>Ga0210003_1003224_pt1 | contig 13405 bp, 9 predicted proteins | sample LantaG_FD_182804 | JGI IMG/M metagenome (GOLD analysis project Ga0210003, IMG submission 182804) | Deep subsurface microbial communities from Baltic Sea to uncover new lineages of life (NeLLi) - Landsort_02402 metaG (SPAdes) (version 2) | ecosystem: Environmental > Aquatic > Marine > Oceanic >... | reverse complement strand
GCTTTCTGCCGCCGGAGGAAATACCCTTATTAGTTTCAACCACAAAACCTTTTTTAATCAGAGTTCTAACATGGTTAGACACTGTACCGGCACTACATCCTGTAATTTCAGCTAGTTCTATTCGAGAAATAGGACCTTGCTTGCGAATTGCTTTAAAAATACTACTTAAATTCCATTTTCTGATTACTATTGAGTTTCCTAACATGACCTTACTTTTCTTCATCATATAATTTTTTTTCCTTCTTTTTCTAATTTATTTCTAAATATATAGTGAAACTCCCCCAGCAGGAGCTGGGGGCTTCTTAAACCTATGGCAATGTTAATTGCAGTTGCCCTTTGTCTTCTTTTTCTTGATGCTCAACGTAGGCAAGAATTTCCTTTTCGTTCAAACATATACACGATACACAGTATCCTCTAGACCAGATGCCGCCTTTCCTTGCATAGGTTCTTTGCATAAAAGGAAATTTCGCCTTGAGCTTTTTTGCCGACTGAGTTTTGATATACTGAATTGCATCGGCAACTGCAATTCTGGGAGGTATCACGACTACCATGTGAGCATGATCCTCCTGTACATTAAGCTTTACTACCTCAATATCGGGATAAAGTTCTGGGATATGCGAAAATATTTTCTCTGTATATTCCCTTACTCCTTTTGTAAAGATTTTTCTCCGATATCTCGGTATCCAGACGAGATGGTATTCCGTTTTGTAGATAGCATGGGCACTTTTTCTAAATCTCATGCTTCATTATACCAAATGCCATCTCATCTGGATAGCCACTACATCACCAGACAGGAGTCTGGTGTTTTATGTGGCTAATAATAACATTTCATTACCTCTTTTGCCGCTACTTCTCCTTTTTTTTGATCTTCCCAATAATAGTTTAAATTTGTCCATATAAATCAATGAGTCTAATCCCCCCGCTCTCCAATATTCTTTGTCAATTTATCTTTCTAGTATGTTTTTCTATTTATTCAATTTCAAATCCTGTGGAGTATTTTGTTCTCTTCTTTATTGTTCTTTTTTCACCTGTAACGAGAATCTCTTTTTCTAAAAGAATGTCATCCGAAGAACTTCCAATCATGATTTTGAACTTACCCGGTTCAATACATAAATCCATATTATCGTCAAAAAAAGACAGCAATTCAAGAGGTAGATTAAATCTTAGATTTTTTTCTTCATCTGATTTTAGCGCAATTTTCCCAAACCCCTTTAATTCTTTTACAGGACGAGTAACACTTGCTGCAGGATCATTTACATATAGTTGCACTATTTCTTCACCCGGTTTCTTTCCAATATTCTTTAACTTAAATCTAATTGGAATTTCTTTATCTCTGATATCAAATTGATCTTTTATATCAAGTGAAGAATATTCGAATTTTGTATATGTTATTCCAAACCCAAACGGGTATAATGGTTTAGGAGAACCATCTACATAGTCTCCAAACCAATGAGAACGCTGTCCAGAGGCTTTACGATTATAATATACAGGAATTTGTCCAACTGATCTTGGGAAAGAAATTGGTAGTTTTCCGGATGGGTTAATTTTCCCAAATATAGCTTTTGCAATAGCAGTTCCACCCTCTTCTCCAGGAAGCCAAGCCTGAAGAATAGAATTGCTGCATTTATCAAATATTTTTAGTGAGTAAGGTCTTCCCGTAATCAAAACAGTTATCGTTGGTTTTCCCAAAGAGAAGATCATTTTTGCTAACTCCATTTGCTTTCCCTGTAGTTCAAGAGTCATACAATCTCTTGACTCTCCTGTCGTACAATCTTTAATAAGTCCGGACTTATCTCCAAGGCACAAGATTACTACATCGGCTTTTTTCGCAGTTTCACGTGCATGTTCAATATCAACTTCATCTCCAATTACCGAGCAACCTTTAGAATACACTATTTCAGTGCCCTTTGGTGCTGTTTCTTTGATTCCTGTCAGGACATCTATTACTTTTTCAGTTGAAAATTCAAAATCATCAAAATCAGGCACAGGAGAATCAAAATGATCATTTTCTTTCATGTATTTTAGAGATTCCATATGAGCAGGGAATGAATAATCTCCTAATTGATTTCTTCCGTCTGCTGCATTAGGACCTATTACAGCGATTGTTTTAATGTTTTCTGAAAGTGGTAAGAGTTCATCATTGTTTTTTAACAAAACAAGTGATTTTTCAGCTGCTTTTAATGATACTGCTCTGTGTTCGTATGTGTTAAGTGTTTTCGGGATTTTGTCCACATCAATATAAGGATTATCAAATATTCCCATTTCAAATTTTATTTTTAATACCCTTTCGACAGAAAGATTCAAAGTCTCCTCTGAAACTTTGCCCTGCTTAACACATTCTTTCAATGGTTCTGCATAGCATTTTGTAGATGGAAGTTCGACATCTACTCCCGCCTCAAGTGCTAATTTAGCAGCATCCCTCAATGTTGCTACCAATTTATGATATTCTTTCAGCATGTTTATTGCAAAATAGTCAGATACTACTATTCCCTCAAATGCCCATTCTTCTCTTAAAACCTTGGTCAATAACCATTTTGAAGCACCACAGGGGATACCATCTAATTCATGATAGCCGTTCATAATAGATTTTGATCCCGATTCTCTTATAGCTCTTTCAAAGGGAAATAAGAATACTTCACGCATTTCTCTTGGTGCTATATGAGGAGGAGCCCAATTCATACCACCTTCAGATACACCATATCCAACAAAATGTTTTAATGTTGCAACAACACCCTTTTTTATGTCATCAGTCTGTAACCCTCGAACATAAGCACTTCCCATTGCTCCTACCAAATAAGGATCTTCTCCAAAAGTCTCCTCAATTCTTCCCCATCTGGGATCACGAGTAACGTCTAATAGAGGTGAAAGAGCCTGATGAACATGAACAGTCCTCAACTCTTCTCTTATGGCACCCGACACTTCTTCAACAAGGTCTTCATCCCATGCACTTGCCAAGCCTATCATTTCTGGAAACATAGTTGCATCTTTGGTGAGAAAGCCGCAAAGACATTCTTCATGAATCATTGCCGGGATACCGAGGCGTGTTTTTTTTATAAGATATTTTTGTATTTCATTAATGAATCTACCTAATTCTCTTGGGGCTAAAAAAGTAGCTCCACCAGGCCTTGTTATCTGTCCAATTCCAATATTTATTTTTTCATTAGCTTTTCCTTCATTAAAACTCCCTTTATAAAAAACCTCATAACTCCAAATAGAGGTTAATTGAGCAATTTTTTCCTCTACAGTCATCCTGCTCATTAAATCGCTTACTCTATCATTAATACTCTTTTTTCCATCTTTATAAATTTCCATAATCATCTATCCTATTCACTGCGCCTGCAGTCATACCTTTTATAAGTCTTTCACCTAAAATATCAAACAATACTAATAACGGTTAACCGAGCCCTGCGGTGCTGCAAGCTCGATGGGAGGTTCGAGGACTTCTGGGAGCGACGGACTGGTTAGCCTCTAACTTTTTTGTCGTGCACACTGGATGCTCCATTAGATCAACTCGAGGCCGAACCGACTGATGTTCGACACCCCATCAGTTGAGGGAGATATTGTCATAACTGAAAATCCGTCAAACTTCGCACTACCCTCATTGACGAATAAGCCCCATCCATCTTCCTTAAGATCGTAAAGACGCGCATTCATCGCAATTTTCCGGCCAAGATACACCACACAGATAGAACCATCCAAAAAAATCGTAATGTCATACGATTTGTCAGGAATCAGTTTAATCGGACGCTCCAACTCCACCATAAACGGCAGGTCCCCTTTCCTTGGCCATACGTCCAATACCAAGCGGTCCCTACCCGGTTCTATGCGGATATAGTATGAGCTCTCGCCATCCTTATCTGCGTTTACCATGATCCCGCACCCTCTGGTGTTGGGACCAAAGGTGATCGTACCGGAGATCTTGCATTGGGCTGGAAGCTTACCGGCCAGAGCATATGCAAAAGAATCGGGTGCTTCAGCAGTAAGTACCCCATCATTCACCTTCCATGCACCCTTCCGTGGTATAACATCCATCTCCATGGGGATTGAAAACAATATATCCACGGTGCCTGGCACCTGCACTACAAGGTAACCGTCTATCTCCTGGACAATCTCATGAACCACAAGATTGCCACCCCATTGCCATGTACCCCGGTCGGATTCCTCTTCCCTGGTAGGATTCCAGCCGAAGGCATATCGCTTTTTACCATCACTCCACGTCTTAGCTGCATAGAAAGCTCTCCCATCAAACGTGTCATTCTCGGGCGCTTTCCAGGGTCCCTTCAGGTTTTTGCTCATTCGGTAGTGGGTTACATACCGTTCCGAGAAGGTTGAATAGACCAGATACCACCAATCACCCATCTTAAAAAGGTCCGGACACTCATGCATGTAGTAGAGCCCGGGAGCCCAGAAAGGATCCCGTACGCTCCATGACTTCAAATCTCGAGAAGTGCAGAGCGCGATACACCCCCGTCGCCTAGACGAACCGGTTTTAAGCCTTGCCGCCAGGAGCATCCAATATTCTTGAGCTTGATCATTATAAAATACAAAGGGGTCCCGCCAATCGTGGGGTTCATAGAGTGAATCGGAACCCGACGGGGCGAAAAACGTATCCTCAGGGACCTTTTTCCAGCGTAAAAGATCATTACTTACCGCATGCATGACAGCCTGTTGGGGTTTGCCCTGCTTAGGGAAATACGGATTATGTCCGGTGTAAAAAATATGATAAATTCTTTGGGCTTCGAGGAGACTCCCGGTAAAGACATACAAATCCTGGTCTTTTTCAGTCCCCCGAGGGACCATCTCCCCATGCTCGGCGAAGCCTACAAAATCCCTAGTCGTTATCTGATACCATGGCGTACCTTCACCGTGGTTGTCCTTGTCCCGCCAATCGAGAAGGTAAAACAGACGAAATAATCCATCCTTGTAAAAGGGAATGAAATCACCAGCAAATGCCCCGGCTGGTTTATAAAAAACGTTTTTCACAAAAATACTCCTCCTTTAAGATTTAATTTGTTAAAAAAATGACATGCGATATAATGCTGACTACTCTGCTCCGTTTCCTTAAGCAATGGTTCCTCTTCTGAACAAATGTTTTGTGAATATGGACATCTAGGATGAAAATGGCATCCAGGTGGAAGATTCATTGGACTTGGAACCTCTCCTTTTAATATTATGCGATTTGATTTTTGTTTTTTCCCTATATTAGGAATTGCAGATATGAGAGCTTCGGTATATGGATGTTTCGGAGTGTTACAAATAACCTCGGCATCTCCAAATTCGACTATTTTACCTAAATACATGACTGCTATACGATCACTTATATGTTCAACAACTTTTAAATCATGTGCAATAAATAGATAGGTTAAATTGAACTCAGACTGTAAATCTCGCAATAAATTTAGAACTTGTGCCTGTACTGAAACATCAAGTGCAGATACAGGTTCATCAGCAATTATAAATTTTGGATTGAGAGCTAAAGCTCGGGCAATGCTTATCCTCTGCCGCTGGCCGCCGCTAAATTCATGCGGGTATCTATTTATATAACTTGCTTGAAGCCCTACCGATGCTAATAAACCCCTCACTTTTCTATCTAAATCTCTTGACTTGCATACGTTATGGACAATCAGCGGATCCCCTATGATATCCCTTATAGTTAATCTAGGATTAAGAGAAGAATATGGATCCTGGAATATTATAGCCATTTGTCTTCTATAAGGTTTAAGTTGATTTTGCTTTATATTTGTGAAATCTATCATTTTTCCATTTAGATTAAAAAAAACTTTTCCATCAGTAGGTTCTATAAGACGGAAAACAGTCCATCCGGTTGTGGTTTTTCCACAACCACTTTCTCCAACTAACCCAAGTGTTTCTCCTTTATAAATATGAAAACTTATATTGTCCACAGCCTTTATTTGAGTTACTACTTTTTTAAATACTCCTTTGGTAACAGGAAAGCATTTTTTTAAACCAATTACATCTAATAAAATATTTTTTTGATTCAAACCATTATTTTTCATAAAGCCAACACCGTACCCAATGATTTTGTTCTATTTCTACATATGGCGGATCTTTTAATCCATGCCAATTTTCTTTCCCCGCTGCATTACATCTTGAATAAAACCGGCAACCTTTCTTAAGATTTATCGGACTAGGAACAGTTCCTTCAATGGGATGTAATCTTTCTTTTACTCTTGGACCTAAAACAGGCATTGATCTTAATAAGGCTTTGGTATATGGATGTTTTGGATAATCAAAAATATGATTTACAATCGAATATTCAACTACCTGACCTAAATACATTACTGCAACATAATCAGATATTTCATAGATCACACCAAGATCATGGGTTATAAATATTATAGACATTCCAAGCTCTTTCTGTAATCTTTTCATTAGTTCTAAAATTTGGGCTTGTGTGGTAACATCCAAAGCAGTTGTGGGTTCATCGGCGATAAGAATACTAGGATTACAGGATAATGCCATTCCAATCATAACTCTTTGTCGCAGACCACCGCTTAAATGGTGTGGATATTCATCTATTCTCTGAATTGGATTAGGGAATTCAACAGCTGTTAGCATTTCAATGGCTCTTTTTCTTGCTTCTTTTTCATTAACATTCTGATGTATCATAACCATCTCTGATATTTGATCACCAATTGTCAGAACCGGATTGAGGGATGTCATTGGTTCTTGGAAAATCATAGCGATTTCACCCCCCCGAACATTGCGTATTTGTGTACCCGTAGGATCAAGCTTACATAAATCAACCGTGTCGGCTTGGTTTTTTCTTCTATATGTTATTGCACCACTAACGATTTTACCGGGAGGAGTTGGAATAAGTCGAAGTATGGTTAGTGCTGTTACACTTTTACCACAACCGCTTTCACCAACCAGGCCAAGAGTTGTTTCTGGATATATCTTCAGATTTACACCATCTACAGCTTGAACAATTCCTTCATTAATGTAAAAATAAGTTTTTAGATCTTGGATTTCTAATAAAGGTACGCCCTTGCTTTTGTGTATTTTGTTTACCATTTTAAAACCCAGATAAAATTCTGGCAGTTGTTTCTCCAATAATATATAAGGTGTTCCACTCAGTGATTCCTCCTTGAAACGTGTTTATATAGAATCCTAATCCCAAATTTTACTGCTCTGATTAAATTTCATTTTTGGCCCTATGAGCTTTTTATACGAATCCGGATAATATACTGCTAAACTTTTACCATTATTTTGGGGTAATAGGTGTGGTATACCCAAAACACCTTCCCATAAAAATTTTCCCTCATCCTTATTGTCTGTGACATCTGGAATCCAACCAAATGTAATGCGCTGTCCATTATCATCGTTTAGCCCTTTTGCTGCATAATAGAATCCGGCGTCGATATAATCAATTAATTCAAGACTACTCTAATTCCTTTTGTTCATCAATCAATCTATAATAAGTAACATGCAATTCTGAATATGTTGAATAAGCAAAGTACTCTTGTGAGTCAATTTTGAACTTTTCCGGACATTCGAGAGCACGTGTTACATAAGGGTCCCATATGGGCGGGTATACCTCCCAATTTAATAGGTCATTCGATTTCGCTAGTGCTATGCATCCTATACGTTGCTTCCATCCAGTTTTTTTCTGGCTGTTGTAAACATATGAAAACATTTTCTTTTTCATCCCAAAAGACAAAAGGATCACGCCAATCGTTTAATTCATACCACCTTTCATCAGCGGTTAAAATCGGATTGATAGGATTTTTTTTCCAATGTATTAAATCTTTACTATGTGCATGACAAATAGTTTGCCTAAATCCAACATTGTCAAAGTAACCGCCTGTATAAAAGAGATTAAATATACCATCCTTTTCGATTACTGATCCGGTCCAACATGCTGATTTATCAGGCGAACCATCCTTTCCAGAAGGTTCCAATGCAATTGGTAATTCCTTCCAATTCAAAATATCTGTAGAGACGAAATGACCCCATGATGTGGAAACACGTTTGATAAAATCATTTTGGTCTTGCTGTGCAATTAAATAAAAAAGGTGGTATTCACTATTATAATAATAAGGTATTGTATCTCCAACTAAGCCATTTTTGGGTTTGAAATACATCATTGTTCTTTTACTTTCCTTTTAAAGACTTCTAGTAAAATTATTATTAACCATTTTAATATTTGTAGGGATCTACTGCATCCCTTAATCCATCTCCAATAAAATTGAAAGAGAGAATTGAAACTACTACAAATATCCCAGGAATTAATAACCATGGATATTTCTCTAATGCCTGAATAGCTTGTGCATCCTTTAGAAGAACACCCCAGCTGTTGGCTGGAGGCCTTAATCCCAATCCTAAAAAGCTTAAGGAAGTTTCCCCAATAATCATAAGCGGAATTAAAATTGTTGCGTTTACAATGATAACCCCAAGGATATTAGGAAGTATATGTTTAAACATAATTCTTTTGTTAGGGGTTGCATAAGATTTAGCTGCCAATACAAAATCACTGTCTCTTAGTGATAATACTACCCCTCTAATTTGTCTGGCCAAACCTCCCCATCCTAATACAGATAACACTAAACTAATAAGAAAAAACTCTTTTACAGGAGAAAACCCGGCTGGGAGTGCAGCCGCAAGGGCCATCCATAATGGTATTCTTGGAAAAGATATTACAATCTCGATTAATCGTTGTAGAACAGTATCTATTATACCGCCGAAATATCCTGAAATTGTACCTAAAAAAGTACCAAAAACCACAGTAAGTGTTGCGCCAAATAACGCAATGGACAAGGAGATACGTGAAGCAAAAATAATCCTACTAAAAACGCACCTACCTTGATGATCACCTCCAAATGGATACCATATTCCTCCAACAGCCCCAAATAACTTTCTATTTAATAGGATTAGATTAAAAAGGTGATATTGTTCAGTTTTGATGAAAAACCGGATAGGTAAAATTGTATTTTTATCTGGTTTATAGGTTCTTTTTCCTGATAACGCATCTGTTTCCAAAGTATAATCATAAACAAACAATCCATAATACTTACCTTCATCATCAAAGAGATGAATTTTAGCAGGGGGAGCATATTTTCGCGATAGTTCGCGATAGTTTTCCCCATTAGGAGAAAAAAGGGGGGCTAAGATTGAACAGATAAACATTATTAATAGAAGTATCAAACCCAAAAGCGCTAGTTTGTTTCCTTTAAAACCTTTCCATAAAAGCATTGCATATGATTGACCATGTACTTTTTTAAAAAGTTCTGAAGGATTAGTATCCAAATCTTTTTTATACCAGTTCAATAATTTCTTTTTTATCTTATGAACAACACTAGTAAATGCCATTTTTATGTCTCTTTAACTGCCCTCCCCAATAGAGTTTAACATTCAATTTTTTTTCTTTCTAATTATAGCGAATTCTTGGATCAATCCATGCTAGAGTAATATCGGCAAGAAAATTTCCAACCAATAATAAAACAATCATAATCATTAAAATCGCTCCACCCAGGTACATATCCTGAGTTTGAAGTGATTGTAGTAGTAACGGACCAATCGTCGGAAGATTTAACACAATAGCTACCATCACACCGCCTGAAATAACTTCAGCCAATTGTAAGCCCATAATACTTATGAGGGGATTAATTGCGATCCTAAATACATGCTTCCAAATTATTTTTTTTTCTTCTAATCCTTTGGAACGGGCAACGAGTACATACTGTTCCCGTAATAAATCAAGCGTACGGGTTCGCATTATCCGTATAAGTCCAGCAGCATAATAAGCTGAAAGAATCAGTACAGGCATCCATAGATATTTTAATAGATCCACAACTTTTGCGATGCTCCAAGGAGCACTTACATATTCAGGTGAAAAAAGGCCCCCAACTCTTAAACCGAAAAATCTGGATGATATGTATAAAAGCATTAATGCCAACAAAAAAGTAGGGGTCGCCAAACCCACCATACCAAAAAAAGTAAAAATATGATCACCAAAAGAATATTGATGCGTAGCAGAATACAAACCGATTAGTATTCCAGCGATATAAGCTAAAAAAAGGGAACTTAATATTACTAGAAAAGTCATACCAAGCCTTCGAAATATTAAGGTTTTTACATTTTGTTTATAGGCCAAAGAATATCCGAAATCCCCTCTTATAAATCCGGAAATCCAATAAAGATATTGAATAGGCTTTGATTTATCCAGGTTGTATATTTCCTTTAATGTGTTTAACGTACTTTCAACATTCGTTGCACCTAAAGTTTCCAGCTCCTGTATTCTTCTTGTAACAATATCATTGGGAGGTAATTGGATAATAATAAAACATAAAAAGGAAATTAAAAAAAAATTAACAATCATATAAGACAAACGCCTTATAATAAAACTTAACATAGATCCTTCCTACATAGTTTTATTCATTAAAAAATAGCTGGCTCAGAAATTACTTCTGAACCAGCATTTTATCCATCTAAACATTTATTGTTCGATATAGAACTGCTCAGGATACATATTCCGTATTGCATTCATCCAGTGAGGTCCTGTAATACAGAAATCACCAACATTTTTGAAATAATTCTTAACAACGCCGGGTATGGTTGGTTCACCAACAATTCCTATCATAAATGGTCCTTCATCGATATGAATTCGAACGGCTTCATGAATTAATTGATGACGTTCTAGTGAATCAGGAGCCCCAGGAAGGCTTAATACCTTTTCATATAGATTTATAAGCCTTAACTCTACATCGCCCTCCCCATTATTTGCATAGAAAGCTGGGTCGATACCCCGTTCACCTCCACTTGCAAACCATTCCTTTACTTCAGGCCAAGTTCTCCAGTGAACAACCGGAAATAATGTTGCAGGCCAGGCAAAACAATCGAGATCAGAAGATTCATAAACATACATATCATAATCACGGTTCCCTACTATACTAACCCATTCAGCATCTGATACATCATCTACAATCATATTAACACCCAGATCTGCCCAATTTTCCTTCACTATTTGCATAACATCGATATACCTTTTATTCTGATCCAATAAATTCAAAGTGGTGATAAATTTAACCTGCTCGCCGTTAGGAATGCGACGCCAACCATCGGAACCTTTCGGATATCCCGCTTCATCCAAGAGCCTATTAGCTCTTTCAGGATCGTATTCTGCATACGTTTGCTGCCATTCATTTAATAGTTCTTGTCCATCAGGTACTTTAAAATGCCATGAATCTGCACCAAATGTGGCTGAATAAGGTTTTAATAGTCCGCTAAAGATTACTTCATTAATATACTCACGATTAATACCAATCGATAGTGCGATACGGACTTTCTGATTTCTAAAAAAATCCCTTAGTATTTTATTCTTACTATTTAAATTAGGAAATAAACAGGGTTGGGCTCCTCGTCCAGTGTGATAAAGTTTTAGCGTATAGTTTCCTCTTTGCTGATTATCTACAAGTAATGGGTAATCAAATGAAGTTAACTCATCCCTCACTTGAAAATCTACTTCACCACTTATCAATTTTAATTTTAAAGCTTCAATATCTGAAACAAATTCAATTTCAACGCGATCGATATAAGGTAATTGATTACCTTCATAGTCTACTTTCCAAAAATAAGGATTCCTCTCCAGTACAAGCCTTTGTCCAGGTAAATACTCGGCTGTTTTCCATGGGCTAAGGACCGGTTGTTCCGGATTACGAAAACCATGGTTCTGAAAGTTTTTTTCCATCAGCTCCCAAGTATCAATATTATCATTATATTTCGGATGGTATTTCTTAACCCAATGCGTTGGCCAAGTATAAATAAAGTGGGGACCAGTTTGAAACCATAACGGAGCTGTTGGATTTGGTGCCGCAAAGAAAAATTTCATTGTATAGTTATCTATCTTTTGCAGTCTCATAGGTTTTCCACCTCGCATGGTCCAAGGTTGAGTTAAGTAGGCCCATGGAGAGCTACTTCCATGATCATCTTTTCCCAACACAACCTCTTCCCACCAAAAGATAATATCATCAACAGTAAATGGAACTCCATCAGACCACTTTATCCCTTCGTGTAGCTTTAGCGTCAACTCAGTATAGTCATTATTAAACGTCCACTCTTTTGCCAGTTCCGGAACGACGTTTTCTTGGTAAATATCAAAAATACCTAATGATTCAAAGTTTACGAGATTCCAGACCCAATGTATCTCTCCAACTTGAACCCTCCGCCACGTTCCTCCATATTGACCAATTTTATCTAGAGTTTGTAAAACCACTGGTGGATTTGGTAAACGTTCCTCTACTGGAGGTAATTCTCCTCTTTCCACCATCTTCTTTAACATTGGAGCTTCATTGTATTGAGTAATTTTTATCCCGGTAGTCTTTTCAAATTCTTGCATTGTAAATTGTTTTAATGCAGGACGTCTTTCGACTTCAGTTGCAAATGTGAAAGACACAATAAAAATTAAAAGCATTAATACCAAAATAATTTTTTTCATAATAAAAATCTCCTTTAAAAATAAAATTAAAATTTGTAATGCTTGTACCCAAAGCAAAAACTAAATTTTCCACATCGGAATAATCAGGTTAGTCGAGTTTACATTTTTTAGAAATAAATATCACCCCCTTCTGTTGTTTAATCGTAACCTGCGGGTAATTTTAGTATTATAATTCAATAAATTTAAGGAGAATGCTTTTTTCAATACTTATTTTAAGTTCTATATTATTATTTTTTATAATATCTTGTTTCCAAATAAAAGTCAAGAATTTTTTAAATTTTGTCATTTAAAAATCAAAAGTGCACTGTTTTTCGATGATTTAAAATTCAAAAGTACACTAACCTGAATTTGATAGTAACTTGCAGGAAGTTTAAGTATTATAATCCAATGAATTTTTATAGATTCCTTTTTTCATTACTTTTTTTAAGTATTATATTATCATCTTTTTGTATAATACACTATTTTTAAAAATTAATCAAGACCATGTTTGAGTCCAATACATTTTCACCATTGTCTAATGGGACCAGATTTATTATATAAAAAAGATTCACATAAAATACCATAACCCCACAAACAAAGACTTTGAAGGATTTAATAAAAACGCTCATATACTGCGTAGACGAAGAATATTTGACTTGCCCTTATGATTTTCTATTTTGTAATAGACCCCTTTAAAAACGAAATTAGAAGGCCTGTTTTTTGTAATTTAACAAAAAGTCCCCTGCTCTTTTAATGCAAGGAATCCGGAAGGTTGGTTCACTCTTATCAATATTTTTTTATTTAAATTACTTAACTAATCTGTTATTATTAGTTATTGTGTCGATTAAAATTATTTGAGGTAAATATGATTCCCAAAAGATTAGTTTATGGTTCTACTGTAGCAATTTTACTATCATTTTCTATCTTTTTTAAAAAGATAGCTTTGATTAAAGGTGTGCCACCTATGACCTT
>Ga0210003_1003223_pt1 | contig 13408 bp, 29 predicted proteins | sample LantaG_FD_182804 | JGI IMG/M metagenome (GOLD analysis project Ga0210003, IMG submission 182804) | Deep subsurface microbial communities from Baltic Sea to uncover new lineages of life (NeLLi) - Landsort_02402 metaG (SPAdes) (version 2) | ecosystem: Environmental > Aquatic > Marine > Oceanic >... | reverse complement strand
CCTGTATTTGAAGATAGTTCTATACCTGTAACATCAACTTCAACTGAAGGTACAGCAACCTCTTCTCCACCAATACCTATGTCAGTACCAACAGATTGACCCCATTGACCATCGCCCCAAGCTACTTCACCCCAAGGCTGAGCTGAAGCGGTAGTGACTTGTACTTCTACTAATTCTCCTCCAAAAGCGTTCCCCACAATTGAAGTTGCTTCTGCACTTCCAATTAAATATTTTGCTTCATATTCTAATTGACCTGTGTCTCCTGTAATTTCTGATCCTGTTACATCAATATTAGCGTTAGCTAATACAAGAGCCGTTCCAACAGCTGTATCTGCTTGCGCACTTCCAATTAAATATTTTGATTCAAATGATAAAGAACCTAAGTCAGGTGTAAGTTCCTCACCCGTAGGTTCTGCAATTATAGATATACCTGCTAATACATCTGTTACAGATATATTTAGTGTTTGTGCTGTAGGAACTATTTGTTGTCCAATTGCAACAGAAGTATCTCCAATAGAAACTGTTTGTCCGTCTCCAACTCCCCAACCACCATCACTCCAAGCATTTTCACCCCATGCTTCATTAGAAGCAGAAGTTACTTGTACTGTTACAAGTTCTCCAGCAAATACTGATCCATGTTCCGCAGTAGATTGTATACCTGAAACTGTTTGTAAAATTGAAGTTCCCGCAAGTACATTATTAAGTGCAATAACTTTTGTGTTATCATTTGCTATAACAGCTAAACCATCTGCTTGAGTGTTTACTGCTTCTATGTTTGAATTTAATTGTATTCCTGTAACCTGAACTTCAGGTGATGCTAGATCACCCCATTCTCCAGCTCCCCAATACTGCGCACCCCATCCAGGGTTAGAGCCTTGGTCTACACTACCTTGTTGTGAATTAGATTGAACGCCACTGAGTTCAACAGTTTGGTCACCGAGTGTACCCCAGCTAGCAAATCCCCAAGTCTGTGAACCCCATGTGGCCATTCATAATCTCTTACTTTATTTAAGCTATTCTTAATATAGCTGATGTAGAGGTGAAAGCTGGAAACTGAATTGTAAATGTTCCAGAAGTCGCTGTTTTATCTGAACCAAAGTCTAACGCACAAATTGCTTTGTTAGCTTGAGTTGAGTTATAGATCAATGCACCTCTTGCAGTTAATGTAACACCTGTAAAAGACAAATCAGCAAAGTCAACGATAGCAACACCTGTATCTAAACTTACTGCTTGAGATTGAAGTGTGCCTCCTTTTGCTGCGTATTGCCCTGAAGCCGCTACTTCATTACCTGTTGTGTATGAAGTTGTTGCTGCACTTAAAGTTGCTTGAGATGTATATAATGCTAATTTAATTGCATTTCCACCTGTTTCTAAATCATGAATTCCTTCAAGAATTTCTTCTTTAAAACTATTTGCTACTGCTTGTGTTATTGCCATGTTATTTCTCCTTATTAAAATTTTTAATTATTAGGTGAAGGTGAAGGAACTTTTATCCTTGGCACTCCATCCGTATACTCATCTCTACGTCTTCTGCCCATTTGCTCTAACGCAAAACTTTGTATAGCTCCATTATACTTGTCTGAATAGATTTTGTACATATCCATAGGTCCTTTTAAGAATTCATATGCTTGTACCATTGTAGCGTAGAATAATAGATCAGAAACATTATCCGATAAGTAAGTTGTCGTATTTGTAGCCGATAAAGCCTCTGGGGAGTATATATAGCTTAGTTGAACCTGGTATTGAGCATCTGGTGCCGGAGCCATAATAATAGTAGTTTCTTTCCAATTAGCATAAAATTTAGGAACCCCTGTTGCTCCCGTACTATTGTATTCAAAAATAAAACTTGTATCTCTTTTATCTAAATATTCTTTAGTAGTAGGTGTTTGTGTTGAATCAAAAACAAGCATGGATCTAACAATAATAGATGTTCTTGTAGCTGTTGTTGTAGCAGCACTTGGTAAATCTAAATAAGGTGAACCAATATTTAAATTAGCTGTTGCATATTCTCTTGTGTAATCAGCGTCCACTTCTCTAAATATACGAAGCTCAGCATCTCTTATCATTCCTTGAACAATAGTGTCTGTTAAAACAGCTGAATCAACTTCTGTATAATCTCTAACCTTTTGTAATAATTCTGCGTATGTCATTATGTAGTTATTGTAACACTCCCTACTGTAGCACCCAACTGTCTCTTGTTATTTTCTGCTAAAGAAGATTCTCCTGGTTGCATACCATTAGATAAAAATTGTCCAGGCCAATATTGTGGGTCTAAATAAACTGTAACCGGGGCTGCTCTTTGAGGTCTAGCATTCCATAACGCTTGAGGATCCGCCATATGTGGTTTTGGATCTAGTTGTGGTTGTTTAGCTTCAAATTCAGATGTATGTACCCATGAACCATTCCATTCTTTTACCATTTCTAAATAAGGAAAAGCTTGTCCTGATCTATCTGATATTGATTGAGAACGTTTACCTTTTGCGTAAGCCATTATGATCCCTGTGGGTAATAAACATTAGGGGTGATATAAACAGAAGTTCTCTGTCCATCTTCTTCTAATGCTCTTTTTAATTCATCTTCATATAATAATTTTAATGCTTGTAATCTATCGGGTGCAACTTTTTGTGATAAGTAAAATGCTAATCCAGATACCATACAAGGAAAGAATCTGAATGGCATATCTGATGTATTACTGTATGCCCCTGCGTCTTCAATTCTTGCAAGATAGTAATAGAATATATTAACCACGGCGCTCGTATCAGGCGCCAGATATAAACTTATATTTGGGTTGATTTGTCTATTAACATAATACTGCGAAGGTGTTCCTGTTATAGTCTTATCAGGTATCGCAATGTATTCAGATCTAGATACTTTTGTTAATGTTTGTTGATTACCACCTGTAGTAGTAACAACAGCTTCAAGCACATCATTACAATCAGTAGGTGTGTCATAAGTTACTTGTCCATTAATAAGTGTTGTAGTTTCTGATTTAACTTTCCAAAGGTTGATACCTCTGTTTCCCCATTCAGAAAATAAAAGATTTAAACTTCTTCTAGCAGATTTGATATCATGCCCTGAGTTAGTTCGTAAGCCACATCTTTCGTAAGCTTCTTCTATAACCTCATCAATTGTGATATTAAAACTTGTAGTTCCTGATGTAGCCATTGCATCCTTATGATTTTATTTTGCCAGTCATTTTATAATTTTTATGACCACCACCAATTGACATTCCACCTGACATTTTTTTAGTAGGTTTAGTCATCATTTTGCTAAAATCTGGTTTATAAGGTGTACCGTCCTTGTTTAATATAATTACTTTTGGTTTTTTTTTATTTATTGTAGGCATTATTTTACTCCTTCAAATTTACCACCTTTAACAGCAATACCCATACCACCGCAAGATAGATTGATTATTTTAGCTGCACCTTTTGCAGCTTTATCCTGTTTGTCACCTTTGACAGAATCCGTTGCTTCTTTTAATGCTTTTAAGTAAGCTTTATATTCAGTTGCTTCATCCATTATTTTAATAAATCCCCGTAATAGTTTGTTAAATTTTTATTTGATAAATCTATTCCACCTGAATCATGCTTAATAAATTTACCTTGATATTCCGCAAGCGAGCCTTCACTAGCTTTCTTGACACAGTTAGGAACTTTTCTTCCACCTTTGGATTTCATTCCAATCATTTCATATCCTTCCCAACAAGGTCCTTTTTTAGCCATTTAAATATCCTTTTGTGCCGCGGCATTCAGAGTGTATAACTTCTGCTGTTTGCGGTTATATAACTTCTTCGATTGTACCACTTTAGAACTAAACAGTAAACGTCTTTGCAAGAGGGTTCTTGCGACCGGATTTCTTTTCTTTATAGACTTTTCCATGTGTTTTTGCGATTACTTTATCAAATTTTCTTTTATCCGATGACCCTAGACCAGGTTCTAATTGTCTAGCCATCTGTGCTCTTGTTATTGCCATTATAAATCTACTGCCTTTCCTATTATTGGTTTATATTTAGTTTTACCCTCTTCTCTAAATGCATGCAAGAACTGCTTCCTAGGTTTATCTTCAACATAACTACAATGACACCATCCGCTGTTAGGTTCTCCTTTTTTGTAGAACTCGAGAATCATTTGATCAAAATCAAGATTACTATATATCCAATCGCAGAGCTCTGCATTATCAACTCCTGGACATTCGAAATCAACAGCTTCCGCATCACAGTGCTGACTATTAACTGAACTACCGATTGCAACTGATAACTCTGGAGATCTATAACATGATGTCACAACTACAGGACCAAAATGATCTCTGACGGGTTGTAAAATATTATCACACAGTAATTTTAGTTTTGCTATCTGATCTGAGTTGGGGTTGTTATCTATGCCCTTACGGACAGCAGTGTCGGATTTAATTAATTCTTGAAGAGTGAAATTTCGGGAAAGATTCATTTATTGACAAGATAAACACTCATCGCTGTCACTGTCAAGATCAGCTAGTGCTTCCTGTTTACATTCGTCACTACAGAACATATCTAGTTCTTCTTTAGCTTCGAATTCCTTTTTACATTTTTTACAATTTGTCATTATTTTTGTCTAACTGAATCGATGAAATTATAAACCCTTCCAAATTGTTTATCAATAGACATTAAGTCCGACTGAATCATAGTTACCATTAACTGAAGTTCTATAAGTGTGACTAATGTCCATGTAGCAAGTCCCAGTAGGATCGTACCTAACAATCCAATTAACATAGTATTAGTTTTTCTACTCATAAGGGTGCCACTAACATTGTTAGTATAATAAATCCAATAATTAAAGCTCCTGTAAAATAATAGTTCACACTAGCACACTCCATATTAATTAGAATCTACTTTATAATTGCAATAATTAACACAACCGCAACAATAATTACTGTTACTTTGTGGTCTGTCCAATAATGCATCGCTGCATCTTTAATTTGTTCTTTAATTTGATCAATCATTCTTTACTCCTTTTTTACACTTACATCTTTTACCAGCTAACTTTTCAGCTATCCATTCACAGATATCATCCATTGTTCCAAAGAATTTATAACAAAATTTATCTAACATAGTTCTAAAAAATATTCCTAGTAAAGTTATTAAAAAAACTAATGATAACACAAGATAAATAAATATATCTACAGTATGCCAATATATTTTAAGCACTACTTCTTAGCTATTGTGTCTTTATTTACGCCCTTTTTAATAATATAGTCTTGAGTTCCGTTAGCTCCTATTTCTACTTCTTTTTTAAGGCTTCTAAATAAAATCATTTCTTTTACTTTTTTATATTTTGTTTTTAGGAACTGTTCTATTAATTTTGAATCTCTCATTTACTACCACCAATGTAACCACCAATAACTCCAATTAATCCTGTAACCGACATCTTCATTAAGGTTATTACACTATCATCTACTGGTCTATTTTCTTCTAATGCTACAATATAATCTCCAACAATAATAGTACCTAATAAAATTAGAACACCACTTGTAATTAATAGTATTACTATGTCTTTAAAATTCTTAATCATTAGCACTTCCATCTTCTTCTAGCCTGTCTTATTCTAGAATTAGGATCATTTCTTGTTTTAGCTGATGCATTTTTTAGTTGACCAAGAGATCTTGCACAATAGGACTTTCGTCTTTTTGAAGCTTTACTTCCTTTTTTAACCTTGCCTGTAACAGCTGTTTTTAATTTTGATCCTGGATTTAATCTTCTGTAAGCTTTAACACCTGCAGTAGTCATCCCCGCACCTGATTTAGTAGCTCGGTAGTTCTTTTTATTACGCGCAGGCATACCACCTTTAGCGAAACCGTCGATCTCTATACCTAAGTCAGCATAGTAATCCATGATTTACCTAATATGTTAATCCTGGCGCTGAATATTTATCAGTTAATAATGTGTAAGCAGCAATATTTGTTTTTGTTTTACAAAAAATACCTTTTGGGAAAGGTATACCGTCTTCTGGAAAAGAAAAGTTAATTACATCACCTGAAGGTACATCTCCAATAAACAAAGTTACACCCGCATTTGAAGTGGTTGTTAATTCTAAAACTCCTGCTCCAACAGCATCGGATGCAATAATAATTCCTCTTAATCTAATTGGCCCTGCAATAATAGCAGTAGCTCCTGCCGCGGCAGTTGATCTTGTTGCTTGTACGTCGCTTTTATATCCCATAATAAATCCTATTATAAACTTTAAATATAGGGGCGTAAAGTACGCCCCTATAAAGTATCTTATTACGCTCCCGGAGAACCGAAGATTCCTCTAGGATCAGACCAACCGAAGCTGTATCTTTCTCTAGCTTTGAATCTAACGTTACCCGTGTCGAAATCACCTTCAATAGCTGTTTTGATAGGACTTCTAATGAAGTTCTTCAAGCCATTTGGTGCATCAGTCATAATGAAGAATGCATCAGTATCAGTCAAGAAGTGGTTAACTCTGTAACCTTCTGGAATCATACCCATGTTCATCATTGCGTTGATGTCGTTTTTCGCAAACGCAGATGATCCACCTGGAGTTGTAGATAAAGGTGAGTTCATAATTCTCTCAGCAGTAAATTGTAATTCTTTTGGAATTATCATTTTTCTACCTTGAAGAGCTATTTTTAACCCTCTTTCGTCTACGAACGCCGCGATGTCAATCAACGATTGTTCTAACGATGTTTCAGACAAGTCAGAAGCAGTAGAAAGTTCATTTCTGAACGTTCCACCTGTAGCTAACGGGTGATCAGTAGTAATAAGTGCTTTACCGTCACCACCATTGTATGAACCACCAGTGTCGAAACCGTTGTTCAAAATGTTAGCTGCTACGATTTGTTTTGATTGCGCCATTGATCTAGCAAGAGCTCTTGTATATCTGCCCGCTAATCTGTCGTATAAGTTATCTTCAATCGCCTCTTCTGTGATAGCAAATGCTAACGCAGTAGTATTGTGCGTGTATCTTGAAGTATATACTTCAGAAGCTTGGTCAAACGTAACCATAGCACCCTCAGCTTTAGTAGCTGCTGTGCCAAACCCAGATAACATAACTTCTTCTTCAAACGCTCTGTCTGAAGACTCAGTCATGAAGATCTCTGCATGCTCATTGTCGTATCTATTGTATTCCAGGCCGAATAGTGCATTCAATCCTGGCTCTAGTTCCTTAACTAGTTGTGATCTTGATATAGCCATAATTTATATTCTCCTATTATATGCCTGTGCCTTGAGCATAGAAATGGTTATTAATTCTAACCAATACATCTACGTTCACGCTTCCAGCAGTTGAACTATTAGTATCTTGCGATATGTCAATTGCTTGAAGAACAGTTCCACTTACAGTTAAACCAGAAACACTGTAGTCCATTTGAACTTCAGATATTCCAGATAAAGTGTTACCTGTTGCTGTTGTTATTGCAAAGTTTTTGAAGATGTCCGCAACTGCGAACGCTCCATCAGAGTCAATTGAATAGACTACATCTGGATCATCAACGATAGTAGCGACAATGTCACTAGCGTTAACTGTTCCTGGATAATAGTTTTTCCAAGTTGGTTTCTGAGTAGTAGGGTCAGTGTAAAACACTCCATTAAAAACACCCACAACAAGATCAGAAGTATTAGCAACCGCTCTTTGGATTCCACCACCTGTAACAGGTTTTACCAAGTCACCTTGATAAATTGGCGTACCGTAGTTCGCTGCTATTCTGTATCTGTTTTGCGCATTAATAAAAGGAGAGCCATCTAACTTTCTTACAGGTCTTAGACCATATTTTTCAGCTGTGTTAGCCATAGTTATTTTCTCCGTTTAGTTGTTTACTTTTTTTTGGAGTGAATATTGCCAAATAATTATTATTTGTTTCCACCACCAAAAGTTACGCGAGATTGTCTATCAATATTGATAGGCATCTCAGGTCGTTGTTCCTTCATGACATCGTTGTCCACCGCGTCAATTCTTTCTTGAGTAATTCTTTTGAAATACTCAGCACGGCTTTTAACAATTTCTTCCGGTATCCTTCCCAACACAAGGCCAGCAACCCCGATCAAACCTGCGTAAGTTCCCTGAGCTATGACTGGATAATTATGATCGCCTGTAGAATTTTTCAATTCTTCTGCTCTCACAAATTCCCAACCTTCCCTCATTTTTTTAGATACGTTAGCCGTATCTTGAAAACCCATACTCTCGGTTCTTATCCATCTATGACAATAACCGTCTGGCGCAGGTGGTGCATCCAGAGATGATGGTGGCGTCCATGGTTGTAGTCTCTTTTTTTCGACTTCAACAGACGCGCGCGAAGTTCTATTTATTTTATCACTCATTTGCTATTCCTCCTTCACGAATTTAGCGTATTCTTCTAGTGGCACCCCTAATTTTTTGGCAATAGCCACCTGTGACTTGGTGAGTCTCACAGATCTACGTCCCTGCTGGGTTCTACCGGCAGAAGCAACCTTTTGGACGGGTCTTCGTTGCTCTTGAGTAACGAAACGGTGAGGGAAATTTTCCTTCATTCGTTTGTTTATCTCATTATAATACTCATCGCTCTCTACATCAACACCTATGCCCACTAGATCTTCGTGCACCGTCATTGCTGCATTGGTCATGATTTTATCATTACCAAACCACGTATTTTTACCTGCCCAATCCCTAGCTCGTGTACTAGGTTGTGCGGGTACTACGTCTTGTTCTGAGTATTTTGGCTCTTCTTTAACGCTATTCTTTTGTTCCTCAAGCTGTTTTAATCTTGACTCTCTATCGGCAAGTTTAATTCTAGCTTTTTCTTTTTCAATAGATAGCCGAACAAGTTCGTCGTTTGATTCCATGATTTTATCTGAATCATTACTTTCAATCGCTTCTTTCAGTTTTCTTTTGACTTCTTCTCTTTGAGAATCAACTCTAGCGTCAAATTCAGTTAAGTATTTCTCATCTGCAGAATTATATTTAGATTCAGAATCCTCATACTTTTTTTGTAAACCCTTAGCAAAATCTAAAGCTGCCTGTTCTCTTCTTTCAGACTCTCTAAATTTCCTTGTAAGTTTATCAATTCTCTTTTTGACTTGATCAGAAACTTGAGTAAGGTCTTCTACCTCGCTTTTTGTTTCTTCTTGTGGTTCTTCCTGAACTTCATATGCAACTTTTTCTTTTGGTTGCTCTTTATCGTGATCAGTATAACCTAAATCAACTTCACCAGAATTTAAATTTGGTTCTTTTGATTCTTCCTGTATAGTTTCTTCAACCTGGACGTTTGTTTCCTTTACGTCATCAAGATCAATTTCAACCTCAGGTTGTATGTTAGCTCGCTCCTGTGCATCAGCCATGATGTTTTCTCCTTAACGTTTAATATAAGTGCAGAATATCTTCTGGTTTACTTATGGTTGCGATGATTTCATCATCGTTTAAAATACGGTGCTCACCATATTTTGTTCTAAATCTTGAACCGGCATATCTACCGTAGATTACAAATTGTCCTGTTTCACACCAAGGTCCTTTAGGAAATTTATCATTGTCTTGATAACAAAGATCCCCCATCGCAACAACTAAACCAACAACGGTTGTCATTTGAATTGTTTCGCTTGCTGTATCAGTAAATATAATTCCACCTTTAGTTTTTTTAGGACCTGAATAAGGTCTAACTAAAAGTCTGTAACCAACTGGTTTCGGTATCAGTTCAAGGTATTTATCAATACCTTCTTTATCAGTAGGTATAGCTGTTTCTTTTGAATCAGGTGCAGCCTCACCCTTTTTTTTAATCCCTATTAAAGGATCCGTTTGTATTATCGTCATCGACATTCTCCTCGTTTCTCTGCAGGTCTTTAAGATCCTGAAGCAGCGTTTCTAATCCGCTGAGTTTCCCTTTAGCATACTTGAGGTTGTCGATTGTGTCTATACCGTACACTATATCTTCTTTAACTTGTTTAATTTGTTTATTAATATAGTGCTTTATAGCGTCTAGTGTATTTAGATCAAGATTCATTTTTTTCTAAACAGATTTTGTTTTCACCCTCTTCTATAACTAAGAAACCAAAATGTGTAAGAGTTTCGTTTATTAAACTTTGGTTATACTTAGTAAAATCATCAAAAATAAATCTAGTTTTTGGGGCTGCTCTGTTCGCAAACCAAACAGCTTCAGTGATAACATCTTTAGTCATGTGGGGACCATCAAAATGCACAAATGCAAACTTAGAATCCTTATGTTCTGTATGGTTCATAAATTTTGTATCGGTCATGTTACATAAAGTAAACTTACCTTCATTCCTGTAAGAATAAAAATCATTTAGCATTGTATCTCTCATCTGATCCGTGTAATCACAAGTGTAAGAACCTGTGTTATCGTAATGTTGATAATTTAAATTACCGTAAGGATCCACACCAACATGAATATAATTATTAATGATATTATCCATAATAATTTTAGAACCAAGTCCTTCACGAACTCCGATTTCACATGATTTAAAACCTTGGCAATCGAATCCCTTACTCCATTTAATAAGTAATTCATAATCTGTGCTATCACCTCTAATCATATAGTAGTTATAGCAACTATTTACGTTTTGTAAAGATCTGAACTATTTTCGCTTAATTAGATCTGTTGCTTTAAGTCCATAGACACTCGCAATGACTCCTACGAAAATTGTTTGATACCAAAAAGGTAGATTTCCAAAATGCAAAAAGAATAATTCCATTTTTTCCATATGTTCGGGATTATCTGACCAGACTGACCATCCCAGCATTACGATTGGAATTGACAGCAAAAGCAAAATAAATTCGTCCTTCCAATCAGATTGTCTAGCTTCTAGTAATTTTCCAGAATACTCTAATTGCCCACTACTCATTTTTTGTGCATGCATTAACTGTGCATCAGACATTGCTTGTTTAGTCTTCTGACGGTTTGAATATAGGTGAGCTCCAGTTTTTAGGCCCATTCCCAATAGATTTAACCACATCATAATATTGTTCTTTTCTCCTTTTGCATAAATATGGTAGCATCTCCTCCATAAGGTGTAAAGCACGGTAACCTTTTATAGAAAACCTGTAAATATCTTTGTAGTGTGCTTTTTCTTTTTTGCTTTTCTTACGAATGTTTCTATTTGTTTTTAAATATCGTTGAAATAGTATAACAACTTCTTCATCGGACATCTGCAATTCCAAAACTGCTGCAGGAGTGTGTCCTTCTTTCTTTTTTTGAATTCCGAACCAGCCTTCACCTTCGAATAGCCCTGCTAAGAATATTAATTGTTCTTTTTTTGTGAGTTCGTCAAACACTCGATCTTATAACAGATCTTTTATGTATTCGCTACCTTTTTTTAACTCTATTTCTCCACCTGAGGATTTACCAGGTATAGATTTAGGCCCCATATCTTTTAATCTAATTAAACCAAGAACATTACTAGTATTTGCTTCATGTGACATACTAGGATCATATTCTGTTTTCATTAAATTATCAAAAAGTATTTGCTTCTCTGGATTATTTGCTAAAACTTTTTTTGCTGTACTACTTGGCATTTAATAACCTACAAGTTGGACAACCTTTTTTATATTTATCATGTTTATTACAATGTGATTTAACAGCAACCTGTTCTTGTCTGCTAGGGGTTACTGAATCAACTATAAACTTCCATATTTTTTTTAACATTATCTTACTCCTTGAAAATTAAAACCTTTTACTTGAATTCCTTTAACGCCTCTTGAATTTTCTTGCATGCATACATCACAACCACAACCCATTCCACCATCATTTAATTTAATAGGTGGTACTTGTGAGTTAGGTCCTTTTTTAGGAGCTACAGTTGTTGTAAGTCTTTTATTTTTTATCATAGTAAACTTTTATCTACGTTAGAGGATATTATAACTTCACCACCATCATCGTATGCTTTAAAACCACTTAAAAAAGTATTAGGTGTTGAAACAGGATTTTTAATTTGAGTTGCTGGTAATTTACATGGAGGATTAGTTCCATCTGGACATAAACTTTTTCTATTGTCCTCTCCACCGCCGCCATCAGTTGTAGGTTTTGGTCCTTTTAAAAATCCAGCGTCTTTCATATATTGAGTTCCTTTTGGACTCGTTACATCTAAAGGTGTACCTTCTGTTCTATAATAATCTCTTGTAATAGGCATTCCTGCATTCCCTGTTTTAACATTACCAAAAATAGTTTCACCTTTTGCAGTTTTAGTTCTTGTCGTTTTTTGTAAACCTTTACCTAATGCTGTAATTCCCTGAACCGCATAACCTACACCAGGAACTTTACCTATTAATGAACCTGCTAAATTTAATCCTGTTGTAACCGGGTTAAATGTTTTAGGTGTTGCATTTTCTGTCTTAGTTGTTTTAGATGTTTGAGCCGCTACGTTATTTGCGTAATTTGAACCAGGTCCTACCGCACTTCTGTCTACTCCAGCAGTAGACCCATAACCCCTATCAGCTCTTTCTTGAGCTCTTCCTGGGTCACCCATGTCAGCACCGCCGCCTTTAAATTTTCTAACTCTTTTGTTGTTTACTTTCATTCTGTTTCTCTCTGTTTAAGTCAATTTTTTCTTCTGCAATTCTAATTCTTTCTTCTGCTTGATCTTCTGCAGATTCTAACTTCATTTTATCAAGATCTATTCTTTCGTCAAACTCTCCAGATTTTCTTTCTTCAGATTCTACATTTTCTTGTGCTTTTCTTTGCATATCCATAGCTCTTAAATCTAATTCTCTTTGTTTCAAGGCAATTAATGGATCTTCTTTTTGTCCACCTGCTTCTTCTTGAGCTAAAGCTGTAGTTATCTCAGCAATTCTTTTTGCAACCATAGAATCAAACTGTACTTTAAATCCTTCAGGATCCATTTGTGCTTGTTGTTGCATCTCTGGAGATTCTTGTACTAAGTTACCTACTTCTCCATGAGCTTGTAACGCAATATGGTCTGAAATATGTCCTTGAAGTAATGCATACACCATTGGGTTTATTTGAACCATTCTCGTAGCCATAAACGCTCTATGGGCTGCCATATGTGACTCATGATCTTGTTGAGGAAACGCTTTTAGTAGTTGTGTTTGTAATGCTTTAGCATTTTCAGTTGCCGGATCCTCAGGTTTAGGCTGAACTTCTGGTTTTAATAATGCATCAATGTGTTTTGTACCTAAAGCTTCGTAAACTCTTCTGTAAGCCTCTCTTAAATTATGCATTTGTGGATTTGATACTGCAATTTTTAAATTCTCGTTCGCTAAAGTTACTCTTTGTGTCATAGAAAAAATATTTGGGTCTGCAACAGGTATTACATCTATCCTGTCGTCAAAATCTTTTAATTTTACAAACCTATCTGCGTTTGTAACTGCGTATGGATACACCGGAGGTAAGTAATCAGCAAAAACTTTTGCTAAAAGTCTAAATTCTTGTCTCATTCCGTAGTAACAACGCTTGTGAATAGCACTCATGACAC
>Ga0210003_1003222_pt1 | contig 13410 bp, 28 predicted proteins | sample LantaG_FD_182804 | JGI IMG/M metagenome (GOLD analysis project Ga0210003, IMG submission 182804) | Deep subsurface microbial communities from Baltic Sea to uncover new lineages of life (NeLLi) - Landsort_02402 metaG (SPAdes) (version 2) | ecosystem: Environmental > Aquatic > Marine > Oceanic >... | reverse complement strand
ATCATCAGATAATTCCACTAAGGAAAAATCAGCACCACCATTGTTTTGATCTAGTTCTTCAAGTTTCATCTTTTTATCTCCTTTTTTCATAATTTAAGTAATTATACGAACTATTACAAAACCGATATATTTAAATACTTCGGTACTAATAAACTATTACAATGGCAAACACATATACTCAAATAAGGAAAAATAACAGAACCTTTGGTCAAATCAAAGATTCTAAAGGAAAAGTAATCGCAATCTTTACAAAGACTGAATTAGTTGAAGCAGGAAGGAGAGCAAAAAAACTAAATAATTAGTTTATTTACTTTCTTTAATACCTCATATAAATCATCTACTTCCACCTTTTTGAAGTTTTTATCTAACTCATAAAGACTATTAAATAATAATAGTTTCTTTAAAGCACATAATTCTTCTTGATCCAATTCCAATTCATAATCTAACATTCCCATTTTATCTCCTTTTCGTAATCTTTATGATTATACGAAGTTTTCCTTTTCTAGTCTTGCAGAGTTATCTTCTGCTTCTTTACAAGAAACAAAAGCTAAATGATCCATATAACTCTCTTCCTCTTCTTTTGCCTTTAAATCACTATTAAATGCATCAGAGCCAACTTCATTATTAACTCCATTCATAATTTGATAGTTATTCATTCTTTTATCTCCTTGATCTTAACTTTATTTCCACAACTAGGACAACTTACTTTTAGTAGTTGGCTTTTTGTTTTCCACTCATAGCCACATTTTGAACATTTAGCTTCTTTCATAAATAAGTATAAGTAGTAGTAGTATATAAAGGTTTGTAACAACTCTTCAGTTAATTGGATAAACCACGAAGTTTTACAAATCTCTATCTTCTTCTGTTGTAAAAGACTCAAATTCAGGAGTCCAACCACATTTAACGTAATACATATTGTTACAGTAATCACACATTACATCAACTTATTCTTCATTCCTTGCTTTATCCCACGCATTTAAACTATACATATCATCTTCATCTAACTCGTGTTTACAGTGTGGGCATTTAATTATTTTTCCTAAACTCAATTTCTAGTCCTCCTTAAAGTCTTTAGCATTATGCAAACAATGTTTACCTACAAATTTGTAGTATTTTATTCCCATAATTTCTTTTTCATACTGAACTTCCAACAAACCTTGGAATCCTGTCATTTCCGAATCTATACATCTAACTTTCATTTTTTCATCTTCCTAATAAAATCACGCAGTAATTCCTTGATCTTAACCAATTCAAAGCTTCTTTTATCATATCTTTTTCACAGGTTGCAACGTTTTGCGAAACTTCTTTCATTTGAAACAGTACCTATACTTAACTTGATCAGGCATAACAGGATCATCAAGTCTTTCATTATTATAACCTGCTGTAATTAAATGAGTGGAATATTTACCAACAACTGCATGAATGATTGAATTATCATCAGTGTCATAAAAAATAACATCACCTAATTCTACATCTTTAAAGTTCACTTTATCCATATATAAAATATCACCATCAAAAAATAAATCCTGCATACTTATCCCATCAATTAAAACTTCAATAGGATTTCTACACTTTCTTTGAGTTCTAGGATAAAACTTAATAGTGTTAATAACTAAACTTTGAACTTTATTACTAGTACTTTCTGTAAACAAATTAATAACATTAAGTTTAGATTCAACATTACTAATATCTTTTTCAATACTATTTAACTTATTTAAATCATTCAATTTAGTTAATATTTGATCCTGATTACATTCTAATTCAGGAATAATAACTTCTTTATTCTCTAAGTAATAAAACATAGTACCTACTAATAATAAAATCCCCATAAGCATTAAAGTAAAATAAGTTTCAATTTTCATCCTAATAAATCCTCACAAAACTTATTCAAATAATACAAAGGTTTAGTATTGTTCCAATCTTTACTTCCAATTAACCAAAATATTAAGTTTACTGGAATTAATACAACATACAATACAATTAAACTTAGTAAAGTTATTATCATTAATACAAATGCAAATAATCCTAAGATCCACTCCCAAATACTTGTAAATTCAGTTACCTGCATATTTACCTCTTATAAGTACCAATCCAAACTTCATGATATAAATCTTGATATAAATGCATCTGAGCAAGATAGCTTTCAGTGATAATACTATCAACCTGAGTTTTATACAAATTCCAAGTGTCAATAATAGTCTTCTTTAACCAATCTTTATGTTCTAAAGTACCTTCTTCAGGCATAACCCCTTGTGGATAACCCACTTTTTCTTCTATATTCATTTTTTATCTACCCCACACAATCTTCTATAAAGTAAATCAGATCTCTTAATTGCTCTAGCTCTTTTTAGATTAAGCTCTTGCTCACTATACCAAACACCATTAAGCTTAATTACCTTATCCCCATGCTTCTTTCTCCAAGCTGAGTTCCATTCTTGTATTGTTTCATCATCTATTGTCAATTTAATCCTCCATGAATATAAAACACCAAAGACCGAGGAAAAGAGTATAACCTGATCTTTGGTGCGTTTAGTCTCTAAAAGCCTTTCTTCAGCCTTATGAGTATAAACCCTTCCATGAAAAGCACTACCAAAACATGAAAGGGAATTACGCTTACTAGGGGTTAAACAATTACTTGTTTAATAGAAGTAGTATAACCTTGAAGTATTTAAAGTTGTGCGAACACTTAGCAGTGACAAATTACTCAGAAAACTCTAAAACCATATTAAGAACCTGAGCTTTAGTGAAACCTAAAGAATGACCTAACCTTAAATCCTGATCTAAATTAAACTTAATTCTCTCTTTCAAATATTCCTCTTTGCTTTGAATTTCCATATATCACCTATTGTTTTAGTTCTTTATAAAATTTACTATCCGAAGTAATTAGCGAAACTCAAATCATCACTCAATTTAGGTTTACAGTCTAGCTTTTCAGAAAGTTTCAAATCCATTAAAAGATTTATCTTATTAGACAGCCTTGAGTTTTCATTTATAGATAATTCTAAAGTTTTAGTTGTTGAAGATAGAATCTTTACAACTTCATTCAACTCTTTTTTAGTTTCTAATTCTTTTTCAGTAATTTCCACTACTTTTTTAGCCAATCTATCTAAAGTCTTATTAATATCAGATAAAGAATAACTTTCAGAAGTATCAAAGAAATCACAAGTTTTAGCATAATTCTTTCTATAATGTCCATCTTTTAAAGTATTCATAAAGAATTTAGCTTCACCTACATCATCAAATGCTTTATTAGGATGTATGGCTTCTAACTCAGCAAAACCTTTACTGAAATCCATTATAAATCTAGGCTTACCATCGAAATCATCCTTCACTACAAACTCACTTATCTTTTTATTCTTAAATTCTTTAACAATACCATTCTCACATATAGCTATATGCATATTAGTTATTTCAAAATTGACCTTGTTATCCTTGAAAATACCTATCTTATATCTACCCTCCCATTTACTCAAAGTATCCATAATCTCATCATAAACTAAATCAATTAACTCAGATCTAGTATTAGCCTTAACATCCCAATCCTTAGGGTAAGATAAGTGAAGCCCAGTAGTAGTAATCAAACCACTAACTAAATACTTAAAATAAATACCATTAGGTTGTTTTTTATGATTAGGAGTTTTAATTATCAAATTCCTCAATCTCTTTAAATCATCATTAGAAATATTTGCCCTAATTTGCAAAGCATGAAGCCTAAAATAATTAGGAGAAAGGTGACTAGGGGTGACACCCTGCTTAGAAATTGGTGACTTCAGCACAGAATAAACACCCCTGTCAATTCTCTTTATGAGTTTAAGGTTAATCAGTCGTTTTATGTCTTTAGAGACGTTCCTCTTATCTTTACCAGTTCTTTCTATTACAAATCTAGTAGTAGGATTTATAGCCAGTAGTCTAAGAGTTTCTTTCAATATAGGTGGTAAGTCACCATGTTTTTTTGGTGACTTCATCCCACTCTCCTTAACTCAAGCCCAAACTTAATACTGCCATCCAAATAATACCCAGTAGTGTGTAATAATCGATGATGACCACGACAAAGAGTTACAATGTTAGTAGAATCATTACTACCTCCAAGACTTTTAGGGATACAATGATGTTTTTCCAAAAACTTAGTAGATCCACAAATATTACAAAAATTACGAGAAGAATTATGAAAATTAATCCACTTATATACATTATATCCACCTAATAAAAATCTCTTTATTAATTCAGAATCAAAATTTATATCCTCAGAATTTAAGTTAGGAAAAAAAATCCAACCAAACCCCTCCTCAGATCTTAGTAAGCTCTTCTCTGAAACCATCTGCTTTAATAAACTCTCACATCCCCAATATTTTCTATTTAATCGAGAAGTAGTTATTGCAAAACCTTTATTCGTTTGTATTTCTTCAATAAAATTCATTTAAAGTCACCACTCAATACAAAGTCACCATTTATATTTAAATGTTTCTTACCACACACTAGTTAATTATTCGGGATAATCCCTTAATTAAATAATGATACCTTAATAATATAGAAATTAGTATATTGGATTAAAAAAAATAAAGAAGGGAAGTAAAGGTAAGATGAAACCCCGTTAGAAGAATCCCTCTACTCCCCTGAAAGTATAATTCGAATAATATTGCCTTATAAGTCTTTCGTAAGTGAAAGAACTAACCTTACCACACTTATAACAATCTTTAAGTTCACGCAAATAATTAACACTCTTACTCCCTAAATCTCGCTTAGGGTAAACAACAACATCTTTAGGTTTCCTGACCATCACTCAGTTCTCACCCCATTCTTATGACTCACAAACAAAGTAGCTTCTTTCATACTACCTAATCTCTTGTAATCAACATTAAAACCATAAGCACTAGCAATTCTTAGTTTAACCTCCTTATTACAGAAGAAACACTTGAACCTAGCAGTAGATACATTCTTAGTCTCTTTAGCTCTCCAACCACCACAAGCCTTACAACGTAAAGCAAAGTAATAAGAATTAAGTAAAGGATTCCTAGCCCTATTGAGTTTAATAACTCTCTCACCAGTCATATAACCAAGAGTTGTTGCACCATTACTATTGAAAACCATCAGCTCTTCCTCGCAATAGTCTTATTAATTTCAATCAGAACTAAATCTCTAATATAAACAACAGTAGTCCTATCCAACTCAGAAGGAATCTCTAAAGAAAGAATATCTCTTTTAAGATTATTCAAAGTCATAACAGTAGTATTCATTCTAACCTCTCATTGAACTTCCATTCTTTAAGTAGCTTTAGAGGAAAACTATAAGTGTATTCATGGACATTATCTCTAGTCCCACCTAATCCTCTATAAGAATTACTTCTGTCTTGTACCCTCTTTAAATCGTTGTCAGCACAGAAGGTTAACAACTCTAAAGGATCAGCATAATAATAAGCATCTTCCTTATGAGCAAACACAATGTACTTACAACCATAATTAACAGCAAGAGTTAACATCTTAGTGTTAATAGAATCACCTTCACCTGCATACTCAGGATATTTAGCAATAAGTTCTGGGAACTTATAACTGAAAGTCTTGAAATGCTCTTTCTTGAATACAAACCAAATTTTAACCTTACCTTCTATTAAGTAATGTCTGCCTTTATTGAAGTCTTGCAACATATAAGATCCATAATACTTCTTATAACCATCTAGGAAATAAGCTCTTGCCTTATCAGAACATTGCTCATTCATTGTAAGCACCTATTAATTGATCCTCTGTTTCTGAAATCTTCTTTAAGATATTCTCTAACTTAGGATACCAATATTTTAACTTACCCTCTAAGAAAGCTACTTTCTCTTTATTCATTCTAACACCCACTCAAGTAATGAGATTTGAAGTTTAAGTAACTCTATTGAGAACTGATCATCACCACCTTGCTTTTGCAAATCTGAAAGAAAATCATTTCTCTTCTTAATCACTTGAGTTTTAGTTTTCATCAGTATCACCTACAATTATTGCTTTAGCTTTATGGAATCCCATCTTCAATTCTTTTAGTTCTTTATACACCTTACAAGCTTCAAGTAAATCTTCATTCATCTTCAGTCCCCCAATCGCACATAAAAATTATCTTCCCATTCTTATTCAAAGTAATTGATCTCATTGTCGCCCCATCAGATTACTAACCTGAGCTTCTAGTTGTAATACCTTAGTCATAAGTAATTCTAACTGATCATGGTGATTATTAAAAGTTCTAATAACTTCCTTATCTGGCAACTTATCTAAATTCACAACCTCTAATTGATGGTTCATGCGAACACCTCATTTCTAATAAACGAATTAATTGGGTCAGCTCTAAAGAAGCTAACAACATCTCTTAAAGAACTCTTTAGTTCTATTGGATTAATAATGTTTGATTTCATCTTAGAAGTAGTATAGTTATGATTCTTTATAAGCTTTTAGAATCACTTAATAGTGAATACTATTTCTTTTTCTTATTACCTAGAATGTAAATTAAGAAAGTAGAAACCCCACCAAAAACAACCCATTTAGCACCAAACTCAGGATTATTATAAAAAACAGAAACTATAAACATAATTACAGTTAAAATCCAAATTGGAATAAGTATTTTTAAGTTTTTCATATTGGATTATCTCCTTGATTTAGGCTGTCTATAGCTATTCTTCTTCATAGCTTTAGCAACACTTAAGCCAGACCTTTCACCCTTAGTATCTATTGCGTGTTTACTTTTTTCAACTAAACTTAAAACTCTTGACTTCCTAGGTTTTTTCAATCTAAATTTACTTAAAGATGGTTTCTTAATATCTTTACCTTTAGTAACCCCAACTATTTTTAGTTGGAAAGATCTACTAACAGTATTATCAATTAACTTCTTACCATACCTATAAGCCCTATTAGGAGTAGTCTTTAATTTGATCTCCCTATTCTTACCTTTTGATCTAACAATTATATTAACCAGTAAAACCTTACCTTTAGGTAATTTATCATCCCAAGTTGGAATCTTTACTTTCTTGATTTCAATAATCTCAGATATTTTAGGATTTACCTTTCTTAGAACTCTTTTCAATTTAACAACTTGCTCAGTTAAAACTTTCTGATCTTGTTTTAATTTAATTTCTTGTTTAGTTGTTACATCAGATTTAATCATATTATCAATATCAGAGATTACATCATTCGTTACTTTAATCTCATTTGTAATATCACTCTTTATCGCACTGATAGTTGCAGGTTTTAATGCACTAACAGGTTTATTAAGAATAGAGTTAGCTTTTACTAAAACTGATTTATTCTTACTAATTAACTTACTTTCCAATGCTATTGCAGTAGCAACAGAGTATCTTTTAAGAACTTTAAGTTTAGGTAAATTTCTAATAGAAACTCTCTTATTTATTTTAACTTTTCTTTTAAGAACATTCTTTAAAGGTTTACTTACTTGCTTAGTTTTCAGACTTTTCCAAACTCTATCTAGTTCTGCCTTTTTAATCGCTAATTTCTTCAAAGGAGATAATTTATTAGTAGTTTGAATTTCCTTAGTTTTTAATAACTGAATAGTACCATTATTCTTAGTTTTAATAACATTCTTAGGCAACTTAGATTTCTGCAATATTTGGTTTGCAGTTCTAATTCTAGTTGATTTAGAAATTAAAGTTCTTGGTTTTAATACAGTTCTTCCAGAATTATCAATATCTAAGATATACTTCTTAGCAAGATCAGAATCTCCTTCTAATAATCTCTTAAGAATATTTTTCTCTCTTTCAAGTTCATTAAGAATTTGTTTACGATAAATCTTCCTACTTTTGGCATCACCAGTGAAAGTCGATCTCTTAGATTTCTTCCTTGCAATTCTATCTAATTTAGTTTGCACTTTAGATTGTTGCTTTAATTGTTTAATTTTAGCTTTACCCAGACTACTTCTAGGAGTCTTACCTTTAACTAAACCTGCTTGTATTCTTAATCTCCTCTCTTTTCTTAATAAAGATAATTTTTGGTTGTTAATCAGTCTTTTAATAGCTGAAAGCAATCTAGGATCTTGAATTTCAATAGTATCTCCTTTAATTATACTTTTTAAAACTTCTCTAGCTTGTTTGTTATACTTACTATTTTCTAATTTATTATACTTTTGAGTTATTCTTATTGCCAAAGATTGAGCCTGAGCTTTGGACATCATCTTTCTCGGTGCTTTCACTCTAGCGTACTTCTTATCTTTAATTTTAATTCTTCCTTCTTTAAGGAATTGTTTAGCTTCAATAATAACATCTTTCCTTAATGCTTCATATCTTTTAGAAGCAAGTTTAGATGCCTTAGATTTTCTTTTAGCCATAGCTTTTTCAATCTTATCTAAAATCTTCCCTGCGTTTAAATTCCCACTCTTGTATTCAGTAAATGCTTTATCATGAGTAACCATCTCTTTAGCATCCTTGAAACCTTTAGCCCTTGCATTAGAATCTAATCTTACTTTTTCTTTTTGCATTTTACTAGTTTGCTTTCCTTTTAATTCCTTAAGTTTAGTTTTCAAAGTCTTACCTTTAACTTTCTTCTTAGGCAAACTTCTCTGTATTTTCTTATCTAGAGTTTTGATAGATTTATCAAATTTAGTAGGAGACTTAGGTTTTGGAGTATATTTCAACCTATTAGCAATCTTTCTATCAATAACCCTAACAACTTGATCAACACTAACTTTTGATCCAAATTTATTTAATTTCTTAGCATTAGTTAAAGTAGGTTTTTTATTGAAGTTAGAATATAATTTCCTGAACTCAACTGTTTCTTTAGAATTTAATTTAAACTTCCTTGCAATCTTATTAGCTTCTTTAGTTATCCCTAAATCTATTTTCTTTTGTTGAGCTTTACTTAGAATCTTACCTTCTGCTCGTGTAATCTTACCTTTTAATTGTTTCTTAACTGTTCTTGCAACTTGTGTTTTCTTAGATCTAATTCTGAAACCTTTTTTATTAGCTTTTAATATTGAATTGATTTCATTAGCTTTAACCTTGAAGATTCTCCCACCTTTAGTTTTAACGGCGTAATTTCCCTTATTATCTTTAATGATTTCTCCAACTTTCCAAGATCTATTACTAGCCTTAGATAAAGATTTAACTTCTCTGATTCTAACTCTTTTATTTTGAATTACTTTAGCCATCCCCAAAGTAATAACAATATTAGCTAAACCATCAGGTTTTCTAGGATCAAACGATTTAGCAACAGACAAAGGTGCGTTTTGTAATTTTAACTGGTTTATTATCTCATTCCAATATCCACCAATACCAACTGCTTGTATTTGAAAAGTTACTTGATCAACCACACCTGCAATCCCTCTAACTGCTCCAACAGTGAAATCATAAGGTATCGCTGAAATTTCTCTATAGAAATCTCTAACGTAATTTTGAACTTTCGCAGGTGCTAATTTAGTAATGGGACTTAACAATCCAATTTTAATAAGAGAATCAGTAACCTTTCCAGAATACTTCTTAAAAGTATTTCTTGCATTTTCAGAATTTGCAAGTCTTTTACTTATTTTTTCATATTTTGATTCAAGTTTATCTAATCTAGGTTGTTCTTGTATTGCCTTTTGTCTTTTTTTCTCAAAATCACTATTTCTTACTGTTTCCAACCTATTAAAGAATTTGTTTTTTCTATCTATAGCTTCTTTTTCTAATTGCTGTTCTTGAAAAATCGTTTGTATTTGTTTTTTCTCAACAGGTCTGCTTAATTGGTAACTCATCCTCTTAAAAGGATCTTCAACTCCAATAACTTGACCTTGCTTATTAGTTAGAAATTTGGCTTTAGATTGTTGCTCAGGAGTTTTACCAGTTAATCTCAAAGCAGTACCTAACGTAAACACAGGCTTTTCAACAACACTAACTTTAGGTTGACCTTTAATAGTAGGTAACCCTGAAAAAGAACTTTTCCTACCTTGAGAAGTAGCAAATTGATAATCTGTAGCACTAAATCCAGTTCCACCCTCTCTCCTAATTACACCAAAAGGATCAACGTAAGATTTAACTGAGTTATTAGAAGAGGAATTAGAAGAACCACTTGAATTAGAAGAATAACTTTTAGCCTTTATCCTTGCTTGTCTCTGAGCTTCATTTCTTCTTCTTTGTGATGCAAAATCTGCCATACCATTACATTAGTAATCAAGTATATAAATTTTTCTAATAAATCTTAGATAAAAACAAGCCAAACCTTCTTCCACCCCATAATAGAAAGACATCTTCATTTTTCTTATTAGTTTTATCTTTGTTTTTTTTATAGAATTTGGAAATACTTCTTAAATCTCTTTCATCTAAGAATTTATTCTTAATTATCTTGTCAGCCTTAGCAATTCCTGAGTAAACTCCTAAATCTCTTGATTCTTTGGGAGTTAAGCTTGACTTCTTTCTGTTCTCTAAACCTTTTTTTGCTGAAACTTTAGCGTAAGGTGGTATCTTCATTCTTTTTGGCATTTTAAATATCTCCTCTCCTACCATGATAATATTTTTTCTTATTCACTTCATTCTCAAATAGTTTAAAAGCTATGAAAAGAATACCAATAACTAATAACATAAATACCATATTCCTGAATGTAAACATCCATGAAATTACTTTAGACATCCATCCAGTAGTAGAGTTTAAAACCCCACTTAAACCCGTTAAAGTTCCACTTGCATCATTTAAATCCATTTGTATCACCTATTTTTTTTTTAATCTTAGATATGTAAGCAGGACTTAGATCAATATCAAACTCTTTCTTAACTTTTTCTTGAATTAATTTACTATACCCGTTTAATCTCTGCTTCTCATAATCTAATATACAATTTATTATGCAATCTTTCATGTTTTTTTCTTTATCAAGTGTAATATTAATCTTTTTCCCAGAAGAATTAGTAAACTTACACCCTTTCTTTAAACCATTCTTAGAATATTTGCATCCAGTTATAATTTTATGATTAGAATAACCAATATAATCTTTTTGAGTAATTTCTCTTATTTTAAAGATAATTTCTCTTTCAATTTTGTTTAGTACAATTTCCTCTTTCATATTATCTCATCATTAGATTTGTTTAATCTCTTCCTTGCACTAAAGAACTTCTTTCTTTGCATTTCATGATTCTTCTCAAACTCAATCTGCTCAGAAATGAACTTTAAAGGACCAATCATGAAAGAAAATACACTCTTGAAGATTCTAAAAGGAAGAAGAAAAAGATTTATAATTCCAGTACCTAATGCTTTCATAAAAGAATATTACCTTTAGTATTTAAATAGTTTACTAATTATCTAAAGATAATACTAGTATAGTATTTAGTATATTCAGTATGATAAAGATTGCAACTAATCTGAAAGACCACACTAAACCAACACTGATCATAGTAATAGATATGAGATTAATTATACATATTGAAAGCAAAGATGCTCTCATATAAGAATATCTAAACTTAGCCAATGGAGAAGTTTCCCCTAAAGCCCAAAGTAACATAATATAAATCCCCACAAAGATAATACCTAAAGCCCATATCCCTGCATCTGTATTCAATGTTGATACTGAATTAGTAATAATATCAGCAGGTGCAAAGGAAGTAGTGATATTAAGATTAGTTAAGTTGTCTAATCCACTTAAATTCATTCCTGATTTTGTAAATGCCATTATTTCAATAACCTCGCAATTAATATTGTAATCCCTAGACTTAAAATACTTACTATTGTATTTACTATAAACTTGAAGTTACCTAAAGGAAGTCCTAAAGTTTCAATAAAGAAACTAGGAAGTTTGAAAGCTAATGAAAGGAAAGTCCAAAGCCCACTAAATATGTTGCTCAGTAGCGTTAGCACTCCAAATACATCAAAAAACTCTTTTATTGAACCCAAAGCCTTAGTAAAAGGATTTTTAGCTTCATCCTCACTTAATTCATCCGTAGCTTTGCCTGAGATTCCACTAGAATCAAGTTTTGAAGTATAATTAGCAAGATAGTTCTTACTATCAGTATCTAAAGTAATCTCTGGATTGTTATCTAACCCATTACCAAACAATAATAGAGCATAACTTAATATTATAATGAAACCTAAAGCTACTAACCAATACTCAGGTTTTGTTATTGAATCGCCCATTTTATTTAAAGTCCTCCTTCTTTCTTCCAAAGTAAAATACTTGTAATAATACTATGATCTTTAATACCATTCCTGAAGCAATCATAAGATTAGGGAACAATATAGCTTCACCTACTGCTAGTATTACACCTAACACAACTAGTATAGGTAAAACCCCACTGAATAATGCAAATGAAATCATAACTATCCATAAAACCAATATGAAAGGACTTAGTATTGCATAAAGTCTTAGTATTTCTTGTAAGGAAGAGTCAGATTTATAATAGAAAGTATCTAAGTTTGTAGTGCTTCCATCTGAAGATACTTGATAAACTTCTAATCTGTGATTAATACTTCTATTCAAAGTAAAAGGAGTTGTAGGAGTTACAGTTCCTGCATTTCCTTCAACACAAACAACTAACTCACTAGCTTCAGTATCATCATTGAAAAATTCAATACAAACTTCTGTTTCTGATCCATCAGTTGTTTGGAAATCAACACTAACTGAGGATTTATTAGTTACAGTATTAAAGTTTTCAGAAATATTGTATCGTAAATAATGAGAATCTAAGAAAGTATAGCTTTCTGTTTCCTGTAGAACCAAAGTTACAGTTAATTCTGAGAAAGTTATTGCTGAACCACCTGCAACATCCTCTCTGAAAATAACCCCTTCATCACCACTAGAAGCAGTCAGAAGAGAACCATCAATAGTCTTAGATGCTGTATATTTGTAGGTCTTATCGTTTAATTCAATTAAAAACTTACACTCACCATCAGTATCGGTATAACATTGACTAATACTCTTATAAGATAATGTAGAAGGATCATACTCTAATAAATTAACTTCAGAACTCTCAACTTTGGACTGAGTAATATCTAAAACAGTAACTTTTAGAGTGTTTGAAGTATTCAAATCATTTTCTAGCAGGTATAAATCCACAGAAATATTTTCCTGATTAAAGAAAGTAATTATTCTTTGTTCTGTAAAGTAACCTGAACTAAATGCTTGTAAAATATAATCTCCTGAAGCTAAATTTATTGCATCAAAAGAATAAGTACCATTAGCAGTAGAGATATTTCCAACACCTTGTAAATATATTTCAGCAGTCTTATTAAAAGCATCCCCACTAGTTCTATAAAATAGATTTACATTCACACTGGTTCTTGAAATATTATAAGTTACATTGAAAGGTAAATCACCTAATGTAGATGCAGTATAAGTTGAAGTAAATGGACTTTCATATCCACCAAAATCATTAAAAGTTAAAGTATAAGTACCATTCTGGATAGATTCATTATTATAAGTAGGGAAAGTCACTCTTCCTAGAGAATCTGTAGTTAAAGTAGTAGAATAAGAGTTAGGATA
>Ga0210003_1003221_pt1 | contig 13417 bp, 6 predicted proteins | sample LantaG_FD_182804 | JGI IMG/M metagenome (GOLD analysis project Ga0210003, IMG submission 182804) | Deep subsurface microbial communities from Baltic Sea to uncover new lineages of life (NeLLi) - Landsort_02402 metaG (SPAdes) (version 2) | ecosystem: Environmental > Aquatic > Marine > Oceanic >... | reverse complement strand
GAGAGAGAGAGAGAGAGAGAGTGAGTGTTTTCCTTTCTTTGGGGAAAAAAAAAACCTGAAAAAGAAAAAACTTAAAAAACTTTCTCCAAAAACTCTCTCACCCCAATCACGACCCCGGTCCCGTGGTCCAGCAGCAGGCCCCTCCCGAGCGTCGCCGCCGGGTGGATGTCGACGGCAAACACCTCCGAGACGCGCGACTGCAGCATGCGGGCCATCACCCGCGACGCGCGGACGCCACTCTTCTTTTCCTGGGCTGCCCCCCTGCCGATGTCCTTCTCCCCCCTGGTGTTCTTGCCGTTTTTCTCGCCCCCGTCTCGCTCCCCGAGCCAGAGCTCGTGCGCGATGCGGTGGACCTGGACCGCTTGATACCCTTTGAAGTAGAGCATGCCGTCGGCGTAGGACCTATTTTTTTTTTAAAGAAGAGAAATCGAGATCGAAATCGGGGAAAGAGAGAGGAGAGAAGAGGTGAGTTTTTTTACAAGAGAAAAGAGAGAGAAAAATAGGGAGAGAGAAAAAGAAATACCACCTCTCTCTCCTTACCTGCAAGCGGGGTCCCGCTCCCTGACCGCCACGATGTCGTGCAGCGCCGCCCTCTGCACCCAGGGGCACGCCGCCAGCACGCTCTCGAACACCTCCATGAGCTCGGTGGCCAGCAGCGTCGCGTCCGACAGGCGGTTGGCGAGGACAAACGCGAGCGAGCGCGCAAAGCCCGGGTGCGAGAGGATCGAGGCGTAGAGGAACGAGGAGAGGAGGGGCTCGTCGGCGGCGTCGCGCTGGGCCTCGCGGCGGATGGCGAGCCAGACGGGGTCCGTGGGGGAGACCGGGGTCGTTGAAGAGGAGGAGGAGGAGGAAGAGGAGGGAGAGAGAGGGGAGGAAGACGACGAGGAAGGTCTCAGCTCTCCCTCCCCCTCGCTCTCGCTCTCCTCCTTCTTCCGCATCTGCTGCCGCTGCTCCGCCTCCGTCAGGGCCAGCTCCCAGTCGGAGCAGAAGTCGTCGACCTCGGACTGGAGATACGCCGGGAAGGCGTCGGCGTCCCACGTGAAGGAAGGAGGGACCGCCGCTGCTGCCGCTGGAGCCGGAGGGGGTCCAGTCGAAGCGCCGTTTGCGGCTAGGTTGGAGTTTTTTTTGAAGAAAAGGAAGCTCATGCGTGAGCCTCTCCGGTTCTCGAAGCTCTCTCGCAAGCAGCAGGAAAGATGCGGCTTTCTCCTTCTCTTACCATAGCCGTTGAGTGGCCTGGCGTAGCCATTGAGCGGCGGCGGGCGGCTTTTCTTTGCGCCGTCGTCATCGTCTTCGCCTTGGTCGCCGCCGTCGATGCCAGATGCGGCGGCGGCGACATTCCTTCGAGTCGTCGCCGTCCGAGCTCGAGGGCGTGGGCTGCCCCCGAGCGACGAGATCTGCTTCGCGCACGACGGAGACGACGGCGCTGTCGCCGCTCTGTGCATGGCGTCCGGCGAGAGAGAAAGAGAGAGAAGAAAAGCGAAACGAGAAGAACTCGCTCTTTTCTTTTCGAAAGGTGTCGTGAATGGTGTCGAAGAAGGAAAAAAATGATGAAACTCGACCTCCAAAAATCAAACTCTCTCTCTCCCCCCCTCAAGATTACAAACACACACACACACAAAAGCGAAATTCACGGCTGCTCTCAGTCCCGCGCCCACGGCGGCGCGTTGTGCTCGTCGTACATGTAATCGTAGAACAATTCCTCTCCGGGCTCGAGGTCCCGCGCCGCGAAGATGGCGACCCTCGAGTCGCCGTCGACCACCAAGATCTTGGCGCTGCAGTTGGCGTCGGGGGAGTGGTTGGCGAAGCGCAGCTTGCAGCCCTTGCCCCGGGCGTCGATGACGGTCTCCTTGGACAGGTCGAAGAGGTACGAGTTGTTGTCGCGGTCGTAGGCCTTGCCGCGGCGGTCCGCCTCGCGGTTGCTGACGAGCTCGCCGACGTACTCCCCGAGCAGGTCGCCCTTCCTCGTCTTCTCGAGGACGAAGCAGCCCCACCCGGCGACGGCGGAGCGGCCCATGGCGAGGCGGCGGTGCTGCCTGAGGCGGAGGCGCATGTTGTGGCATGGCCGGGCGTTGGCTGCCGGGGCAGGGGGTTTCGGGGGAGGGGGAGGGCGAGGAGGAGCAGGGGCGGGAGCCTCTTTCTTCTGCCCCTTCTCGCCGCCGCCGCCGCCGCCGCCGTCGCTGTCGACGCTCGCGCCGCCGTCGCCGAGCTCGAACGCCCCCTGCTGCTGCTGCCACCCGCCCCATGAGCTCACGCGCGCCGACCCGCTCGCGGTGTAGTCGGCCCCGCCCGAGGGCGCCCCGGGCAGCCTCTTGAGTCCGGCCCCGCGGGCCGTCACCCTGTCGCCCGTGCCACCGCCGAACCCCCTCAGGGCTGCGGCGGCGACGGCGGCCTTGACCGGCGCCGGCGCGCGCGCGGCGAGCACTTCTGCGACGCCCGCCGCCGCCCCCCTCCGCCTCGCGCTGCTGCCGCTCCCGACCCCTCCTCCTCCGGATCCGACGCCGACGCTCCCGAACGCGGCGACGGCCGGGGCCAGCCTGCAGTTGCGGCACAGGTCTGGATCGCACTCGTGGCTCGCCGCGAGGCAGGGGCAGCTGCCGGAGCTGCACCCCGAGCGGCAGTCGCAGCCGGCGAAGCGGAACGGGCACGAGATGGGGCAGCCGCAGCCGCGCTCGCAGTAGTTGCCATTGGCGAAGCAGGCGCAGGATTTGTCGCAGGCGCCGTCGGGGCACGAGCAGGGGACCGAGTCGTGGCCGACCTTGCTGTTGCCGCGCTCCACTTCCTCCTCCTCCTGCTCTCCCTCTTCCTCTCCCTCCTCGCCGTCCTCGTCCTCTTCGTTGCCGTCGCCGCCGGAAGAAAACTTCTTCTCGCCGTCGCCGCCGCCGTCGTCGTCGCTCTCCTCGTCTTGGTCTCCGCCTTTGCTCCTGCTGCGGCTGCGCTTCTTCCTCGCAGCAGCATCGTCGGTGCTGTTCTTCCTGTGCCCGCGGCGGGCGGCGGCCTCGGAGGCGGCAGCAGCGCTGCCCGCTCCTCCTCCGACGCTGACACCGGCGAGCCTCATGCGCTTGTTCTTCAGCGCCTTCTGCAGCTGCAGGCGCTTCTGGGCCCTGTTCAGCCCTCGGTTGCGCCAGGCGGGCTGTCGGAGGTATTTGAAGGGGGGAGGAGTAAGAGAGAGAGCGAAAAAACGAAGGAGAGGGGAACGAGCGAGCGAATATTTAAGGAAGAGAGAAAAGAAAAGGAAAAGAAACCCTCAAAAAAAAGAGAGAGAAAAAAAACTCTCACCGCCGTGCTGCCCCCCGCGAGCTTGGCCGCGGCCTCCGCCATCCTGTCCGGCCTCGTCAGCGCCTCTACGGCGGCCTTCAGCGCGGCCTCCTTCACCACCCTCGCGGCTCTGGCGGCGCGGGCCGCGGCGACGTCGCGCGCCCTCTCCTCGGCGGTCCCGCTGCCGCCGCCGCCGGCGCGCCCGGCGCCGTCCCCTCCTCCGCCGTCGCCGTCGCTCGAGGCGCCTCCTCCTTCTCCCTCGTCTTCCTCCTCCTCCTGCTCGTCGTCGTCGCCTTCCTCCTCCTCTGCTTTCCCCCGGCCCCTCTCCCTCCTCTCCGCGGCGGCGGCAGCGGCCGCAGCGACGGCAGCGGCCGCCGCCTCCGCCGCCGCCGCCGCGGCCTCGGCCCTCGCCGCCGCCCTCGCCCGCAGCCAGCCCGCCACGGCGGCGCAGCTCCTCGTCCCGCCCCCGCCCGCGCCCCCGCCACCTCCGAGCAGCGCCACCAGCGAGCACGGGTCCGGCCCCAGCGCCTCGAACCCGCGCTCGCAGAGCGCCTCCTCGGCCCTCGACCACGAGCTCGCGGCGCGCACGCGCGTCCTCGCCGCCTCGGCCGCCGCGGCGCGGACGATGGCCTCCCTGCTCGCGTAGCGGGGTAGCGGCGTCGACGAGGAGGGGCGGGGGGGCGAGGCGAGGGCCGCGGCGCGGGCTCTCGCGGCCGCCGACGCGGGGGCGGGGGCGGCGGCGGCGGCGGCGGCGGCGGAAGCGCCTCTCGTCGGCGGCGTCGTCGCCGTCGCCGCCGCGGCGGGAGCAGCTCGCTCCTCCTCCTTCTCCTCCGCCTCCTCTGCGATCGCCACAGCCGCGTCCTGCACCCCGAGCACGCGCCAGCAGCCGGGACCGCAGGGCGCCTCCGCCGCGGGGGCCGAAGCGTCCGACGCGGCGGCCAAGAGAGCCTCTGCCGTTGCCGCTGCTGCTGCCGCCGCCGCCGCCACTGCGGCGTCGGCGTCGCCGCCGCCGCCGCCGCCGGTCTTCGCGACGAGACCCTCAGGCAGCAGGGCCGCGAGCGTGTCCGCGCGTGGCTTCGGCGGCTGGAACAGCAGGCCGAAGAAGGGCTTGACGGTCAGGCGCTGCTGGTGCGTGGAGCAGTTGTAGACCCTGCAGCGGCGGCAGAAGGAGGAGTCGAAGGCGTCTGCGGCGACGGAGGCTGCCTCGAAGTCGTCGAGGGGCGGCGGGAGGAGGGAAGGGGGCGGCGGCGATGGCGGCGGCGGCGGCAGAGAAGCCGAGACGTTCCCCTCGTCGCCGTCCCTCTTCCCCTCCCCCTCCCTCTCCTCCCCCTCCTTCTTCTTCTTCTCCTCCTCCTCCGCCGCCTTCTCTTCCAGCCTCTCCATGTCCCGGCGAAGCATTCTCGCGACCGTCCGGGGAGGGAGATGGAGCTTCTCGGCGAGGCGACGGGCCGCCGTCTTTATCAGGACCCCGAGCGGCGCCGGCGGGGAAAGAGGGGCTCCGGCAGCTCCACCGGCCGCAGCAGAGGGAGGGGAAGCTCCCGCCGAGGCAGAGAGGAGCGCCTTGGCGATCTGCGCGACGACGAACTCGTCCCTGTCGCGGGTCACGGAGCCTTCGAGGGCGGCAAAGAGGACGCCGTCGTCCTCTTCTTCGCGGTAGCGGTGGCGGTGGCGGCGGCAGTGGCCGGTCTCCGCTCTGCCACCCTCTCTGCCCTCCTCCGCCTCCTCATGCTCCTCTCGCTCCTTTCGCTCCTCCCCCTCCCTTTCCTCCTCCTCCTCCTCCTCCTCCTCGTCTTCCTCCCCGCCGCTCGAGTCTGAGTCCGACGCCGGGATTGTCTCCCCCGTCGCGTCCGTGTAGTACATCCGCCGCCTCTCCTCGCCGGCGCCCCTGCTCGACTTTCCCCCCTCGCCGCCGCCGCCGGCGACGTCGAGGGCGACCTCGTTCCTCTGCAGGTAGCCCCAGGCCTTGTACTCGGGGAGGGGCGTGATGGCCGGGAGGACGGCGGCGCGCGGGAGCGCGACGCGGCGGACTCCGAGCACGGCGCAGGCGGAGGAGGTCGAGGGCTCGTCTGCAGCGGCGGCGCCGGTCCCGCCGCTGCCGCCTCGGTGGACTGAGAAGAAGGTCACCGCGGGGGCGCTCATGGCGGCGAGGCCGCCGCCGCCGAGCTGCGACGCCAGGGGCGCGACGGGGAGCGCGGAGGCGTCGAGGCAAAAGGGGAGGATCGGCCGGTTGGAGGGAGGGCCGTCCCCTCCTCCTCCGCCGCCGCTCGCCCCCTCGCCGTCCGACGACGACGACGGCGACGACGACGGCGACGGCGGCGACGCTCCGCCGCCCTCGCCGCCGCCCCGCTTCCCTCTTCGAGAAAACGCCGCCCTCGCCGCGAACAGCTCCTTAGCGTCGCGCCTCAGCGCCGCCGCCGCGGGCAGAGCCGACAGGGCGGCGTGCTCCTTCTTGAGTTTCTTGACGAGGTGGCCGATGTTTCTGATGAGCTCGTCGGCGGGGTTGGAAGGAGCGTTTGCTTTTTTTTTGTTTGTTTGTTGTTGTCGAGGTTTTTGGCCGAAGGGAGACTAGTTGGTGAGAGAGAGAGATAGAGAGACGAAGGGCATCTCGATCGACGCTCTTGACTTTTTTTCGCGCTTCTGTGCGGAACGACGCGAAGCCTCATTCCGACTTGTAAACCCACAGCTGTGCAGCGAGCACGTGTTCGTGATGCCGCTGGGAGAGCGCTCGCGTGAATTGAAGGAGAGAGGTCGAGGGAGGAAAAGAAGAAGAAGAAAGGAAACGAACCATCGCCGCCATGCCGAGGCCTTCGGCCTCTTCCCTCGCCTCCGATCTTTCCTCCTCCGCCTGCAGCGGCCGCGCCCTTGCTTCCTCCCTTGCCTGTCATCAAGAATATGAGAGCGCAGGAAACGCTGAGAGAGAGATAGAGATAGAGAGAGGACGAAAGAGAGAGAGAGAGAGAGCTAGCGAGTGCGTCCCTCTCCCGTCACGACCGACGTCGTCAAAAGTGAGAGAAGGGAGAAGAAACCTTCGATCGACTCCATTTTTCGAAGTCTGAAGGGAAACTGGAGAGAGGTGACTCTCTTTTTCCTCGATTCGCATTCTCTCTCTCTCTCTCTCTCTCTCTCTCTCTCTCTCTCTCATGCGCACGTACGCGTCTCTCCTTCACTGTCTGTCCGCCGCGAGCCTCCTTCACAGCTCTCTGCTGCAGCTGAAGACAAGAACTGCGAAACGAGCCTCGAGCGAAGCCTCAGAAGTCGAAAGAAGCTTTTGAGTTTCTTGAAAAAAGGCATTGATTTTGCCGCTTTCAGTTTCGTCTCACTTCGGGGCGCATTCGACCCCACTGAGCGTCCCTTGAGCTTCTCTTCGGCACTCAGCTGAGCCATGGGCAAGGTAGGCGTGCACAGGAGCAGAAAACTGGGCGGAGAGCGCGACGACTGCGAGAGACAAGGAGGGGAATTGTTCGAAAGCTCTTTCGGTTTGTCGAAGCGTGCGAAGCGGCAGCAGCAATCGGGCGAGTGTTTCTTCGCTCATCCATCAAAATTCTTCTTCTTCTTCGTCAACAACAAAAAAATCTCCACCAGGGCGCCAGCAAGAAGAACCTGCCGCCGGCGGGGCAGGCGATAACGCGCTTCTTCGACAAGGCAGTTACGACGAAGAAGCAGGCGGGAGGAACGGGAGGAGGAGGAGCGGGCGGCAGCAGCAAGGCGACGGGGGGAGGCGGCGCTCCAACCCGAGCGCCGACGGCGGGGAACTCCTCCGCCTCCGCCTGTGCCTCCGCGGCAGCTGCTGCCGCTCCTCAGCCGCACCGGCAGCAGCAGCGCGAGGAATCTTCCGGAGCGACGACAAAGCAATCGGCGGCGGCGCCTCCCGCGACCTCCGCCCTGCTCCCCCCGCCGCCCCCGAAGAGGCGGCGGGCCTCTCTCCCCTCGTCCTCCCCTCGCCGCACCGTCCCCGCCGCCGAGCGACTCGGCGACGAAGGAGAAGAGGAAGACGAGGAGGGCTTCGCGCGCGTCGTCTACGCGCCCTCTCCGACGCCGGGGCCGAAAGGAGGCGGGAGCAGCAGCAGCAGCGGCGGCGGCGGGAGGGCGCGGCTTTCCTCCGCCTCGAAGGCTGCTGCTGCCGCCGCTGCTGCTGCCGCTGCGGTGGCGACGACGACAATGGAACGGACGGCAGTCATCGCTGCCGCTGCTGCTGTTCGGGCGAACAACAACACCATCGGCGGGGTCGCCGCCGCTGCCCGCCTGGGAACGGCCACGACCAACGCGGCAGCGGCAGCAGCCGGAGGCGGAGCCGGCGGCGGCAGAGGCACGGGCCCCAGCGCCGCCGCCGCCGCCGCCGCCGCGGACGACGGCGCCGACGATGCCCTCTTGGCGGAGCTCCTGGGAGAGCTCGACAACAACACCAACGCCGCCAACGACAGGAGGAGACGGCGCAGCTCGATCGACGACACCGGCCCGGGGACCTCTGGACGCGGCCCGCAGCAGCGGCGGCGCTCCTCCCTCGCTCGCTCGGCCGCCGCCGCCGCCGCCGGTGTCCCTTCTGGCCGCCCTCTCCCCCCGCTCCCTCCTCGCCCGAGCTTCTCTGGAGGGAGCGCGCACAGCGGCGGCGGCGGCGGCGGCGGCGGCGGCGGCGCGGCCTCCACTGGCACGGGGGGCGCCACAGGCGGCGGCGGCGGCGGAGGGGGAGCGGGCGGCGACAGCCTGCGGCAGAGGAGCAGGCGCAGGCGCTCCTCGGGGGCCGCCGCCGGCGGCACCGCGGACGGCGGCGGCGCGGGCGGGGGGGGATTCGGGAGGAGGGCCGCCCTGCTCAGCCTGTTGGAGCAGGTCGAGGCTCTCGCGCACCCGAATGCCGCTGCTCCTGCTCCTGCCTCTGCCGTCGCTCCCGCCACCGCCGCCGTCGAAAGCGCCGCTCCTCCTGTTGCGGCGGCGGCGGCGGCGGCGGCGGCGACGGCGACCGGATGCTTCGGCGGCTTCGACGACGACGACGGCGACGGCACCGCCCTCGACCTCGAGCTCGAGGCCCTGGACGCGGAGGTCGCCCTGCAGCTCGAGCGGGGCGTCGTCGCGGCCCGCGCCGCCGCCCGGGACGCGCAGGAGAGGCAGCAGCAGGAAGAGGCCCGGCAGCGCTCGGCAGCGCTCGCCCTCTTCGCCGAGGAGGAGGCCGGCGCCCCGGCCCTGCCCGCCCCCGGAGCAATCGCGGGGCTGCCTCCCCTCCCCGGGCCGGCGCCTCTGCCCACGAGATACGTCGTCCTGGAGGTTGAGAGCACGTCGGGGGCCTTCGGCGGAGAGATCACGCTGAGGCTGCTCCGGGAGAGGGACGGCGGCGGCGGGGTTTACGTCGTCGGAGGAGGAGGAGGTTGCTTTTCTTCTGCTTCTGCTTCTTCCGCCGCCGCCGCCGCCGTCGTCGTCGTCGCCAGGGGGCCCTGGGCGGAGGTCGTGCCCCGCGTCGGGGACGTCGTCGCCCTCTCCGTCGACGTCGCGGCCTTTTCTGCCTCCTCCTCCTCGTCGGCTCGGGGACCGCGCGGCGAGCCCAGGATCGCGATCGGAGGCGACGGCGAAGATGCGAACAACTCCGTCACGCTGATCGTGCGGCCCGACCTCCTGCTCTCCGGGACGAGGGTCACCAACGCGCTGCGCTGCGTCAGGCAGGCGGCCATCGAGGAGCGGTTCGGCGGGGAGAGCGGGGTGGCGGCCACGGAGGGGACGCTGGCGCACGAGCTGCTGGGCGTCGCCCTGCGCGGCGGGTGCGCCGGCGGCGGCGAGGAAGCAGGGAAACGAGAAGGAGAGGGCGAGGAGCGCGTCTTTGTCCTCGGCGCCGGAAAGGAAAAGGCGAGGCCCTCGGCCGCCTCGGCCTCCCTGCTCGCCGCCGCGGAGGCCACGGCCTGCTCTTCCCGCCACGCCGAGCAGCTCGTCGAGGTGGGCCTCGACGAGGGGAGCGCCGCGGCCACCCTGAGGAACGCCGCGGCGCCCCTCGCGGCCTTCGTGTCGAGGTTCCTGAGGAGCGGGCCGCCGCCGCCCGACGCCCGGATTGTGAGCGCCGGCGGGAGCGCGCCGGGCGCCGCCGCCGCGGCGGACGCGGGCGGCGCCACCGCGTCCCTGGCCGCCGTCGTCGACATCGAGGAGGTCGTCTGGGCCCCCGCGGCCGGCATCAAGGGCGTGATTGACGCGACCGTGGCGGTGAGGTACGGGAGCAGGGGCAGCGGCAGCAGCGCACGCATGTTTGGCAACGGCAGCGGCGCCTCCTCTGGCCGAGGTGGCGGCTCCGACGGCGCCGCCGCCGACGCCAAAAAAGACGCCGCCGCCGCCGCCGACGACGACGACCTCGTCGAACTCGCGCCGCTCGAGTTCAAGACGGGCAAGCGCTGGCCGACCCACAGGGCCCAGGTCTCGCTCTACATGCGCCTGCTCCACGCGCGGTACGGCGCGAGGCCCTCGAGGGGCCTGCTGCTCTACCTGTCTGACCCTCTGGCGCCCGAGGCCGTCGCGGCGCACGCGGGCGAGGCCGCGTCGCTGCTCGCGGCGAGGAACGCGCTGGCCGACGGCCTGGTCCCGGGGGGCTCCTGGGGCGCCCCGCGGGCTCCCGCGAGACCCCCGGCGATGCTGCGGGACCCCAGGGCCTGCGGCGGGTGCTTCCAGCGGAGGGCGTGCGCGCTGACGCACCTGGCGCTGGAGGGGGGCTGCTCCGCGACGGCCGGGATGGGGAGCTTCGCTGCCGCGGGCGCCCACAAAAAAGGCGACGAGGGCGGCGGGAGCCACCCGCAGGCAACCCCCTCCGCCCCGGGACCCTTCGAGGAGGCTACCTCGCACCTCACGCGCCGGCACGCTTCCTTCCTCTCCCGCTGGCTGCGCACGATCGACGCCGAGGAGGCCGTGAGCTCGTCGCGCAGGGCGGAGATCTGGACGCTGAGCGCGAGGGAGCGCGAGCGGCGCGGGCGGTGCGTCGCGGGGCTGCGGCTGGTCCAGAAAAGGTCTTCTTCCTCCTCTTCCTCCTCCTCTGCTGGCTGCTCGTCTTCAGCTGCCGTCGAGCGCGGTCCTGCCGGGGAGTGGCTCTACACTTTCGAGAGGGCGACGAAGGGCTCCTCTCCTTCCTCCGAGAAGGAAGGAACGGCGGAGGAAGAGGAGGGCGGCGACGGCGGAAAGAAGGAGCCGCCGCCGCCGTCTCCGCCGCTGCTGCACCCGCCGCTCGACGACGCCGGGTTCGTCGAGGGCGACATCTGCGTCCTCGGCGTCGACGGAGCGCACCCGTGCGTCTCCCGCGCGCTGGTGTTTGCTCTCACGCCCAAGACGGCCACGATGGCTCTGGACGGGCCCCTGCGGGTCGACCTGGGGTCGAAGCAGCGGGTCGTTCCGGGCGGCGGCGGCGAGGAGGAGGAGGGGGCAGCCGGAGCCGCATCCGGAGGCGGCAGGAGAGGCGTCGAAAGCGGCGAAGAGAACAGCTCCTCTTCCTCGACGCTCGACGCCGGACGCTGGAGGATAGACAAGGACGAGCCCATGACGACGTTCGTCAAGCAGCGGCAGGCCCTGGTCAGGCTCTGCGCCCCCCGGGACGCCACCGCGGCGAGGCTGCGGAGGCTGATAATCGACCTCGAGCCCCCCTCTGCGCCGGCGCCGAAGAAAGCGCTGTTGGTCTCGGCGAGGAAACCCTCCTCGGCCTCGCAGCAGCAGCAGCAGCAGCAGCAGCACAAGGAGAACAGCGGCGTCCCCTCGAGCTCAGCAGGAGCAGGCAGGTCTCCCGTCACTCCAGCTGCCGCAGCAGCAGCCTCCTCAAAGAAGGCGCAGCAATCGCAGCAGCAGCCGCAGCCGCAGCAGCAACAGCAGCAGCAGCAGCAGCAGCAGCAGCAGCAGCAAGAAACCCCCAAGGCCGGGCGCGGCGGCCTCTTCTCCTGCCCGCTCTCGTCGCTGCCGGCGGCGGCCGACCCGGCCGCCGCGGCCTCGGCCGCCGTCGCCGCGACGAGGGCCCTCTCGGCGCTCAACCCGGAGCAGTCGAGCGCCGTCTCCCGCGCGCTCGCGAGGCCCGACTACCTGTGCCTGCTGGGGATGCCCGGCACGGGGAAGACGGCGGTGCTGGCCGCGACGGCGGCGGCCCTGGCCGCGAGCGGGGTGAGTTTGTGTCTTTGAAGTCTGAGACCTTTTTTTCCCCCTGGGGGTCGAGAGGGTCGACGCGAAAGAGGGACGAAAAAACTCAGTCTTTTTTTGCCCCCCCCCCCTCCTCTCGTTCCCCAAACTCTTTTCCACCTCGAACAGCGCCGGGTCATCGTGACTGCGTACACCAACGCCGCGGTCGACAACGTCCTTCTGCGCCTCGCCCAGCTCTGCGACGACTCGGCCGCGGATGGAGGAGGCATCCCGATGATCCGTCTGGGGAGGGCCTCGGGCGTCCACCGCGACCTCAGGGAGTGGATGCCGGGGGGGTCCCGCGCCGCTCTGGGCCTGTTTGCCGCCGCCGCCGCCGGAGAGGGAAGCCCCGCCGCCTCCTCCGCCGCGGCGCTGCTCTCCGCCTCGGTCTGCCGCTCGCCGCTCGTCGTCGGCGTCACCGCGCTCGCCGCGGGGGACAACAAGCTGCTGCGGAGGGCGCCGGGCTTCGACGTCGCGCTGGTCGACGAGGCCGGGCAGATGGCCGTGCCCGCAGTGCTCGGGCCTCTGCTCAGGGCGCGGTCGTTCGTGCTGGTGGGCGACCACTACCAGCTCCCTCCGCTCTGCGTCTCGGCCGCGGCCGCGGACGACGGCCGTGGAGAGGACGACGGCGCCCCGCCCGAGTCCCTGTTCCGCCGCCTCTGCGAGGCCCACCCCCAGGCCGTGATTCCCCTAAAGAGACAGTACCGCATGTCGCGCGACATCCAGCGCGTCGCGAACGAACTGGTGTACTGCGGGGCGCTGCGGGCGGGCTCGAAAGAGGTGGCACGCAGGAGGCTCGAGCTGCGCTTTGACGGCGACGGCGCGCACCCCGCCGCCGCCGCCGCCTTCGCCGCCGCCCCGAGCTGGCTCAAGGCGGCCCTCGACCCGCGGCGCCGCGTCGTCTTCCTGTCCACTCCGGGAGCGCCGACGACGGCGACGGCGGCGACGGCGGGGGCGGGTGCGAAGGGGCGCGCGGCGGGGGCGGCGGGCGACGCGAGGTCGGGCGACGGCTTTGCAAACGCGGGCGAGGCCGCGCTCGTCGGCGCCGTCGCGCGCGGCCTGCTCGCCGGCGGCGTCCCGGGGCCCGACGTCGTCGCGGTCTCGCCCTACCGCACGCAGGTCGCCGCGCTCGCCAGGGCCTCCGTCGCCGGCGCGTGGTCGTCGGTGGAGTCGCTGACGGTGGACAAGTGCCAGGGGCGCGACCGCGCCGCGGTGCTGCTGTCGCTCGTGCGGAGCAACGCGCGGGCGGAGCCGGGCAGGCCGCTCGCGGACTGGAGGAGGGTGAACGTGGCGGCGACGCGGGCGCGGAGCAAGCTGGTGGTCGTCGGCAACGCCGCGACGACGAGGCGGGTGCCCGCGCTGGGGGCGCTGTGGGCGATGGCCGAGCGGGAGGGCTGGGTGGTCGAGGTGCCCGCCGAGGCGCTCGCGCGGGTGGGGGGGGCCGGGGCGGACGCGGAGGGGAAGGCGGAGGGCAAGGCGGGAGCAGAGGGCGGAGAGGAGGAGAAGAGGGGGGAGGAGGAGGAGAAGGCCGTCGTCACCACCACTGCCGCGGACCTCGCGTTTGCCGGGAGGGACTGGGGACCCGCTGCTGCCGGTGCCGAAGATGGTGCGTCCGCGGAATGAGCAGAGAGAGAGAGAGAGAGAAGCGTCGGAGAGGGAAGGAGAGAGTCGGTCGGGGGGGGGGGGGGGCGTGCAAAAAAAAAGCAGCAGGTTTTTTTGCTTCCGCTTCACTTTCGCTCTTCTCTCTCGTTTCGTCGTCGTCGTCAAAAAGTCGCGTCCGACACCCTCGCCTCCCCTCCCTGGACACTTTCCAACTCGCCGCCGGTCGCCTCTCGTCGCGAGAAAGGCCACCTCCCCCTAAACAATGGCCCGCGTCACGCACGGGGTGAGGAGGAACGAGAAAGAGAGAGAATGAGTCGAGATTCGCCGGCGAAATGCTCTCGACGCTCGCTCAACGTCTTTGACGAGAGCTGCAGTCGAACCATGGCTCTTGGGGACCGCGACGTGCTCACCTTTTCCCCCTCTCTCTCAATTCGACCCCCCCCCC
>Ga0210003_1003219_pt1 | contig 13420 bp, 9 predicted proteins | sample LantaG_FD_182804 | JGI IMG/M metagenome (GOLD analysis project Ga0210003, IMG submission 182804) | Deep subsurface microbial communities from Baltic Sea to uncover new lineages of life (NeLLi) - Landsort_02402 metaG (SPAdes) (version 2) | ecosystem: Environmental > Aquatic > Marine > Oceanic >... | reverse complement strand
TGCCCATTGGGCCATCATCGCAATACTCCTTGTCGGTGCCGTACTACGCTTGGGCGCCTTCCAGGAAACCCTGATCGGTGCCGACCAGGCCTCGATCTTGGCCGCCGCCGCCGACATCGCCGACCTGCGGGATCTCCCAGGCGTGGGCATCAAAAGCTCCGTGGGTGTGATGCAGACCGCAACTATCGCCTATCTGGCCGCGATCCCGCTGCTGATGGTGCGCCGCGTCATCGCGGTCAAATGGTTCTTCTCCGTGCTGGACATCCTGGCCATCGCCTATCTCGCCACGGCCGTGCGCCGGACCCTCGGCACCCGCGCCGCCCTGATTGCGGCTTTGCTCTATGCAACCAACCCCTGGGTGGTCGAGTTCAACCGCTGGATCTGGTACCAGACGCTGATCCCCACCTTCGCCACCTTCGCCTTCGCCGCGCTCCTGCTGATGCTGGATCCTGCCGCCGGCACACCGGCGGGCACCGGCACACCGGCGGACGCTGAGGCACGGGCGCGCACCAGGGAGCACACCATCGCAGTGCCCATCGCTCTGGCCGGCGCAACTCTTATGGGCCTCGTGCACCTCGCCGCGGTCCTATGGGCCGCCGTGCTCGGGATCGTGACCCTCATCGTCACCCTGCGGCGCAAATGGTGGCGCAGCGGCCTGCTCGGCATCGTCCTCTGCCTGCTCATCGCCGCCCCCTATCTGGTCTTCCTCGTGCGCAGCGACTTCGCCGATGTCGGCATCATGCTCAACAGCGGGGATCCGGTCACGCCGGCGGCAACGTGGAATACCTCCTCGTACCGGCTTACGCTGGAGCTACTCACCGGGCAACAAGTCCTGACAACGCCCCGTAACGCACTCTGGGCCGAGTCGGTGCTTTGGCTGGACGCGTTCACAATGATCTTGCCCGCTGTTTTGTCGGTTGCCATCGTCTGGGCGGTCCTGCGCCTGGCGACGCTGCCGCCTCAGCAGCCGCTGAGGCGGGCCCTACAGCGGACACTCAAGACACAGACCGGACTCGTCCTAGCGCTCGCGTGGTCCTTGCTGGCGCCCACAATCTTCGTGCGCAGCGGCATTCATCTCCAGCACTTCTACCTGCTCTTCGTCTTCCCCGCGCCGTTTGTACTCATTGGCGCCGTCATCGAAGCGTGGTTGGGGCCCCGCGCCGCGCAGCCGGGCCGTGGCGCCGTGTCGCGCCTCAACTGGCGACGCACAGGCGCTCAGATCGCCGTCACCGCCCTGGTCCTCCTCTCGGCCTGGTGGACCCACCTCTGGCTCGTGCGCATCGGTTACGAGCAACAGGGCCAACTCCGCGCCCCCACCCGTGCGTGGCTGATGGATGCCACCGTGGACACCATCGGGGAGTACCTTGAGGCGCATCCCGACGGTGAGGTCATCATCCTCACCCATTTCAATGCCGGCGGGCTCTCACCCTTCGACTGGATTCGCAACTTTCTCAACACTGACCACGTGCGCGTGGTGCCCAATGAGGGGGGCTTGATCATCCCATCCGCGGAGAGCTGCTATATGTTGGCCGATCGCGCCGATCCGCAGAGACTGGCGCCTCTCGGCGACCGCGCCGTGCCCCAGCCAGGGATGGCCATCCCGGCCTCGCCACCATGGACCTTCACATGTGTAGGACCGCGCCCGGAAACGCCGCCGGTCCAGGCAACGTGGGAGAACGGCCTCAGTTTGCTCTCGGCCGAGATCGATGGGGAGTTTGCCGGCGGCGGACAGCTGGAGCTGGCGCTCACGTGGCACTACACCGCCGCCACTCGCGAGGAGTATCACCTCTTCAACCACCTGATGCGCGACGGTGAGCTGGTGGCCCAGGTCGACGGCGAGGGGATCCCCAACCGCTACTGGCGGGACGACGATGTCCTTATCACCTACTTCACGCTGCAGTTGCCCGCGGAGCTGCCGTCAGGGAAGTACGTCCTGCGCATCGGGTCGTATGCGTGGCCCAAGATCGTGCGTACGATGCTGGTCGACGGCACGGATGGGTATGATATTGGGCGGTGGAACCACCTCACCCCCTAGCCCCCTCTCCACCCAGGGGGGAGGGGGAAGCAGAGAAACTCTCTGCTGCGGCCGGTGTCCCACCGCGCCGCCCCGCCCCCCAATCCACGCCGTCAGCCCGACCAGCACACCCACGTGCATCTGCACGTTGTTCACCAGCAGGTTATCCACCAGACTGTGGACCGCCAGGTGCGTCCACGCCGCAGCCAGGCCGATGGCCAGGCCACGTTCCCAGCCGCGCAGGCGCCTGCTGGCGACGGTCAGCACGACGAACTGCGCCCCCAGCCACACGAGGTAGACCAACAGCCCCAGCGTGCCGACCTCGGCCAACAGGTTGAGATAGAAATTGTGGGCGTGGCCCAGCGCCAACGGCCAGTTGATCAGCCGGTGCGCATCATAAGCGGCCTCATAACAGCCCAGGCCGACCCCGCGCCAGAAACGGCTGCGCCACATGCTCAGCGCCGCCTGCCAATGGGCCATACGCTCCACGACGGAGAAGCTCTCATCGTTGATGCCGGCGCCGCGCACATCCTCGAACCGAATATAGCTCAGGAACCCCGTCAGCCGGCCCACGATGGAGGCGGGCAGCAGCCCTGAGGTGGTGAGCCCGACGCCCACCGCCACCACAGCGACGACCATCAGGAGTCCCCACCAGCCGCGCCGCGGAAGTAGCACCACCAGCACCATCATCGCGGCGCCAAAGCCCATCCACCCGCCGCGGGACCACGAGGCTACCAGACCCGTCACGATGAGCCCGGCCGGTACCGCGATCGCAGCAAGTTGCATCCAGGCTCGGCGCCCGGCGCAGCGCCGGCAGGCACCCAACTGCCGGCTGTCAACGAAGGTCCCGGCCGCCAGCCCCACCAGAACGGCCCCGACCAGCCCCAGAAGGCCCGCGTAGGGGTTGGGCTGCTGGAAGGTACCGTAGGCACGGTAGAACCGCTCGTTGATCGCAAAGGCCTCTACGCCGTCGCCGCGCAGCCCGAACTGCCACACGCCGATCAGCGCCTGCGACAGCCCGGCAGCAGCCAGGATCGCCACGACAATCAGCACCCGACGGTTCGCTCGCGGATCGCCGGACGCTGTTGGCGAGCTCTCCAAGCTTGAACGCTGTCCCCACCTATTCTCACGCTCCGGGCGGATCACAATCCGCCCATCCCCCACACGCAGAACCCCGTCCAGCACCATCATCGCCACCAGCAGCACTTGGAGCCACTTGACGAACTCCAGCGTGCCGGTCCAGAGATCCACGGGATCCCACAAGGAGACGAGGCCCACAAAGAGGAAGCCCACCAAGGGCAGCAGCAGCGGAGGCAGCCGCAGCCGGAGGTCACGGCACAACAATCCACGCACAATCCACGCGCCCAGGGAGAGCGCCAGGACCATCTGACCGGCGTGCGGGGCGAAGCCGGGCCTGGTGATCTCCAGCCAGGCCCGCAGAGGGCCCACCAGGAGTGCCACGCCGATGCCCAGCAGCGGCTCCGCAAAGCTGATCACGACGATGGCTGCGGCCCCGGCTACCAACAGGATTCCGGTGACCGGAAGCCCCGCGATTGCCAGTCCGAGAACAAGGCCCAACGTACCCAAGCCTATAGGCAATCCATAGGCACGGATGGGGTCAGTCAACGCTCGCATAGATCAGACTCAGCAGTCTCTCACGTATCACGTACGGCCCGTCGACTCAGTACTCAACCCACGACACCAGCTTCAGCTGCGCGTCGTAAACAAATTTAGCCTCGAAGATGCCGGGGTCAGGCCCAAGCACCCGCGGGGCAAAGATCCGGTCAGCCTGCGGGATCGCCATCTCACTGAGATAGGTATCGACGTCGACCCAGGCCGGCGCCCCTTCGCGCAGATCCTCCTGCAGCGTTCCGTGGAAGGATCGCGCCAGATAGATGAAGAGCATCCACTGCCAATCGGGTAACGGCGATACTTCAGTGCATTGGCCGCGCCACACCAGCTCATCCACGATCAGGCCCGTCTCCTCGTGCATCTCACGACACGCGGCATCGTGAGGGGACTCGTCCACCTCAATCTTGCCGCCCGGGGCGATCCAGAGCCCCAGATTGGGTTCTTTGTGGAGAAGCAGACGCAGCACGCGGTCATCCTGAACCGCGTAGACCAGAACCGTCGGGATCCGGGCCATCAGTCAAATCCCAGCTTGGTGCGGAAGTAGGCCGCGGTCTTCTCCAGCCCGTCGCGCAGCTCGACCTGGGGTTTCCACCCCAGGAGCTCGCTGGCGCGGGTGATATCGGGACACCGGCGTTTGGGATCGTCACGCGTGCGTTCATCATCCGGGATGATGAAGGTGATCTCCGAGTCGCTTCCGACGACCTCAATGACCAACCGGGCAAAGTCCACAATGGAGAGCTCGTTGGGATTGCCCACGTTGACGGGGCCCTCGACGTTGGAACCCATGAGCGCCATAATGCCGCGGACCAGATCATCGACGTAGCAGAACGCCCTCGTCCGCTGGCCGCGATCGTAGACGGTCAAGGGCTCGCCGCGCAACGCCTGCCCGATGAAGTTCGGGACCACGCGCCCATCGTCGGCACGCATCCGCGGGCCGTAGGTGTTGAAGATACGCACGATGCGCGTCTCAACACCATGATAGCGATGGTAGGCCATCGTGAGCGCCTCAGCAAACCGCTTGCTCTCGTCATAGACACCGCGCGGGCCTACAGGGTTCACATTCCCCCAGTAGCTCTCCACCTGAGGATGAACCAGAGGATCGCCGTAGACCTCCGAGGTGGAGGCCAGCAGGAATCGCGCCTTCTTGGCCAGGGCGAGCCCCAGCGTATTGTGCGTGCCCAGCGACCCTACCTTGAGCGTCTGAATAGGATAGTTGAGGTAATCAACCGGGCTTGGCAGTGAGGCCAGATGGAGCACCATATCCAGATCCCCGGCCACGAAGATGTAGTTAGTCACATCGTGGAAGATGAACCTAAAGCGGGGATGGCCCGCCAGGTGCGCGATGTTGTCGGTACTGCCCGTCTTGAGATTATCCATCGCGATAACCTCGTGCCCGGCTGCCAGGTAGCGGTCGCAGAGATGAGAACCAACGAAGCCGGCACCGCCGGTGATCAATACTCGCATTGTCCCTCCTTGCCTGAAATGCCTGAGGCGATTATACTCCATCATCAGGCTAAAACACAGGAAGGACACTATGGGAAGATCCCTGTTGCTGACCGGGCATCCCGGCATTGGCAAGACCACCATCATTCGCAAGGTCGTTGAGGCCCTGGGAGATCGCGCAGGCGGCTTCTACACCGAGGAAATCACGGGGCCCGGCGGACGCCACGGCATCAAACTGATCACCCTGTACGGCAGGGAAGTCACCCTGGCCCACAAGGATCTCAAGGCCCAGAGCTACCCGCGGGTGGGTCGCTACGGCGTTGACACCGGTATGCTGGAAAGCGTGGGGGTCAGGGCGCTTGAGAGGGCCATCCAGCGGAACCGCATCGTGATCGTCGACGAGATCGGTCTGATGGAACTGCACTCCAGGAAGTTCCTGGATGTCCTTATGGGTGGCTTCATGGGAGGCGCCCACATCGTCGGCACGATCATGACCAAACCCCACCCCGAGGCGGATGTCTTCAGGTACCTATCCCAGGTCGAGATCTGGGAGATCGATCGCCGCAACCGCGACGCTATGCATAAGCGCGTGCTAACGTGGGTCGACGAACTCCAGCCCGGCCCATCTGCAACTTCCGGGTAACGATCCGCGTATAGAGAGTGGCACCCGGACGGATGGCCAACTTCACATTGCCGCAGTTCCATGCTACAATTGGACTGAGTACAGATCCTGTAGCAGCGGGGAGATGGCCAACGCGGGTTGCCAACGTACCGCGATCTGAACGCGCAAGGCCAAGATTGGTGGTCCAGGCTGTACGACCGGCGGGCAAGGGCCAGTGGCGGCACCGAGATCCAACATCAACTGAAGTATAGGAGGGACAGCATGAATCTGCTTGACAACATCAAAGGTGAAATGTCTGGTATTGAGGCGCTGGTTTCGAAGATCCCGGGATACAAGGGCTACAAGGAGAAGGAACTGCGCCGCGAGGCAGATAAGCTGCTGCGCGAGCACATCGCCAACCGACTGCGCACAGTGAAGACTCAACTTAACGGGCTACAAACGGATCTCATCGGAGCGGGCAAGATCGATCTGCTGGACGAATCCGGTAGCGCAGCCACCCAGATCCAGACGTTCATCGACCGTCTGCGCACAGCCTCCTACGGCTATGCAGGGCTCTTTGATGCCGCGCGTATCAAAGAAGACGACCTGGACCGCGTCTACGAATTTGACAGCGCCCTGGTCAGCTACGCTGAACGGATCGAAGGCGCCATCGGGCGCGCACGCGAGGGGTTCGAAGGTGAGGATGCGCGCGCGCTGATCCTCCTGATCCGCGACCTGGCGCGTGAGGCCAACACCACCTTCGATGAGCGACAAGATGTCCTCCGCGGTACGGCATAGAGGACCAACAACGAATAGCTTCCACCCGGCACAGAGAGTTGTGGAATAGCAGAAACCATACGGAGGTAACAGAACATGGCACGTGTTTTTGATATCATAGAGTATATGGACGAGGGGCAGGACGAAATCGCTCACCGCTTCCCCGAACGAGGGTCTGGTGACTTCCGCATCGGCAGCCAGTTGATCGTGCGGGAATCGCAGGCCGCAATCTTCTTCCGCGACGGCAAGGCGCTGGACGCCTTCGGAGCTGGACGCCACACGCTCACCACGGCGAATATCCCCCTCGTGACCGACCTGGTCGGCAAGGTCTTCTCGGGGCAGACCCCCTTCAAGGCTGAGGTCTACTTCGTCACCCTCCGTGAACTCACGGACATGAAATGGGGCACGCCGCAGCCCATTACCATAGTAGATCCCATCCTGCGCATGGCTCGGGTCACCGCCTATGGTTCCTATGCCATCCAGATCACGGATCCACAGCTGTTCGTATCCCAGATCGTGGGCACACAGAACCTGTACCGTACCCGCGACATTCAGGGCTTCTTCCGCAGCATCCTGTTGACCAAGATGATCGACCTCATCGGCGAGATGGGCAAGTCGATCATCCAGATGGCAGCGTTTGTTGAGGAACTGGCAGCCGGCGTCCGCGCCAAGGCCGCCGAGGAGTTCGCCTCCCGCGGTGTGACGCTCAACTCCTTCTACGTCGAGTCCATCTCGCCGACCGAGGAGACCGCCAAGGCCATCGATGCCGCCTCCTCCATGGGGGCCATCGGCGATATGGGTGCCTATATGCAGTACCAGGGCGCGCAGGCGATGCGCGACGCCGCGCAGAACCCGGGTGCCGCCGGATCGGGCATCGGTCTGGGTGCCGGAGTTGGTTTGGGCTCTGCTATGGGCCAGATGCTCGGGCAAGCCACGGTGCCAAGTGGTGGTGGCGCTGCACAAGCGCAAGCCCCCGCCGCTGCAGCCGCCCCGCCCCCGCTCCCCCAGCAGAGCACGTACTTCGTCGCCGCCGGCGGACAGCGGACCGGGCCGTTTGACATGGCCACGATCCAGCAGCAGATCCAGTCCAATCAGATCAGCCGTGACACACTGGTTTGGAAGGACGGCATGGCGAATTGGGCCAAGGCCGAGGACGTCAGCGAGGTCGCCGGTCTCTTCGCACAGGCCCCGCCACCGCTTCCCCCGCAGCCCTGACGTTGCACTAGACTAGCGCAACAGGCGCCCAGCCGATCGGCTGGGCGCCTGTTGCATACACCCCTCTCCCATAGCTGTCTGCGGCTAATGGGAGAGGGGGCGAACTCAGAAGTTCGGCGAACTTCTGAGTTCGCAGGGTGAGGGCGCGCCACGACGCACAATGATCAACACAGTTCGGAGAAGACCCTGAAACCTGGGCAGCCACGCATCAGCAGCACGAAAGCCTTTGAGGCCGCTGCGATGCGTTCTGTGGGACCAGAGCCTTTCCGCAGGCTTTGGTCCCTTCCGCGCACAACCATTTTCGTTCTGCACGGCGTGCGACAGCACATAGAATCTACGCCGGAGGCGTCTACTCGACCCCGGCTTCCCCGTCGAGCAGCAGAGCCTCGGACAACAGCACCTGGGCCTCCACGGATAACCTGGGGCTCAGCGGGTTCTTGCGCAGCCACCGCTTGAGCGTGGCGACGCGCACGGTCGGGACCGGCACAGCATCGGCGTCCACATCAAGCTCGATGTCCGGCTGCGTGAACAAGATCACGGCACGCACCGGTATCTCCGTCGCCTCGGGCAACCGTTTCGCCAGCTGGTCTCGGACCACCTCAGCCTCGGCGCTCGCAAACCGGTCCGGGCGCCCGATGGACTCCTGGCCGGCGAAGCGCCGTAGGAAGCCCAGCTTCTGCCGGTGACGCCACCGACCATCCTCGTAGGAGACCTGCCCACCCTGAGGCTTCACGGAGATCACCGTAAGGCCGCCGGGTTCGACCAGGACGAAGGGAGAGGCCAGCTGATACATCAGAAGCCAGTAATCGCGGCTCAGCCCCTTCAGCGCGTCAGGCACGCGCTTCCAGTGCGCGTTGGCACCCACAAACCGTTCACCAAGATAGCTACCGGTCAATGAGACGATGAATCCCACCCACACCACGGCCATCGTCACCCACAGCCATTCCGGTTTCACGACAATCAAGACAGCCGATGCGGCAAGCAGAATCAATCCGGCAAAAGGGGCCAGCTCACCGATCTTCTTGCGCCTGTTGATGTAGGACTCGTTGGTCATCACTTGCATAAACGTCTCCTCGTACTTGCTTCTGTGTGCTCTGATCTGCCTACTTCCCGACTGCCAACCCGGCTTTGATCGTAGGAATCACCTTGGCTGCGACAGCTTCCCGCGCGCGCAACACCGCGTTCTTGACCGCCTTGGCATTGGAACGACCGTGACCGACGATCACGACACCGTTGACCCCCAATAGAAGCCCACCACCTACTTCGGCATAGTCCACCCGCTTGGCCAGCCGCCGCAGACCGGGATAGAGCAGCAGCAGCCCGGGCAGCCCGACGATCAAGCCGGGGATGAGCAGCACCAGCCCGATCTTGGACCAAACCGAGTCCAAGAGATCACGCTGGACCATCCGCTTCACGAAAGAAGCCATCGCTTCCGCGGTCTTAATATGGATGTTGCCGGTGAATCCATCCGCAACCACCACATCCGCATACCCCTTGACCGCTTCTTTAGGCTCGACGTTCCCCACAAAGTTAAAGTCAGCGGTCTTGAAGAGCGCGAAGGCCTCCCGCAGCACCATCGTGCCCTTCTCCTCCTCCTCGCCGTTAGCCAGCAGGCCTACACGCGGATTCGCGATACCCAGCACCTGCTCCGCATATACCTTGCCCATCACTGCCGACTGCAGAAGAATCTGCGGCGTCGCATCTGCGGTGGCGCCCATATCAAGGAAGACCGTCGGATTGAGCGTCAGCGGGTAGACCGTGCACAGCGCCGGGCGGCGCACGCCACGTATCCTGCGCAGATCGAAGATCGCCGAGGCCAGACAGGCAATCGTATTGCCGGCCGAGACAAACGCGTCGGCCTCACCATCCTTGACCAGGCGCATCCCCACCCGGATGGATGAGTTCACCTTGCGCCGCACATCCTCCGAATGGTCCGCCATCGTCAGGACCTCGGGCGCGTGCACTACGCTGATCTTCAAGCCCTGAGTATCGTGCTTGGCCAACTCCGCCCGCGTCTGCGCCTCGGGTCCCACCAGGATGATCTCGTCACCCCAAGCCCGTGCAGCCATCACCGCGCCCTCGACATCGGGGCCAGGGCAAGTGTCAGAGCCAAAGGCATCCACTACGATACGCATAACGACCTCCAGAGAGAAGAATGAGAGAATCAGCGAATCAGCGAATCAGCGACAAAGCGATCCTCGGAGCGATAACATACCCCGCCATCTTGGACCGCGGGCATCTTGCCCGCATCTTTGCGCTCGCGGGACCTGCACCGACCAAAACGGCTGCTGCGCACATCGGAACCACGTCTTCGTGTCGAGCGTCTGCATCGAGTCGTAAACCACATATTCCGCCGCAAAGCACGCGGGACAGAAAACACGACACAGAGAGCAGAGTGGGCCAGATGCCCGGTCCGCAGAACGCATGGGCGGTGGGTCGCTATTTCCGAAGTAGACGCCATGTGCGCCGGCGCACACCACGCAAGCATGAAGACGCAGGACCCGTTCTGCTCGGGCCGGTGTCCCACCGCGCCCGTCTTCGTGTCGAGCGTTCAACTGAGGGGCGCGATCACCAGCGGACATCGAGCTACTTCCGAAGTAGACCTTAGCCTCCCCTACGCCCCCCAGAACCAATCCGGCTCCTTATCCGCGGGATCTTCGCCTGACGACATGAAGATCACCTCATCCTCGGAGAGACTCGACAGGTCCGCACCGGGCAGCGATTTGCCGTCCAGCCACCGCGCCGCCGCCAACGGCAGGCTCGCCGCCGGCCCCTGGACAACTGTTGGATCCGGCAGAGAATCCACAAAACGCCGTCCATACTGCTTTGTCAGGATGCGGCGGTCCAGCACCACAGCAATGCCCTGATCCGCCGCCGTCCGAATCAGCCGACCAAAACCTTGCAGGAACCGCAGCACGGCTTCCGGCACCATAAACTGGCCAAAGGGATCCTCGTACGCCTCTGACCTCGCTGAAACAATGGGGTCATCGGGCACGTCAAACGGCAGCTTGACAATCACCAAACAGGAAAGGGCCTCGCCCGTCACATCCACGCCTTCCCAGAAGGACCGAGTGCCCATCAACACGACCCGTTCACCGGTCCGGAAGCTCTCCAGCAATTGCGCGCGCGAGGTGCCGGTACCCTGAGATAGCACCGTGATCCCGGCACGCCCCAACGGCTCTGTGATCCCCGTCGTCGTGGCCTTGAGCTGGCTGTACGACGTAAACAAGGCCAGCGCACGCCCCTCCGTCGCCTTGAACAGCTCGATCATCGTCTCATTGACCTTCTTCTGATAGCCGGTGGAGCGCGGCTCCGGAATATCGGAGACTGCATAGAGCAGCGCCACCGAGGGATAGTCAAAGGGCGAGCCCACGGCCAACTCGGCGGCTTCGCGCCCAATCCCCAACCGCTCGCGCAAGTAGTCAAAGCTGCCCTCAATGCGGAGCGTAGCCGAGGTGAAGATCACCGAACGGTTCTTGGCAAGGAGATTCTCCTGAATCAACGGGCTGATGTCCAGCGGGACCGCATTGATCGTGAAGAGTCCCCGCAGGCGGGTCTCCATCCAATAGACGCTGTTCCCGCCCGGCTCCACAATGAACTGCCTGAGCTGACCGCTGGCGGCGTCCAGGACACGTTGAATACCCAACAGGCGAGACCGTGCGCTGTTGACCGCGGGCAGCTCAAAGCCTGCCTCATCAACGCCCTCTGCGCTTCCCAACCCCTCCACCAGCTGCGCGAGCCCCCGAGTCAGCGTCCCGAAGTGCGGTTCCGCTTGGGACCACAGCATGATCAGGCCATCCCATCCTCCCAACTGGCGCAGATCCTCGGTGACCCGCAGTCGGAGGCCGTAGCCCCCACTCTTGCCGGCTCGATCGCGGAGGAAGGCCTCCAGATCTGCAAACAGCATCTCCACGTAGCGCCGTGTGCGGTCAGCTGCCTGCTTCAGCTGCAGCACCAGCTCCTGCGCCCGCACCGCGGTCTGGGCCGGCAGCCGTTGGACCACTGCCAGGATCTCGTCAAGCAACCCCGGGATGTCCCGGCTGGGACGCAGCAGATCGTCGAATGCCCGGGATAGCTCCTGCCAACTTACGGTGTAGCGCATCGACTCCGTGGTCGCGCGCTCCAGATGGTGCGCCTCATCGACGATCAACACCTCGTAATCCGGCAGCACGCGATTCTTCGCCGCCACATCGGCCAGGAGGAGCGCGTGGTTCACGATCACAAGATGCGCGCGCTCCGCCTTGGCCCGGGCATTATAGAAGAAACACGCATTGGACTGGAAGAACGGACAGCGCTCGGGATCGCAGGCCTCGTTGCCCGCCGAGAGCGTGTGCCACACGTGACGCTCGCCGGGCGTAGGCAAAAACAGATCGTCCCCGTCACCGTCCAGCGTATTGGGCAGCCACAGCAGCACTTTGGCGAAGACGCGCACCTCATCCTCACTCATCGCTCCTCGCCGGCGCATCGTCTCAAATTGGCGCCGGCATAGATAGTGCGACCGCCCCTTCAGAATCTGCCATCTGAAGTCGTAGAGCGCCTCGGCCAACTGCGGAATGTCCTTATTGGCTAACTGCTCCTGCAGGTTGATCGTATTGGTGGAGATCACTACCCGCTGCCGGTTAAGAACCGACCACTCCACCGCCGGCAGGAGATAGGCCAGCGACTTGCCGGTGCCGGTGCCGGCCTCTACAAGCAGATCGCCACCCAGGTTGAACGCCGAGCCGACCGCCTGCATCATCTCGACCTGCTGGTCGCGGTATTCATAGCCGGGATAGCTGTCGGCAATCTCACCACCGGGCTGCAGCATCGCCGTCAGTGCCTCGAGATCGATGGGCCGCGGCTCCTTGCGAGGCTCCAGCGGGGGCACATACGACTCCTCCGCAAACCGCGTCCGGACCGATTCGGCGCCCAGCCGCCCATCTAGCTGCGCACCTATCCCGCCCTGAAAGCCGTGGCGTTGGCGCTGGTAGAGAGCGTCCTCGAAGAAATGCGTGCCGCCCCACCGCACCCGGCGGCCCATCCGCACGATCTCCTGCAGATGATCCTCCGATAGTTGCACAGCGCGCTCCATCAGAACCAGAAAGAGCGCCTGCGTCATCTCGGCATCGTCCAACGCGCGATGCGTCTGGTCGGGCGAATCGATCCCCAGTTCCTTGACCAGGTTGGCCAAGCTGTAGCGGCGCGCGTGCGGGACAAGAATCCCGGCCATCTCGAAGGTGTCGATAGCCAAGTTGCCCTGAAGGACGTGATGGCGCCGCAGGAAGGCCAGGTCGAATGTCACATTGTGCCCAATCACAGGGTCGTTTCCGGCGAACTCAGCCAGAAGACGTGTCGCCTCGTGTCCACCCATCGCCGTCGCGACATCCTCATCGCGGATACCGGTCAGCTCGGTGATGAAGGGCGGGATCTTGCGACCGGGGTTTACGAACGTCGAGAAGCGCTCCAGCGCCCGCTCCTGGTCGAATCGCACCGCCCCGATCTCGATGATCGCATCGCGCGAAGCGTTGAGGCCGGTGGTCTCCAGGTCAACGGACACATACGTCTTGGGCATAGACTTCCTCTCAGCACCTCACGCCGCCCGGCGCCTGCCGGACGTTCAGAAGCGCACTGATTGAACCAGAGCACCGTCATTATACAATAAATACAGGAGACCAAAACCGACTTAGTACTTTAGGGCTAGATCTGTAGCACTTACCACCGGAGAGCAGGCCGCCCCGCCCCGTACAGACGCGGCGGTG
>Ga0210003_1003218_pt1 | contig 13429 bp, 17 predicted proteins | sample LantaG_FD_182804 | JGI IMG/M metagenome (GOLD analysis project Ga0210003, IMG submission 182804) | Deep subsurface microbial communities from Baltic Sea to uncover new lineages of life (NeLLi) - Landsort_02402 metaG (SPAdes) (version 2) | ecosystem: Environmental > Aquatic > Marine > Oceanic >... | reverse complement strand
CTGTGCTTTTTGCATCCGATCCAAATCAAGCGATCCTATTTTTGATACCGTTTCCTGAATTTTATCCATATTTTTTCCTTTCCATTTACTTTTTATCCAATAAAACAAATAATCCTTAATACATCAAATAATGTACCAAGGATTATACCCAGCTTATCTAATCCTTTCTTTTTCCACGAAGAAATGTGATTTACATCAAAAAGCAGGTCTTCTGACTTACGGATCATCCTAATTTCTGCGCCTTCCCATTCTTATTAATAAGAACAGTGACATATATGCAGATTTCGTACCCGTTCACAGCGGCGGGACCGCGTTCGTTTCTACGAACTTCCCTTTTAATCTCAAACTATTAATGCCAATATTGAGAACTTTTTGAAATATGAATTACTCTTATTTTTTATTAAAAAGTAATTTTTTTTAAATTATGCTTAGCTCAACACTAGTTACTGCAATGTAGATAATATATGTAATTTAAAATGATGTCAAAATGATTTTTCTAGAAAAATTTTTTTGATTAAAGAAAAGATATTTATCCTTAAGGCTCCAATCTTTTGATATCTGTAAATTCATCAAAATGCCTGTCAAAGGAGTAAATTTCACTAACACCATTAGCCCTCATGTATGCGCAATTATAGGCATCAATAAAATCTATATTTTCGCCCTTAAAAATATCAACTGCCCCAAGAATTGTATATCTTTCTTTGAACTTAATATTAGGTGTATTTAAAATTAACTCAACATTTTCACAAATTTTTTCCTTTTCCCAGTTATAAAATTTATCCAAAACCCAAATTACTTCAGCAATAACCATCGTATTAGAAATCCCTTTAATATTGCCATGAACTATTTCAAAAAATAATTTTTCTACTTTCCTATATATTAGCTCATCTTCTCGCTCAAAATATCTTAAAAAAATATTAGTGTCTAAAAAAATCATCCCATTTCCTTAATAACATCATTAGCAATATCTTTTTCCATTACTTCTCTAACCTTTTTGAAGTCAATTTTTTTATTTGTCTTTTTAGTATGAGCATCAAGTATGGTTCCTTTTTTAACTTTAAAAATTATTTCGCCGTCTCTAACAATAAATTCACCAATATTAGAAGGTTTGATGTTAAACTCATCTCTTATTTTTTTAGGTATTGTTACCTGCCCTTTTGATGTTATTCTTGGCATTTTATTAATTCCTTCTTCTTTATTATTTTGACTTTAAGTATTGCATAAATAATACAAATTTTCAAGTATTACTTTAAATTGATGTAATACTTTTATTTCACTCAAGAATAATTCGAGCATCTACAGCATAAAGACCGTCAGGATAAACCCGAACTGGATTTATATCCAGTTGTCCAATTTGAGGAAAATCCATTACCAACCTTGAAACATTTGCAATCGTTTTGCTTAAAGAAACAAAATCGATTGGCTCTTCTCCTCTTACTCCCTGAAGAATGGGTAGACCCTTTATTTCTTCAATCATTTCCCGGGCTTCTTCTTCATCTATCGGTGCTACTCTAAAAACTACATCTTTTAATATTTCTACAAAAATTCCTCCCAGTCCAAACATTATTACCTGCCCAAATTGCCCATCTTTAAGCGCTCCAATAATAGCTTCACGGGCAGGAGGAACCATTTTCTGAACATATATACCATCTATTTTAGCTTTTGAATTATGACTTTTAATATTTTCCAGAATTTTAGTAAAAGCCTCCCTAACCTTTGCTTCCCCCTCAATATTTATTATTACTCCTCCAACATCAGACTTATGAATAATCTGTGGGGAAATTATCTTTAAAACTACGGGAAAGCCTATCTTTTTTGCAAACTCTACTGCTTCATCTACTTCCTTAGCAAGGTAAGAAGGTGGAACAGGAATATCGTAAGAGGTTAAAATTTCCTCACAAACTGGCTCTGAAAGAAATTTACCACCATATTTTTTTGACTTCTCTATCTGGGTTAAAATTTGCCCTCTATTCATGATATCCTCCTCTTTTTCTTAAGTACTTTCCATATTCTATTAAAGCCCCCATGGCCTTAGCAGTTCTATCCATATCGTTATAATTAGGAACATTATGTTCCTCTAAATATTTAGTACTGGCTTCGGTAACAACCCCGCCTACAAAAGCAGCAACTACTGGCTTCCTGTATTTCTTTTGCATCTCTACTACAACCTTAGCATCTTCCACGGGTTCGGTCATTGTTTGTAATGTTTGGATCACTATCACCCCATCATATATATCAGAGCTCATCACTGCTTCTAATGCAACCTCATACCTTTCTGGACTTGCATCTCCTACCACATCTATAGGATTACCCCTACTCCAGGCGGGGTGCATGTGCCCGCTCTTATCAAGTTTTTCTATTAGATCTTTTGGTGGTTGCGGTAATTCTATTCCCAACTCTTCACAATAATCTGCACACAAAACCCCGTTACCGCCACCATTGGTAACAATTGCTACTCTGTTGCCGCTACTGGGAGATTGAAAGGCCAATGCTTTAGCCATATCAAGCATCTCAGTTAAGGTATAAGATATAATTATTCCTGACTGTCTAAAAGCTCCTTTATAAATTTTGTAAGAGCCGGCAAGTGATCCTGTATGAGAACTTGCTGCTCTTGTCCCTGAAGATGTCCTACCCGCTTTTAAAGCTATAATAGGTTTGATAAGACTAACCCTTTTAGCCACATCTAAGAAATATCTCCCATCACTAACTCCTTCAATGTAAAGAGCGATGGCTTTTGTATAAGGATCTTTAGAAGCCCAGGCAAGAAAATCGGGAGCATCTAAATCAGATTTATTGCCGTAGCTTATCATCGCACTAAACCCATAGTTTTCTTTGATTGACCAATCTATGACACTGTCCATCAAAGCCCCTGATTGGCTTATAAACCCTACCCCTCCAGAAAAAGGAAGGAATCCACCAAAACTTGCATTTAAATGATTCGGGGGATAAAGTATTCCCAAACAATTAGGTCCAACTATCCTTATCCCTGATTCTTTGGCTATTTTTAAAAATTCTTCCTGAAGTTTTTTCCCTTCTTTACCTACTTCGCTAAAACCTGCAGAAATAATATTTATTCCCCTGACACCCTTTTCTGCACAATCTCGAACTGCCTGTGGAACAAATTTAGCAGGAACACAAATTATAGCCAGGTCAACCTTCTGTGGAATCTCTGTGACCCGGTGATAGCATTTTAAACCTAAGATCTCATCTTCTTTAGGATTAACAGGAAAGGTCTTCCCGGGAAAGCCTTTAAGATGTGAAAATGAAAATACACCCCCTTCAAGTAAATTTTTAACTACCTGGTGACCAAGCTTTTTGGGATTGGGGGAAGCACCAATTACTGCAACCCCTTCAGGCTCAAAAAAACACTTAAGCTCTTTATGCTTTTCTTCCAAATCAACTAGCATTTTCTCCCTCTCACTTTTTAATTTTAATGAATTTCAATATTTGTTATTTTTTACCATCATTGTACCGCTCTTTCGCCATCTTTGCATTAGCACCTAATTTATTAGTTAATATTATATCAAAATTTTAATTTGGTCTATTCCGTTTTTTTATTGATTCTCATTCCATTAGTATTTGATATGGAGTATGTTCCAGCCTATCTAAAGCAGAATTACATAAAATAGGATCGGGAAAGAGAGCCTGTGAAGTGCACCAGCTGGCGGTCCTATCCTGGCAGTCTTCTTTTGAAATAAAAAATGGGTTAGCGCGCTTTAATGAATGGCAATACTCTGTTCCCATAATACCAGACGTGGGTGAACAGACGGTTTGTTATTGTGGCCACTGAAGTAATGTAATAAGGGGCAGGCATAAAAAAGAAAAAGTAAGCAAATTCTTATAAATTCCCTGTTACTATTTTTTAAGTCTTTGCATAGAAGCTATAGCCTGAATTACTTTTTTAGTATCCTCTGTAATCTCCTGAATTATATCATGCTTTTTCTTCAACTCTTCTATGGTTTTTCTTCTCTGCTCATAGTTAGTAACAATAGCACGTTCGGTAAGTATATTTGCCCTATTATTAATAAATTCCATAAAGCCCCAGCAAACACCAATATATTCAGTCTCTCTATCTGTTGCTAACTTCACTATTCCCACTCCCAAATTACAAACAATGGGTAGATGGCCGGGTAAAATACCCAGACTACCACTTTTTGCGGGAATACTTATAAAATTAACCTCACCATCATATACATGCTCTTCTGGCGTAACTATACTTACACTTATTTTTTTATCTGACATTTTTATATTAATAAAATCTTTCTAAAATTCCCCAGCCTCTTCTTCGGATGCACCCATCTCCATCTTTTTTGCTTTTTCCTCAGCTTCTTCTATGGTGCCCACCATATAGAAAGCCTGCTCTGGTAAATGATCGCACTTTCCTTCTACTATATCTTTAAAACCTTTAACTGCATCCTCTGTCTTGACATATCTTCCTTTTTTACCAGTATATTGTTCTGCAACAAATAGTGGTTGGGACAGAAATTTTTCTATCTTTCTTGCCCTATACACAATGAGTTTATCTTCTTCCGAGAGTTCATCTATCCCAAGAATAGCTATGATATCCTGAAGTTCTTTATTCCTCTCTAATATTTCCTGAACCCTCCTTGCTATCTGATAATGGTGCTCTCCCACAAACTGGGCATCCAGTATTCGAGATGCGGAAGCAAGTGGATCCACTGCCGGGTATAGTCCGCGTTCGGCAACATCTCTTGAGAGTACCACTGTAGAATCTAGATGAGAAAACGTAGTTGCAGGTGCAGGATCTGTTAAATCATCTGCCGGAACATATATAGCTTGAACAGAAGTAATAGAACCCTTTTTAGTAGAAGCAATTCTTTCCTGAAGTTCCCCTATCTCACTTGAGAGAGTTGGCTGATATCCAACTGCAGAAGACATCCTTCCAAGCAGAGTTGATACTTCCTGCCCTGCTTGAATAAATCTAAAGATATTATCAATAAAGAGTAGCAAATCCATCCCCTCATATTCTCTAAAATACTCAGCCATAGTAAGGCCCGTCAGCCCTACTCTAAGTCTGGCACCAGGGGGCTCATCCATCTGACCAAACACAAGGGCAGCTTTATCCATTACACCTGTCGTTTTCATTTCCAACCAGAGTTCATTACCCTCTCTGGTCCTTTCGCCAACACCGGCAAATACCGAATACCCTTTGCGTTCTACAGCAATGTTATGAATAAGTTCCATTATTATTACTGTTTTTCCAACTCCTGCTCCTCCAAACATTCCAATCTTACCACCTTTAACAAATGGGCAGAGAAAGTCAATTACTTTTACACCTGTTTCAAAAATTTCTGAAGTTGTTTCTATATCTTCTATGTTTGGGGGTTCTCTATGTATAGGTAGCTTCATTTTAGCTTTCACTTCTTCCTTTAAGTCTATAGTCTCTCCAAGCACATTAAATATTCTACCAAGTGTTTCTCTTCCTACTGGAACCTCTATAGGCTTTCCGGTATCTATTACTTCCATACCCCTGCTAAGACCTTCTGTAGAAGACATAGCTACTGCTCTTACCTTGTTTCCCCCAATTGATTGCTGAACTTCTGCTACCACTGTTTCTCTATAGTAGGCATCTTTTTCTTTGGGTCTATGTACCTGAATAGCTGTGTATATTTCTGGAAGTTTGCCTGGAGCAAATTCTACGTCTAACACTGGCCCCCTTATACTCACTATCTTACCTATATTTTTTCCTCTGCTGTATTTATTCTCAGTCATGCTTTGTACACTCACCTCTCAAAAACCAGCCATGTTTAAAAATTGCAAAAAATAACATCTACAACTTACTCCACTGCTGCCCTCAATATCTTCAGCGTCCCTTTTCTTTAAGAAACTCAGACCCTGAAGTTATCTCTGCTATCTCCATAGTTATCCCATGTTGCCTTACCCTGTGATATCTTCTTTTTAAGTCTTTTGTAATTTCATCAGCATTATCGCTAGCAATTTTCATAGCAGTCATCCTGGCTCCAATTTCACTAGCGGTAGATTCAAGCAGCGCTATATAAGTAACAGTATAAATATATTCTGGAAGCAGTGAACTTAAAATATCTTGAAAAGAGGGATCATATATGAACTCAGGTATGACCCGAGATGTCAAATCGCCTATTTTAATTTCTCCTGTTTCATGCTCTTTTATCTTTTCATCTCTTAATTTTACATCAATAGGAATAGGAAGAATTTGTCTGGCAGTGGGTATGTGCTCCATTGCGTTTATAAACCTTGTATAGCAAATAATTACCCTGTCTACTTCCTCCGCAATATATCTTGCAATAATCTCTTTGGCTATTTCCCTGGCATCCAAAAATTTAGGATACTCTGACAGATGCTCGTAAACCTTGGATAACTGAAAACCTGCATACCTAAAATAACTGGCACCCCTTGTTCCTATAATATCGAGATTAACCTCTTTTCCTTCCACTTTTATTTTTTCTATTGTATCTTCAATTAGTTTTATGATATTAGCATTATAACCACCGCATAGCCCTCTATCTGCGGTTATTCCTATTATCAAAACTACATTTTCAGTCTTATGGGCTTTCATTAAAGGGTCGTCAGCCACCTTTGGAGAATAGCGAGCCATATCTGTTATAAAACCTTCTATTTTTTCAGTAAAAGGCCTGGCTTCTAAAATTCTTCTCCGAGCTTTTACAATTTTAAAAGACGCTATCATATCCATAGCTCTGGTAACTTTCTTGGCCACATTTATATTCTCTATCTTGTTTCTAATCTCTCTTGCTTTTTCCATATTATTTTTTTGATTAATGAAACTTATGCCAAATTTAACTAAAAGATTTTTTAAATTCTATAGTGGCATCTCTAATTTTCTGTTCTATTTCATCATCAATATCTTTTGTCTTATTAATTTTATCAGTTACTTCTGGGTGAGAGTTGTGTATAAAGTTCAGAAATTCTCTTTCAAATCTTTTCAGAGCTTCTACCTCTATATCATCCAAATAACCCCTTGTAAGTACATAAATTATAATTACCTGATCTTCTACTGGCATAGGCTGATACTGAGGCTGTTTTAATATTTCTATCGTTCTGTGTCCCCTTGTTATCTGCTTTATAGCTTCCTTATCCAGCCCTGTTCCAAATTTAGCAAAATGCTCAAGCTCCCTGTATTGAGCCATGTGGAGTCTCAGCATACCACAAATTTTTCTCATCGCCTTAATCTGTGCATTACCTCCAACCCTGGATACTGAAATACCCACATTTATAGCAGGCCTTACACCAGCTTTGAATAGATCAGTTTCCAGATATATCTGCCCGTCATTAATAGATATTAGATTTGTCGGTATATATCCAGATATATCACCTGCCATTGTCTCAATAACAGGTATAGCAGTAAGTGACCCTCCTCCTTTGTCATTAGAGAGTTTAGCTGCCCGTTCCAATAGCCTTGAGTGGAGATAAAATATATCACCCGGGTAAGCTTCTCTGCCTGGCGGTCTTCTAAGTAGCAGGGAAATCTCTCTATAAGCTACTGCGTGCTTTGACAGATCATCATACATTATGAGAGCATGTTTCCCATTATACATAAAATGTTCGCCCATCGCACATCCTGCATAGGGAGCGACATACTGGAGTGAAGCAGGCGCTTTAGCCGATGCATTCACTATAGTAGTATATTCCATTGCTCCCATCTCCTCTAATTTTTCAGCAATCATAGCAACAATTGAAGTTTTTTGACCTATTGCAACATATATACAATATACATCTTTTCCTTTTTGATTTATTATGGTATCAATTAAAATAGCTGTCTTTCCCACCCTTCTGTCACTAACAACCAACTCTCTTTGTCCCTTCCCAATAGGAACCATTGAATCTATAGCCTTTATGCCTGTTTGAAGAGGTTCATTTACTGGTTGACGGCAAATAACATCAGGTGCCATATATTCTATTGGCCTGTAGTGTTTAGTTTTTATCGGACCTTTGTTATCAATAGGCCTTCCCAGTGCATCTACTATCCTGCCTATAAGTGCTTCTCCCACTGGCACCTCTAAAATTCTTCCAGTGCAATGTACTACATCACCTTCTTGAATCTTTGTAGCATCACCAAGAATAATAGCTCCAATTTCGTTCTTATCTAAATCAAGTACGACACCATAAACCCCGCCCGGAAATTGCAGCATCTCTCCAATCATTGCTTTAGGGAGACCGCTAATTTTAGCTATGCCATCACCAGCTTCCAAAACCTGTCCTATTTCTTCAATCTTAGGCTCTGCCTTATACTTATTTATCTCGGAACTTATAAGTTCAGCAATTTTATCTGCTTTAATTACTAGCGCCAAATTCTTCACCCCGTATTTCCAAAGATTTTAGTTTAGTTTTTAATTCCTCCATCTTATTTTTAATACTTAGATCAACTACCTTACTGCCAATTTTAATTACTATTCCCCCTAAAATATCCCTGTCTACAGTATTTATAATTCTTACATCAAGACCAGTTTTTTTGTCTACACTCTTCTTAATTTCATTAACTAACTTTTGGCTCAAATCCACTGCACTTACAACCTCTACAAACACCTGTGATTTTAATTTACTTACAAGCTTCACAAAATTTACAAGCTCCACAAAAAAGCCATATATTTCTTCTATGACATCAATCATATCCAGGCTAATTATCATCATAACAACAGTCTTTATAGCGCTGCTGCTCTCTTCCCCCAGAATCTCTAAAATTGCTCTTATCTTGTCAGTCTCTGTTACTGAAGAACTGGATAAATACCCTTTAAGCTCTAAATTTGATACAATCTCCTCTTTAACTTGTTTAAATTCAACCTCTAACCGATCAATCATATTCTCGGCTTTACCAATGTTAAGAGCTGCCTCTGCGCAATATTGTGCTTTTTGCTGTATTAACCTTTCCTTATCTGCCAATCTATCTTCCCTACCTCTTCTAAGCTCTCATTAATTAATTTTTTGTGATCTTCCCCAGACAGGCTTTTAGCTATCATTTTTTCTGCCGCTGCAAAAGCTATCTCAACTATCTTATTTTTTATTTCATTTATTGCTCTCTCCCTTTCAATTCTTATCTCGGCTACTGCGCTATCTATCATTGCCCTGGACTTCTCATGAGTTTTTTGTTCTATCTCATCCCCTATGCTCCTGGCTGCTGCTTTACCTTCCTCTATAATTTTTCTTGCTTCTCTTTTTGCCTCTTCCAGCTGTTTTTTCTGCTCTTCAAGATATTTTTGTGCCTCTTCTCTTTGCCTGTCTGCACCATCAATACTCTTCATTATTTCTGACTGTCTTTTAGAAATAATATTATTTACTGGTTTTAAAACAAATTTCCACAAAACAATAGTTAATGCTATAAAAACTATTACAGACCAGAATATAGTGCTGCTCATTGGATTTATTATCTTAAGCGCCTCTTCCAAATTTTCCCACCTCTTTTTATTTAAATTTTTTAATCATTATTATTTTAAATTAGGACACTTCTATTATTATTTAAGTAAAAAGTAACCTGCTACACTACAAAAATAAGTAAAAAGGCAACCACCAATGCATAAAGAGAAATTGCCTCAGCAAAAGCAATCCCGATAAACATGGCAGTCTGAATCTGCCCCGCTGCTTCAGGTTGTCTTGCAATACCTTCAAGAGCCTTTCCCACTAAGTTACCAATAGCAAGTGCCGGACCAATTGCTCCAATTCCCATACAAAACCCTGCTGCCAGTACTGCTGCCGTTTTAGGATCCATATATATCCTCCTGCCTACAATTGTTATAAATTTATAATCTTATTAATATTTTGCTCTTATGCTCGTTAGCTTAAAATACCTGATAGGCATTTTAAGCTGGTACCCAGCTACACTAATTACCAGCCGCTGCCAAATTAACTCTTACCTAACAGTTTAATTTTTATCATATTTTCTTCTTACCACCTCATTTAGTTTTACTTGCCTGATTATTCCCTTGTTTTCAATCAAAAGTTAATGTCTCGGATTAACAGCCTCCCCAATATATACTGCTGAAAGCATTGCAAATATGTAGGCTTGAATCGCTGATACAAATATCTCAAACATGCTCATCACTATGGCAAACGGAACTGAGGGAAGAGCAATAAAGTAATTTTTAAAATATACAATAAGCCCTAGCAGCACGTATATAATAGCATGACCAGCAAGCATATTAGCGCTAAGACGAATAAAGAGCGAAAAGGGCTTTGCTATGGCACTAATTACTTCTATAGGGATTACAATTACATACATCCATGATGGGACCGCAGACGGGGCAAAAGTTCTAACATATCCCCTTACTCCATTTTTAATTAAGTTAGATAAGTTCACTGTAAAGAAAACTATAACTGCTATGGTAAGAGGAACGATTGGATTAGATGTTGGTGTGTAAGCTCCCGGAATAAGTCCTACCAGATTATTTGATAACATAAAAATAAATATTCCAGCAATAAATGGAAGCCATTTATCTCCCTCTTTTTTACCAATTACATTATAAACCATATATCTTTTTATGAAATTTATAAGAATTTCGATCAAAGTCTGCTTTTTGGTAGGCTTTATTCTGGACCTTATTGTCAGTAGAAAAAATAAAACTAAAAATAAGGCGCAAGCCCCAAACATAGATAAAGTAAGATTGGTAATAGAAATATCAATCCCAAATATCTTTATAGGAACAATTACTTTTAGGTGAAAATGCTCTAATATTTGCAAATTTTTCTCCTAATTTCTCTTATTTAACTCCCAGACAATCTTTCTTGATTAATCACCTACTAGCTACTATTTAAACAGTAATTTTCTGTAAATTAGAAATATTTCTAAACTCAAAAAAATGGTATAAAAAATTAAAAATGATAATAAAAGTATCAAAAGATTTATAAAATTGAGCCTTGATAATAAATAAAAAACCATCCCTGAAAAGATAAGTTTTACTAAAAAACTACCTAAAACAAATTTTAAACTACTGGAAAGTTTTCTTCTATTAATAATATAGTAAGAAAAAAGGGTGCCAATAAAAATTACAAGTGCGATTGCCTGGCCAATGACTATATTCAAAAAAGCCTCAAACTCAAAAATAAAAAAACAGGCTACCCCGATAACCAGCAGTGATATTAGGCTAAAAATAGCAACTTTTTTAATTTTAATTAAATCCTGGTCCATTTTATTTAATATATCCAAAATTTATACCAGAAATGTACTTGAAACTATTTTAATAATTATAGTATTCTATTCTATATATTTGAAGGTAAAAATTAATTAAATAGAGCTTCACGAAATTAAAAATTCGGAAGGAAGCTTTTAACAAACCAAATACTACTGTTAATGACCGCCCTCTGGAATTTCAAAAAAATTTTAAAGCCTCAGATGTCAGAAAGTTAAATCGTAAAAGATGATTTTAGTAGATACATCAGTATGGATTAAATTCCTAAAAAGAGACGAAAAAGTATTTATAATAATGCGGGAAAAGCTTGAGAATAAAGAAATTCTTGCAGCTGAATGCATATTTGGTGAGCTGCTCCAGGGTGCTAAAAATAAACGTGAACAAAGAATCATTACCTCATTTTGGGAACATTTACCTGCGAAGTACCTTTTATAACTAATCCATTATGCCTGGCAAAACTTCTATTCCAAATTCTCTAAAATGCTTATCAAAGCTAAAGGCTTTATTTATTTTAAGATCATCCATAATTACAAAGCTTGAGCAATCGGTAAAACTAAATTTATGATCTTTGTATTTTATAAATAAATCAACAGTTTTATAAAACTGCTTTTCTGTAAGCTTTACAAGCCTTAGGATGCTGCTTTTACTAATGCTTTCCCAAAATGTAACTGCATAATGCTTTCCCCACCTAGAACTTATAAGGGTGAGTGTCTCATCAATTATGTAATCAGAAGTAAGCAGTAACTCATTATTATCATAAATAAATTTATTGAAGGCTTCCTTTGCAAGATAGTGCATTTTTTCATTTTTATTTACAAGTAGATAAAAAGCGGAAGAATCCACAAAAATCATTTTATTTTATTATCCTCCCATGGAAGTTTGTAGATATCCTTTTTATAATCTTTTAAGCCCTGCTTATTTTTTTCAGTATCTTTACACATCCCAACAATATTAAATATAGAATCTTTTTTAGCACCTTTTATCTTCTGGTTTACCTGCAAGTCTTTCTTTGCTAAATACTGTTTTATAGCCTCTCTTACTTCTCCAGACATACTCTTACTTTCAGTAGAACTGTAATATTGTAGTTTTCTATGATCTTCTTCTGAAATATAAAGCTGAGTTCTTTTTAACTTTTTTTTCCCCATAACAAACTTCTTCTTATTATAAATAATGTATACATTATTTATAATTATACATCACTTAAATGATAAGTCAAATGCTTTTATGCTGTCTATCATTTAGCTGCCGGGGTACCAATTATGGCAGGAAGAAATAAATATCTTAAAGTAATCTATAACAGGCAATGAAACTTACAAATAATTTTTTATATATTCCAATTTTTTTTCTTCAAAATTTAAAACTGCTTCCCATCCATGTCCGTAATAAGGCATAGTCTCCATGTGCTTTTCAGCCTTTATGTGATTATATACTGCAAAAATAGTTGAGGGCGGACAGCATACATCTTTCATCGCACACGAGATTACTGTTCTTGCTTTTATCCAGCTGCAGAGGTTTAAATTATCAAAATAACTTAAAGTAGAAAACATCTCTTCTTTTCTTTCTGGATATTTTTTTATAATAGTTGTAAATTCAAGGTAGGTAATATTTTGAAAATCTTCTGCCCATTCAACTGCTCTCCTGTAGTGGCAAAGATATGGTATTTCTGCTATTACAAGTTTTGGCCTTAAGTCAAGGGCTGCGGCAGCAAGTGACAGGCCGCCTCCCTGGCTCATACCAGTTACACATAATCTACTTATATCAATCTCTTTTCTTTTTGACAGAAAATCAATAGCCCTAACACAGTCCATATAAACACCGCGGTAATAATAGTCTCCCTTGCTAAAGATTCCCTTTGTCATATACCCTACAGCAGAATGAGCTGGATATACCTTGCCATCGATACTTTCACCAGTTTGTCCCCTTACATCTATTGCCATAACTGCATATCCCATGAGAATCCATTTAAGATAATAACTTATTTTTTGCTTGTTATCACCGTAGCCATGGAAAAACAGAATTACAGGATGCGGACCAGATGATTTTGGAAGCAGGTAGTATCCACATATTCTGGCATCTCCATACCCATCATAATATACCTTGTTTGCATCTATATCTTTTACTATATAATCAATCTTTTTTATTTCTGCATTTAAAGGCTGATTTTTGGAAGTAGCTTTTGTTTCCTGCCAAAACTTGGAAAAATCATCCTTTTTTGTTTGCAGAGGCCTGTATTTTTTGAGTTCCTCCAGGGGCATATCCACAAGCATTTGAAATCTCCTTTCTGTAATCCTGTT
>Ga0210003_1003217_pt1 | contig 13432 bp, 9 predicted proteins | sample LantaG_FD_182804 | JGI IMG/M metagenome (GOLD analysis project Ga0210003, IMG submission 182804) | Deep subsurface microbial communities from Baltic Sea to uncover new lineages of life (NeLLi) - Landsort_02402 metaG (SPAdes) (version 2) | ecosystem: Environmental > Aquatic > Marine > Oceanic >... | reverse complement strand
TTCCATTCCCCGTGCTCAAAGGGGAAGAAACTCTTGAACGGCAGGAGAAAGCACCGTCGACGCTGCTGTGTCATCGCTGCCCTTTTTTGCTCAAGCAAAACGCACACAGGCTCCTCGCTGGCACGTTCCGCGACCCGCTCCCCCGCGCGATGGAGGGGAACACGACCCGCTGTTCGCTGCTGCGCAGCAAAGAGAGCAAACTATAGCCCCAAGGAGCCTCGATCGCGCAAGGTTTTTTTTGCTCCGCTCTTTCCTCCCTTCTCGACTCACGCTTTCATTGCCTCGAAACCTGGAAAAGAGCCCCTGAGCGTACGCCAAGGCCGCGGCGGACCTCGAAGCAGAGGCAGCTGCCGCCCCGGAAGAAGAAGAAGCAGGAGCAGCAGGCTGCTGCTGCTGCGCGCTGTTGCTGGCTCTGGCCTCCTTGGACGGCTCGGGAGAGGCAGTGAGCCCCGCGGCCCGCGAGCGGTTCGTCGCCGATGCCCGCGAAGGCGACGACGGCGACGGGAGCCTGTGGAGTCTCGGGAGATTCTTGTTAGTACTGCCGCCGCCGTCCTTCTTCTTGCTGCTGTTGCTCCCTCCGCCGTCGCCCACAGCGGAGGGCGGCGCCAGCCCGGAGCGCGCTAGGGACAAGACCGGACGCATGGGTCAAGGAGAGGGAAAAAGAAATTGCCAATTCGTTTTCTTCCCGACGTCGAGAAGGGGGGGGAAAAAGTGACATTTACAATGAAAAGCGACCGTCCGTTACCATTTTCGACCTCGTTCGCTCCTACTCGACCTCGTGTTTTCGATTCGCTGCTTTTTTTTGTTCGTTTTACGTTTACAAAGAGGAAGAGCCCGGGAGAGGGACAAACTTCCTTTTTCAGAACCGCAGAGGAAGCGGCGCGTCCAGAAGCCCCCCCCCAGACCCAGGGCGCAACCGCTGCCGCCCCCGCAGCCCCTGCCCCTGCCTCCTCCGCCTCCTGTCGCCGCCTCTCCCTCCTCCTCCTCCTCCGACCGCGGCCACCGCGGCTGCGGCCAGCAGCGCCGGGGCCGCCACCATGAACTTCAAAGCGCGGTGCGCGTGGACGTGGAAGCTGAGGGCGAACGAGTCCGAGAAGCGCGTGCCGGACTGTTTTTTTCGTGCGTTGGAGGAAGCGAGAGAGAGAGGGGGAGAGAGAGGGACAGAAAGAGAAAGGAAGAGAGGTGAGAAAGAGCGGCGATGAAAACAAAATCGAAAGGGGAAAAAAAGAGTCGAGAGGGAAGAAAAAAGAAGGGGGGGGGGAGCACGATCCGTTACCTCGTCCACCATCTCGACACGCACTGTCGCCGTTGTCCTCGCCCTGGGCACGGGCAGCGTCAGGCTGTAGATGCCAGGGCGCGGGTAGGTCCCCGTCATCCCCACAACGGCGGCGCCGGCAGAGGAGGAGGAGGAGCCTGACCCTACCCCTCCTCCGATCATCTGCTCCGGGCCAACGCCCTGCAGCGACACCGTCACCCTGTAGGGGCCCCTGCCCAAGCCGGCGTCGCCCGTCGGACGGGCCGCGATGGGGCTCGAGGAGGGGATCTCGGGCCCGGCCCTTCGGGCCCGCCGGTCGACGACCTCGAACCGCACGGAGAGCTCGCGGCCGCGCACGTCGCGCGGCCGCCTGTCGGGGTCCAGGGCGCGTACGCCCTCGAAGGCCGGCGCCGAGCAGACGAAGCGGTTCCCGTCCGGGAGGGCCTCGGCGGTCACAGCCAGCGGATCTGCGGGCGGCGGGTCGTCGGCGTCGAGCTGGAGGGGGGGGGGCGGGTCGGAGGCCGACGAGGGGGAGGCAACGGCGGCCGCGAGCGCGGCGGCGGCGAGCGGCGGCAGGCGCAGCGCCGCGGCGGCGGCCGCGCTCGCGGCCGGGAGGTCGGCCCGGTGGCTGACCCCGGCCCTCCCGGCCTTGAGCGCGTGCACCGAGCCGGACATCGTCGCCAGAACGATTTCCAGGGAGCCATCCCCGTCAATGTCGTCGGCGAGCGGGCGGGAGTAGCTCGCTTCTCCCAAATCGATGGAGTCGAAGCAGGCGCCGTCTCCCGAAATCGCGTAGAGGACTCCGTCGAAGGCCGGGACGACGACGCGCAAGGGCGGATACCTGCCCTGCTGAAGCGGGGGGTCGCCCAGGGGCACTAGCAGCGGGGCCGAGACGATTCGGCCTCGGGCGCCGCGGCGAGAGGAAGAAGAAGTTGAAGAAGAAGAAGAAGAAAAAGAAGAAGAAGAAGAAGGAGAAGAAGAAGAAGAAGAAGAAGTCCCGCTGCTGCTGCTGCTGCTGCTGCTACTGCTGCTGCCCTCCCTCTTCCAGGGCCACAGAGCGTTTCTCCTCGCCGCCACGTCTCCTTTTCCGTGCTGCCATCGGTTGGCATCGAGCCCCGTGCGCGCGTCGAGGCACCAGACCGACCCGGCCGCGTCCCCGACGACGACCTCGAGGTCGCCGTCGCCGTCGACGTCGCCGAGGGCGGGCGTCGCGGTGACCGCCGCGCCGAGGTGCCGCTCCCACAGGACCAAGGAGGCGCTCTCGCCTCCCGCCGTGCCGTTGGCGGCGATCCCGGGGGAGGAGGAGGAGGAGGAGGAGGAGCTCTTCAGGCACGCGACGGTCCCGGCCTCGTCGGCGACGATCAGCTCCAGCCTGCCGCACCCGTCGACGTCGGCAAGGGCCGCCGAGCCCTGAAGGGGCGCCAGCTGCAGAGGCCACCCGTCCCTGGCTTTGCCCGTCGCGCCCTCCAGAATGTAGACAAAGCCCAGCGTCGTCGTGACGACCACCTCGAGGCTGCCGTCGCGGTCGACGTCGGCGACCGAGGGGCTCGCCAGCGCCCGCGCCTGGAAGCGCGAGGACGAGGCGCTCGAGTCCAGGTGGGACGCCCAGACGACGTCGCCCCTCCTGCGGCCGCCGCCGCCGCGCAGCGAGATCGCGACGGCCCCGGCCATCACGTACTTGTCGATGTCGACGCCACGGCCCAGCTCCCTGTCGACCCGAGGGCGCGGCCACTCGGCGTCGTCGAAGAAGTAGGAGACGGCAGCGACGAGCTCGTCGTGGCCGTCGCCGTCGACGTCGGCGACGACGGGCGTCGCGAGCACGTGCGCGTCGACGAGTATGAACTCTGGCAAGGCTCCTCCCGTCGCCTGGGGGTCCACGCCTGCCCTCTTCAGAGCCTCGCTGGAAGGGAGGCGCTCGACGTCGGGGCGGTCTCCGCCCCAGAGCTCGGACGCGCCGTCGTCGCCCCCCCCGAGGCTCTCGGCTCCTCCTCCGCCGCCGCCGCCGCCTCCGGTCTGGGCGTTCTCGGCGGCCTCGATCTCTGCCTCGGCCTCGTTGGCGAGGCGCTCCTGGATGCCCTCGATCTCAGCGGCGTCGATCCCCTCGGCCAGAAGGGCCGCCATTTGGTCCGGGGTGAGCTGCTGCCTGTCGGAGGCGGAGAGGGAGGCCGTTCCGCTGTCGGCGTCGGCGAAAGTCGTCGTTGTCGTCGTCGTCGAATCGGCGCCGCCGCCACCAGCGACGTCGCCGTTCCCTCCGCCCTTGCCCCGCTCCGCGAAGAGCTCATCAAAGGTCGCCTTGGCCTCGGCCTCGACGCTCGTCGCGGCAGCAGCGGAAGCAGCAGCGTCGTTCGCGACTTGCATAAGAGATCGGCGGCGGCGGCGGCGACCGCCACCACCTCCGCTCCCACTGCCGCTGCTCTCCCTCGCCGCCAGCGCCTCCTCCACCAGTTTCTCCTCCAGTTCCCGCTGAGCATCTGCATTATGCCCCAGGTCCGGGCGGTCGTGCGCCGTCGGGTCGGCGGCGAGGCCCTCGTACCAGAGCGTCCGCACTCGCAGCCTCGGGAAGGCCAGGCCGCCCTTTCCGTCTCCTTCCTCGTCGACCAAGCGGATCCTCTCCCCGGTGTCGCGGTAGGCGCTCACCCGCCCGTCGTACGTCGCCAGCAGCACCTCCTGTACGCCGTCGCCGTCGACGTCGGCCAGGATCGGGGACGCGTGCGCCGACGAGCCGTGGAAGGCCGGCCAGCGGCCGTCGGCCCACCGCGCGCCCGAGGCGCCGTCCAGGGCCTCGAGCTCGTGGACAAAGGCCGGGACGATTACCTCCTTCGAGCCGTCGGAGAACAGGTCGGTGATGAGCGGCGTGGCCGCGATGGAGGAGGCGCCGGCGTCGGCGGTCCAGAGGTGCGAGAGTGGGGCGCCGCAGGCGCCGGCGTCGGCGTCGAGCGCGAACGAGTGATGGAACGAGGGCCGATCGTCGAAAGAATCATCCTCGTCGTCGTCCTCGCCCGTCAGCGGGTGGGACCCCAGGTCCCCCGTCGATTCCCGGGAGGAGAACTTGGAGCGGGCCGCGTGCGCCAGGGAGTCCGCGGCGGTGGCGACGGGGCGCGAAAACTGGGCGCGGATCGGGATTGACGAGAGGGAAGCGACGACGAAGAGGACGAGGACGATCGTTCGCCTTGAGAAAAGGAGCGTGCTTCTTCTTCGAGCTCTCATCATTCTCGACGCCCCTTGTCCTGGGCTGCTGAAGCAAAAGAGCCCAGGAGCTGAGAGAGATCGCTACAGTGGAGGGGAATCAGATTGTGTCCTCCTCGCGAGAGGGGAACAGAAAAAAGAAGAGTGAAGACCCGATCGAGAGAGAAGCATTGGTTTTTTTCTTGTTCGCCTAATTTTTCACTCCTCTCGCAAGAAAGTAAAAAACTAGCCTCGCTCTCTTTCCCATCGCTCCGCTTCTCTCCCCCTTTTTCGTTCTCCCAAAAGACTCCAACGATGGCAACCGAGGGCAAGGTCCGCTTCTCATGCTTTTCGTTCGGCGAAGCTTCAAAAGGAGAAAAGAGGAACGAAAAGGGGAGAGCATTGTGCAAGCGCTCCCACGACCCTCAAACGTCGATCGTTCTTCGACCTCTTCTTCCCCTGAAATCCCAAAAACAAAAAACAGCCTATCGAGTGCCTCGCCGCCGTGGCGTGGGAGGCCAACAAGCCCCTGGACGTCACCGAGGTCATCATCGCCCCACCGCAAAAGGGCGAGGTGCGCATCAAGGTGCGAACGACGAGGCTGTTTTGGGTTTTGGTTTTTTTTCTTTTCATCCCGAGACGGCAAACGAGGTGCTGCTGACGATTTCTCTCACCCTCGACCTTTTTTTTGTTTTGCAAAACAAAACAAAAACGCGAAAAAAAATCAGGTCGTCGCCACCGCCCTGTGCCACACCGACGCCTACACCCTCGACGGCCACGACCCCGAGGGCCTCTTCCCCTGCGTCCTCGGCCACGAGGCCGCGGGAATCGTCGAGTCCGTGGGGGAGGGCGTGACGAGCTGCAAGGCCGGCGACGCGGTGATCCCCTGCTACCAGGCCTTTTGCGGCGAGTGCTGCATGTGCAAGTCCGGGAAGACCAACCTGTGCGGGAGCGTGCGGGCCTTTACTGGAAAGGGAGTGATGGCCGCCGACGGGGAGTCGAGGATCTCGCACAAGGGAACCGGGAAGAAGATCTGGCACTTTATGGTAAGGAGTTGATTTTTTTTTTTGGGGGGGGGGGGCCCTCTCGGGGTCGACCGAGACGAAAAAGCCCAAATTTTCAACAAAAAAACAAAAAATCGAAAAAATCTTCCGGCAGGGGACGTCGACCTTTGCCCAGTACTGCGTCGTCCACGAGGTCTCCGTCGCCGTGGTGCCCACCGACCTCGGCGGCGCCTCGACTCCCCCCCTCTCCCGCCTCTGCCTCCTCGGCTGCGGCGTCGCCACGGGCCTCGGCGCCGTCCGCAACACGGCGCAAGTGCAGAAGGGAGACACCGCGGCCGTCTTCGGCCTCGGCACCGTCGGGCTCGCATGCATCGACGCGCTGCGGCTCGCGGGGGCCTCCCGCATCGTCGCGGTCGACGTCCACGAGGGCAAGTTCGCGCGCGCCAGGGAATGGGGCGCCACGGACTGCCTCAACCCGAAGGAGCTCCCGGAGGGGACGACGGTCCAGGAGGCGATCGTCGAGATGACGAAGAGCGAGCGGGACGACGTCGGCGGCGTCGACCACTCCTTCGAGTGCGTCGGCGACGTCAACGTGATGCGCTCCGCGCTGGAGTGCTGCCACAAGGGCTGGGGCCAGTCGGTGGTGGTCGGCGTCGCGGCCGCCGGGAAGGAGATCGCGACGAGGCCCTTCCAGCTCGTGACGGGGCGGGCCTGGAAGGGCACGGCGTTCGGCGGGTACCGATCCCGCGTCGACGTCCCCGGGCTGGTCAGGGCCTGCGCGAGGGGGGAGTTCAGGGTCGACGAGTACGTGACGCACGAGCTCGAAGGGCTCGGGGAGATCAACAAGGCGTTCGACCTGCTGCACGCCGGCAAGTGCCTGCGGTGCGTGATCTCGCCGTGAGGGAGGGGGAGAGAGAGAGAAAAGAGGACGAGGAGGCGACCGGGTTGGGTTGGTTCTTTTCGTCGGTCTTTTTTCTTGTATTCTTTGAGAGGGCAGATTGTTTTCTCTTTTGGTCGACATTGGCGCGCGCGATGTGATGGATGGGCAAACATGAACGATAAGAGGGGGGCAGGGCGAAGGGCAGAAGAGCAGCGAGGCAAGGGAGAGAGCAAACTTTTTCCACTTCATCACGCGCGGGCCGAGACGACGCGCCCCGAAGCCGCCGCCGCCGCCGCGGAGGCGACCTTCCTCCCTCCTCCTCCTTCTCCTCCTCCTCCCCCCGCTCCTTCCAGGTTCCCCATCGCCCTCCCGGGGGCCAGGAGCACGTCCCCATAGGGCGCGCGCTGCGCTGCCCTCACGTAACCCGTAGACACGCAGGCGCAGACCTGGTAGAAGAGGCGCGCCGCGTCGAGGCGGCTGAGCTGGCGGCCGGAGCCGCCGCCGCCCCCTCCTCCCCCTCCTCCCGTAGCGCTCGCGCCGGCCGTCGCGGCGTCGAGGGAGAGGCGCGGCGGGCGCCCGGAGCTGACCATGGCGGAGAAGCGCGCGCGCATGGCCTCGACCGCCGCGCGGGTCGCGGCGGGGAGCTCCTCGACCCTGGGCAGCCGCGTCGCCAGAGGGGCGCGGCGGCCGCGGCGGGGGCCCCCCTGCTCCCCGCCGGCCTCCCCGCCCGTCTCCTCGAGGAGCGAGCCGCCCGCGGGGAACTGCGTCTCCCACTCCTCGTCGAGGGCGCCGAGGGGAGCTCCTCCTCCCGCTCCCCCTCCGCGGCGGCGGCGGTCGGTCGCCTCGCCGGCGCCGGCGTTCTCGTCGCCGCTGCGGGTCCCGTCGGCGTCGGAGGAGGGGCGGTCGCCGGAGGAGGTCCTCCCTCTGCCCGGCGTCGCGCCCGCGGCGGCGAGGCCGGCCGAGCCCGGCGAGCGGCCGAGCGCGGCGCCCGCTCCTCCGTCGCGGCCCGCGGACGCCAGCAGCGCCGCGCGCATCCTCTCGATGCCGCCGCCGTCGTAGCCGTCGCCGTATCCCCCGTCCTCGTGTCCTCCGTAATTGGTCCCAAACTCGCCGCCGGCGTCGGCGGCGAGCAGCGCGTCGGCCGGGGACAGCCTCCACCCGCCCCCCCAGCCGTCGCCGCCGAAACCGCCTAGCTGCTGTATCTGCATCTGCTTGCCCTCGCCGGCGGCGCCAAACTCGCCGAAGCCAAAGTCGTGGACGTTTTCGCCGCCCGCGTTGGCCTCGGCGAAGGCGTCCAAGGGGGCGGCGTCGGCGGCCGGGCTGTGCGGCGCCGCGGCCCCGCCACCGCGGCCCCTCTTGCGGCCCCTGCCGCGACCTGCGGGAGGGGGCTCGTCGGCGACTCCCGGAACGGTCATGCGGGACACGAGCATCGCCTGCAGGGGCGTGGGCCAGGGGCCCAAAGGGACCGAGGAAGCTACAGCGGAAGCGGAAGCGGAAGCGGCGAAGAAGGGTCCCTGCGGCGCCAGGAGGCGACGGAGCTCGTCGATGCGCCCGCGCGCGGCCCCCCCCCTCGCCGCCCTCCTCGACGGCGGCGGCGGCGGCAGCCCCGCCAAGGAGGCCGCGGCCGCTGCCGCGCCCGCGCCGGAGCTTCCCCTGCCCCCGGGCACGAGCGTCGGGCCGGCGTCCTGGATCCACGACCGGATCACCGACGAGGGCAGCAGGCCCGCGGCCTCCGCGTCGACGGCCGGGCGTGCGACGCGGCGAACACTCGGGGCGGCGGCGGCGGCGGCCCGGGCCGCCGAGCCGGGCGCGAGGCGCGCGCCGCCGACGACCTCCTCCTCTTCCATGGGATGCTGGGGCTCCGCCTCCCCTCCTCCCCATCCTCCGAGGCCGTCCAGGAAGTCGTCGGGCCCGGCGGCGAGCGTGTGTCCCGCGGCGGCAGCAGCTGCGGCGGCGGCGGCGGCTCCCTCCCCCGCGCCCGTCGTCTCCTCCCGCAGCAGCTGCTGCTGCGCTCCCGCTCGCCCCCCTCCCCCGAGGGGCGGCTCCCCGCCGCCGCCGTCGTCTTCGAAGCCGCCGAAGCGCGCCGCGACCCCGGAACCGAGTACGCGGGCGGAGGGGCTCCCTCCGCGCCCCCCCCGGCGGGACGCCGAGGAGGCCCCTCCGAGGGCGGCGGACGCGTCGCCAGCGGCGACGACAAAGAGGTCCTCGTCCAGAGTCAGAGGGCCGACGCCTCCTGCGGCTCCTCCGATCTCCACCCCGTTGAGCTCCTCGAGCTGCGCGAGCAGGGACTGCGTGCCGGCTCCGAGGTCGATCAGGTTGAGGCCGGTGCCCTGTTTGTCGATTTGAAAGTGGTTGGAGGCATCGAGAGTGAGTTTCTTTCTCTCTCTCTGTCCTCTCTCTTCTCTCTCTCTGGGAATACTCAAAGAAGAAAGCTCAAATCAAGACACACACCATGGCGTCTCCTTCGGCGAGGTTGATCTCTCCTGCGCGGCTGAAGCCGCCGCGGGCAGCAGCCTGGGCACCGGGCGCGAGCGGGCCGAGGCCGCCGAGCCCCCCCAGCGTCGAAAGGTCGGCCGATGCCGCCGACGCCGCAGCAACTCCAGCTCCTCCCCCTCCCTCGGCCGGCAGCAGCGCCGCCGTCCCCGCGGCCTCCTCGTCGAGCCTGGGTCCCAGAACGACCTGCCTCATCATGTTCCTGGCGTCGTCGTAGAGGTAGAGCTGCTGCTTGGAGTGGATGACGACGATGCCGCCTGTTGCCGTTTTTATTTTGAGGAGGGAGAGATTTTGAGTTGAGAGAGGGAGGGGGGCGTTTCCTCGGTCCTCTCGATTCCGAAACCAGCAGCCCTAGCAACCAGAAACTATCTTCCTCTCACCGACGAGGATGGCTTGGAGGCGCAGGGCGTGCGGGATCTCGGGGTCGAGGATCCTTTCGCTGTTGATGAGTTTTGATGGGGATTGTTTTTTTTGTCGGGGTCGCGGTGGTTGAGCAAGGATGGAGCGTCGTCATCGATGAGAAAAGAACAAAGAGACGGAAAAAACGCTCTTTTCTCTTATCTCTCCTCTCTTCTCTCTCTATTTATCTCTCTCTCTCTCTCTCTCTCTCTGGCTCTCTCTCCTACCAGGTCTCCGCCACGTTGACGCTCATGATCTTGACCTTGCTGAGCTTCTTGCCGTGGGCGAGAAGCCTGTTGTTTGAGTTGACGTGAGTGTGGAGAGAACGGGAAACGGTGAGAGGAGAAGAAGACTATCTTTTGGCGGCCTCTTTCCGACAGCTCGTGGCAAACACACAAGCTCTTTTTCGCCAACCCAACTCCATCGGGACGCGTGTGAGTTGATTCCGAGGCGCCTGGTGCAAGCGGTGGGCTCCGAGGTAGAATGGAAAGGAGCAAGGGCGCCCCCCCCCTTTTTTGACGGGAGCGAAGAAGAAGCAGGAGCACGCTTTGCTGTTCTTTCGCTCTCTTTCTTCCTCTTTCTCTTTCCTTCTCTCTCTCTGCCACGGCCCGATCCCGTCAAAACGCACCAGACGGCGCCAAGCGGCGAGCGCTTCGATAAAAGCTCGGCGGAGTAGAACATGGCGGGCAGGTTTTTTTTTCTTCTAAAAAAACGAAAAAAAGAAGCGAGCGAACGAAGCGAGCAAAGCGAGCGAGCGACGACAAGACGCTCCCGACGGCGAAAATTGAAAGTGAGTTCCGGCTCGCTCCCTCTGCCTGTCCTCTTTTTCATTTTTGTTCTGCTCTGGTCTCCTCGCTTGCTCCTGACCTCTCTCGACTCTCGTCGTCGCTCTCACCTCTGTATCCATTCTTCGGTATCTATTATATCCTAGCCCCTGCATCAGCATTGCAGTCGCACCCGTAGCGGGCGCTGCTCGCTAGAGCTCCGACGATGGCTTCGATCGTCGTCGCCAAGCCGTCGCTGCGTCGTTGCCATTTCTCGCTCCGGAACCCGCAGCGCTCGCTCCTCCAACGTCGCCCTCAAGGATCTCAGAGCATGCACAAACACTTGACACCTGCGCTTGCAAGAGGAAGCGCCTCGACAGTCTTTGTTCGAGGCAGCATTGCCCCCAAGGCTGTGCTGATGCCGGCGTCGACGTCGCTCATCGCTTCGATTTCAGCGTCGGCCTCGACCTCGCCGGCGCACGCCCTCTCTCCGGCAGTGCTCTCGTGGGCGTTTGCGCTCGCGACGATCCACGCCGCGGCGCTGGTGCTGCTGGTAAAATAAAGAGACTCTGCTCTCTTCCTCTTTATCACGAGAGAGAAAAGGGGAGGCGTGATCCCGAAACTTGCAGAGCCTCACAGCAACAAACTTTTTTAATTTTTCAACAACAAACAAAACAAAATCAGATGGCCCTCGCCCCCCGCGCCCCGCTCACCTCCGCCCTCGCCTCCCGCGCCGAGGCCGCCCTGACCCCGCTCTGCCTCCTCTACCTCGCCCTTCTGTTCACGTCCTGGTCCCCGGACACCATGTCCGTCCTCCTCCCGGGGTCGCTGGCCGAGGGCCTGTCCGCGGGGAGGTTCAATCCGCAGTTCTTCCCCGCGCTCGCCGGCGTCGCGGAGCTGTTCTCGAGGCCCGCGACGGCGGCGTCCCTCTGGGTGCACCTGCTGGTGATCAACCTGTTCGCGGCCCGCTCGATCTGGGCGCGGAGGTTCCTGAGGAGGGGAACGGGGGGCGGCGGCGGAGGGGCGGCGGCGGCGGTGGCGGCGCCGGTGGCCCACTCTGTGCTGCTGGCGGGCGTCGCGGCGCCGCTGGGCCTCCTCTCGGACGCGGCGACGAGGGCGGTCGCCGGCGCCGGCGCTGGCGGCGGCGGGGGGGGGCGCGCTCGCTCCCTGTCCCCTTCGGGAACGGAGGGGCCGATGCCTCCCTCTCCGGGAGCGCTCTGAGCAGACCGAACTATCTTTCGGGGAGAGATTGTGGACAGTTTTTTGGGAGAGTGTACTACTACTAGGAACGAAAAAAAACAAAAAAGGGACGAAAACGAAAAACATCGAGGGGACTGGGTGGGAGGTCGCTGCCGCCGCCTTGTTTTCTCTCTCTCTCTCTCGCGCGCGCGCGCGCTCGCGCAAACCCCACTTCTCCCTCTCTATTTTTCCATGACTTCGCTGAACCGAGGTGGAGGAAGAAGAGGAGTAGACTTCCTCTTTCACATCGACATCCCTCGAGGGAGCACGGTCTCTGCGCGCTCGAGCTCGTTGACGCCACCGAGGTCGCCGCCGCCGGCGTTTTCGCCGGCGCCGGCGCCTCCCCCCGCCGTCGCCGCTACCGCAGCCGCTGCCGCAGCCGTAGCCGTCCCGGCCCCGATCTTCCAGGAGGTGGGAGAGCAGCTCGGCGCGTGCTGCAGGAGGCCGAGCGGGGACGCCGCAGCCGCGGCCGCGGCCGCCTTCGCTCCCTTCGCCCCGGGGCCTCCCGGCCTCTGGCCGCTCTGGCCGCTGCCGCTGCCGCCGCCGGCGATCCACGGGTGCAGCAGCAGCCCCGCGGCCGACGGCCTCTCTGAGGGCTCGAACGCGCAGGCCGAGAGCACGAAGGCCCGTACGGGGCTCTCGGGAAGCCTGGAGACGTCGGGCCGCTCCCCGGAGAGGACGCGGGCCTCGGTCTCGGCGGCCGCCGCCGCTGCTGCTGCTGCCGTTGCTGCTGTCGCTGCTGCTGCTGCTGCTGCTGCTGCTGCTTCTGCTGCTGCTGCGGAGGCGGAAGCTGTGGGAGCGTTCTCCCCCGGCGGCGGCGGCGGCGGCGTCGGCGGCGACACCGGAGGGCCCCGGGGCGCGAACGGCGCTGTCCCGCACAGCAACTCGAACGCGAGCACCCCGACGGCCCAGACGTCGACCGCGGAGGTGTAGTACGGGAGAGGAGGATCGAGGGGGGCCGCGGCGGCGGGGGCTCTCGCCGCGGAAGCGCCGCCGCCGCCGCCGCCGCCGCCGGGGCCCCCGCCTGCCCGCAGCAGCTCCGGCGCCGAGTAGTCGAGCGTGCCGACCCTCGACCTCGGCGGCTCGGCCCTGGCGTCTATGGCGAGGCCCCAGTCCGCCAGCGTGATGTCGCCGGGCAGCAGGCGCGGGAGCGGGAGCTCCGGGGGCTGTTGCTGCCGCTGCCGCTGCTGCTGCCGCTGCTGCTGCTGCTGAGGAGGCGGCGAGGGGGGCGGAGGGAACGAGGAGGAGCTCGGAGGAGGAGGAGCGGGAGCGGGAGCGAGGAACCGCGCCCTCGCCGCCGCCTCCGCCGCGGTCGCCACCGCCGCGGCCCCCGGTCCCGAGAGCAGCACGTTTTCGGGTTTCACGTCCCTGTGGACGATCCCGGCGGCGTGCGCCGCGGCGAGGCACGAGAGCACCGCGGCGCAGATCTCGCGGGCCGAGGCCTCGGAGAGGCCGCCGCCCCCGACGGCGCCGCCGCCGCCGCCGCTGCCGCCCCCTCCCCCGGCTCCGAGGGGGGGCGTCTTCTGCCGCTGCTGCCGGTGACGATCATCCTGATGGAACGGGCTGTTGCTGCTGCTGGCGTGCGAGACAGGAGCGGCGGCGGCGGCGGCGGCAGCAGCAGCAGCAGCAGGAGGAGGGGGGGGTGGCTGCTGGCCGGCGGCGAGGGGCGCGGCGACGGCGGTGGCGACGCCCCTCCGGTCGCGCTCTTCGGCTTCGTCGCCGTCGTCTTCGCCGTCGTCTTCGGAGGAGGAAGGGTCCGAGTCGAAGATAGACGAGGAAGAGGAAGAGAAAGAAGACGAAGAAGAGTGCTCGCGACCAGCGGAAGCGGGACCAACAGCGGCCGAGGCCGCGGCGGCGGCCGAAGCGGCGGCGGCGGCCGAGGCAGCGGCGGCGGCGGCCGAGCTCGCCGCCGCGGCCCTCCCCAGCGCCGCGTAGACGTCCCCTCCCGCCGCCCACGGCATCACCAGCCGCGTCCCTCCTCCCCGCTCGGACCCCTCGTCGAAGAACTCGGCCAGCAGCGTCTGCGCGTGCGGCACGCGCGCCTCGGCCAGCGCGCGCATGAGGCGCACCTCGCGGCCGAGGTTGAGGAGGTGGCGCGGCGCGAGGGAGGAGCTGGGAGCGAAGGCCTTGACCGCGGCGGGGAGGCCGCAGGCGGCGCAGGTGGCCCTGTAGACGGTGGAGACTCTATTTGTTTTTGGTGGGGGGGTGTTGAGAGAGAAAGAAATAGAGTCTC
>Ga0210003_1003214_pt1 | contig 13439 bp, 30 predicted proteins | sample LantaG_FD_182804 | JGI IMG/M metagenome (GOLD analysis project Ga0210003, IMG submission 182804) | Deep subsurface microbial communities from Baltic Sea to uncover new lineages of life (NeLLi) - Landsort_02402 metaG (SPAdes) (version 2) | ecosystem: Environmental > Aquatic > Marine > Oceanic >... | reverse complement strand
GTCACTACCATACAATGGCCGGAGCCAAAATGAAAACGTTAGAATTAACAGATAAAGAATTACACCTGCTTATGGAGGTCGTCGATGTCCTAGCTTTCTCTTATGGACCAACAGTGGAAAAAGCAGAGTTCTTTCAGGAGAGCTGCAACTTACTACCAGAGGAAGCTGATGAGAAACTTGGTGAACTCTATACAAAGATGGTCAAGGCTAGCAAGTAAGTGACAGATAAAGAAAAGTATCTTAACTTAGTAACTGTTACAAACACAGCTAGACATAGACTCGTCAGCGCCTGTGATAAAGTTTATCTGGAGTGCCACCATATCCAAGAAGCCGTCAAGATTGTTGAGGATACTATCGCAGAAAAGAATGCTGAGATAGCAGAGCTAAAATCCAAAGTGGCTGATGCAAAGTGGCGACTGTCCAATAAAGAGTGGGTACCGGGGTCTATGAAATGAGTAGAAAAGCATGTAAGTGGGGAGGATGTAACGGCACAGTACCACCTAAAGGTGGTAATTGTAACAGATGTGGGCACATAACAGAGGTGCATATAACCATTGAGTGTTGTGAGCACTGCCCACAGGCACACCCAAAGGCATCGCACTGGCACCCCTGTCCACGATGTGCAGAGTCAACCCTTACACCAGAGGAGCAGGCTCTAGTAGACCTGTACACTGACTAATGGATTGGCTTAAAGAATCTCTTAAACAGAGCAAAGAACGTCTAGACAATATGACTGATGAGAAACGTAAGCAGTTAGAACTTATGGAAGAGTGGCGTAAGGCCACGGAGCATCATCATAACTACGATAGGAGCCCAGAAAAACTATGAGTGAAGGACACAAGATAACTCAGATAAATTTTTTTTGGTTAGCCGTGGCTGCTGTTATCATTGGGATGATGCACTATGGTTACTCCTGCGCTGACTGTGGCTTCTATCCACCGACACACCAAGAGGTAACTAAGTGAAAGAATTTAACGCTGAGGAATTCCTAGAGAGCCTATATGCAGGTAATAGTAGGAAGACTCACAGTATAGACAGGGTTTTTAATACTATCTGTGACCTTTTAGACGGACTTGTTATGCAGCAGTTTGATGACACTATGCAAAAGCTAGGTGGTCCTAGGATTATGGGACAAGTAGCTAATGCACCAAACTTTACTGCGGTAGACAATCTACTCAGTCTAGTAGACCCCAGTAAGTTAGACATTGCTACAGCATTGGGGTTCTTATCTATTACTAACGGGAGTAAAGCTAGGCTTAATGAACGTGCTGCCTACTTAGATAAGTGTGAGCAGCTGTGGCTTAAAACGGAGCCGAAGGAAAGAGTTGATAACTTACTGAAAGGCTTACGATGAGTTGGTTTATGACAGATGTAGAGGCTGATGGGCCATGCCCAGGTCTCTTCTCAATGACAGAGATTGGTATAGTTAAAGTCGAGGAGCCTTTGATTGAGGCCCCAACTTTTTATGCTAAACTAAGACCCCTAGAGGGTGCCGGATTTATACAAGAAGCTCTCGATGTATGCAATCGTACACGAGAGGAAACGCTAGCCTTCCCTGATGCTGAAGAGGGTATCACAGCAATGGCTTGGTGGGTTAAGGAAAACAATACAAGTGGCAGACCACAATTCATCTCAGACAACAACGGGTTTGACTACCAGTTCGTCAACTACTACTGCTGGAAAATACTTGGGTACAACCCCTTCGGGCACAGCTCAACGAATCTCGGTTCCCTATACAAAGGGATTAAGGGCGATTTCTTTCAGTCTTTCAAATGGCTGCGTAAGACAACTCACGACCATAATCCTGTGAATGACAGCATGGGTAACTGTGAGGCATTGATAGCTATGCGCGAGCGGTATGGGCTTAAAATGAAGCTTAAGTAATGTCAAAAGGAAGTTTAGATAAGGATTCTAGAAATTTTGCGATTGCTCGCGGAAACACTATTTACAAATCTAAGAAACCCTGTCCAAGAGGACATGTAGGCTATAGACGTACGTATAACTTCTCATGTGAACAGTGTAATAAAGAACGTGACAGAAGACGCTGGGCTGATGGCTCAGCTCAAAAAGCAGCTAGAAAAAGATATCTTAAGAGATATAAAGAGCGGCCGCAATTTTACGTGTTTGATAGAGCGCAGGGTAGGGCTAGGCGTAAAGGGATTGAATTCAACATCACGGTAGAAGATGTTGACACCATCTGGCCTTACGAGAATGTCTGCCCCATACTAGGACTAGAACTAATTCCCAATATAGGCAATACTGCTCCCGCCGATAATTCTCCTTCTTTAGACCGCATCGACCCAAACAGGGGATACGTTAAAGGAAACATAGCAATTATTAGCTACAGGGCGAACATGATTAAAAGTGTAGCATTTGGTCCTGAAGAACTAAGAAAGGTAGCAAATTGGTTAGAAGAGGTGATGACTCCAGAGGAAACGCCGAAGCCCTCCTCAAAATGAGGGATAAGTACGGCATGAAGGTGAAACTAAAATGAGTAGGAAAACTTTTAAGACTAACCGTAGACGATACGTAATGGTAGATGGTACACGCCACATGGCCGACGCTGATGACAAGCCAATACCTATGCCACCCTGCCCCTGTGATAGATACATCAAAAAAGATGGTGTCTACCAAAAGACACCGGAGTGGGAAACTTACTGCGCTGCTAGGGATGAGGCTATTAAGTTATCTACGCATGAAGTAGAAATGCCGATTAAACTCCAGTTTGCTCACATAGATAGCAAAGACTGCAGTGTTGTGCATACCAATCAAACTGAGTACGCCCATCAGAAAAAGAACCAAGCTGTTCTAGCTATCGCAGAGCACGAGTACTTGACTAAGCTGCGTGCCCTGCAAGTTGAGATGGATGAGAAGTATGGTCCTATGCTAGAGCCCGAAGGTAGTGATGTCGAACCTGACGAAGATTTGAAATCCCTCGCCAAAGAAACAAACCTTGAAAACAGCCTCAGACTTGACCTTTACTACCATTAAGAAAGATTACTATGAAATATTTATTGATACTAACCCTCGCCCTTTCCTTTGCTGCAGGGTGTGAAAAAGAACCAGAACCTGACCCTTGCCAAGACTATGCCTACATTCTTTCCAGAGTACCTGGCACACAAGATGTGGCTGCCTGCAGACAAAACTTCGATGACGTCGGTATGGACATGAAGATAGAGGCCTCTGGTACAATGCTTAACAGAACCACGATGGTTTACTGTACATGCAACAACACACCCTCACCCAAAGCTAAGGCTGCAGCTGCTGCTGCTGCTACCAAATAACCCCACAAAAAGGAAAAGAAGATGAGTGAACAAAGAAATACGTACATGCACATGGACCTTGGTATCGGTCGAGCTACCATTGCTATCCAGAAAATCGATGGTGAGAAGAGAATCAGAGTAGCTGCTGCATTCTGCTCACCTCATGACCAATTCTCTCGTAAGAAGGGCCGCCTCATTGCTGATGGTAGGCTTGACTGCGACAAACTTCTGTACATTCTCAATACCAGCGATGAGTCAAAGAGTGTTCAGACAATCGTGCGTGAGGCACTGGCCGACGCTATCGAAGACAGAGACACGGAGTTGCTACCTGCTTGGGCAATGAAATAAGGTGCCCAGTAAGAAATATATATCTGACTGGATAAAAGAATACCTCGGGGGTAAGACTCCTGAGGAAGCCGGTCTAAGTGAAGCCGACCTGAAGAAGCTAATCGGATGCTACGAAGGCGGCGTTGACCCCACACAGAAACACTTTAGAAGTGTACCAAACATCTGTGCTTGCAACATCTGTAGGTCTTAGATGCATAAATTACTATTAGCGTTTGTCGTGATGTCTTCTTGTGCTGCCACTGTTAAGATGAAAACTGACGACAACATGGGTGAAAGACCACCCTGGTTCTTCAGGGCTGACTATCCAGGCAAAGGCGACAATAAGATGACTTACTCTTGGAATTGTTTCAAGACTAAAAGCCTATGCCAGGGTGCCTTGGACGTATCGAAGAAGTACGGCGGTCTGGCTGACGTAAAAGCTCTTACTATTTGTAAGGAAACTTAAGTTAGAAAAGTTGAATAGAGAGTACTCTAACTTAGATTGAAAGAGGAGATAATGTCTGTAGAAGATAAAGCTAAATCGAGGCGACCCATCTTTAATCGTATTAAGATGTTGACAAATATTAACAAAACAGTCAACACTGGTAAGAAGGTGTTAGCCTCTGCTGTTAAGATTGCTCGACGACCCAGCGCTGTGGTGATAGCTAATGAGGGACTTTCCTTCATCAAAGACTATATCAATCTTTTGGCCGTAGAGAACGTGGCAGGTAACCAGGGCTGGGGATACTTCCTCGGACTACCTGATGCCTTGGCCACTTACATGTTCGGCCTACTCGAAGAGTGCGCAGAACCACAACTGGTGAACATCGGCAATAACAAGGTAGTTAAGTTGATTCACGTTCACGGTGTTGACTTCAGGTTCATTGTCCAAGACAGAGAACTGATGTACTCCAACATCGGCGTCACAGAACAACAGGCTATCCTTGTACTCAGCCGAGTCATTCGAGATAAGCTTGGACCTAGGGTTAAATACGCCAGAGAGATTGCCCTACTTGGAAGAAGAGGTCACTCTGCACATAGGATTATTCCTTTGGCCGCAGGTGAGGCTCTACCAAGTAAGAAGGGTGATGAGCTAACTGCTCGCCTGCAACCCTTCATTGACAAGGGTGTTAATCGCTCCATCTTCCTATGGGGATACCCAGGCACAGGTAAGACCTGCTTGACTGAGTACATCGCTGAGAAGATTCAGGGTACCTGTCTAACCTTTGAAGCTGCTGAGCTGTTCACTATGAACATCACTCAGATGCGCTTCCTGCTCAGGTTGTTCGACCCTGACCTATTGATTGTCAATGACATTGATAGGGCTATGTCTAGCGCTGATTCAAATATCCTTGGTATGCTAGAGACTATCAGTCAGGACTGTAAGCTGACTATTGTTACGGCTAACAGTATCAACCTGACTGCTGCAGCTCTAAGACCTGGTAGATTTGATGAGGTTGTCCTTATCAGTTCTCTTGGAGATGACACACTGCGTGCCATGCTTAAGGGATATCCCGAGGATGTCTATGACATTGTCAGTACCTGGCCTGCCGCCTTCATCAACGAACTAACTACTCGTGTAGATGTGCTAGGCATGGATTGTTTGGCCGAGGAAATTATACGTTTAACTACACGTGTAGCACGTAACCAAATACCTGACCCATCTGACAGACCACCAATGAAGAAGATGACTGCAGCGCAAGCCGCGGCAAAGGTTCAAAAGGACTGACGCCCGACAAAGGGTAGGGAAATCAACAATAAATTATAAGCCTAGGGAATCTCTAGGCTTATTTATTCCTAGGGTTGATTGGGAGGCGCCTAATTAGGCCACCAGCAACCCCTAAGTGAAAAAGAGAGACAAAAAATAAATGTCAGTATGCAATGACTGTGGTACTCTGCTCAAACACCTATTCGGTAATTCATTCTATTGCCCCAATGATTGTGATAAGAAGCCTAGGATAACAGCTACGCAAGTACCTAGGTCACAGAGAGGTCTGACATCTTTTAAGCCTAATGTGGCGTTAGAGTGTATGATGTTGGTCAGAGAGATTAAGCAGGGTGGTAACATCTCTAGGAATAGAGATAGGCTATCAGTATTGCTAACTAAATGGTGCAATGAAGTAAAAGTTACTTCTGATGGAAAAATAGAGCTTAATCTTAAAATAGATTTCGGTACCAGTAGCCTACCTAAGGCTGTAGCCCATGGTGCTAGTAAGATTACTGTTGATACTCAGTATGCCGGCAGAAAAATACTGAAAGACGTAAGCCGCATCAGGCCTATTTTCACATAGTATAGCAGATGATTAAACAAGTCATAGTAATCAGAACAGATTTAAATATGCGTAAAGGTAAATGTGTGGCCCAAGGTGCCCATGCTAGCCTAGACGCTGTGCTTAGCCACCTGTTCCAACACAGAGCCGATAAGCCTGTCTTCATGCCTAGTGAAAGTTATGTAGATAACATCTGGAGCTGGTACCATGGAAGTATGACTAAGATTTGTGTAGGTATAGGCAGCCTAGAGGAGTTTGATGCTCTCAGAGATGCTGCTGCTGAAGCCGGACTACCTTGTTCTGTTATCCAAGATGAAGGCCGGACAGAATTCGGAGGCGTACCCACATTTACCTGTCTGGCTATTGGCCCTGCAGAGGCAGAGGACATTGACAAAATAACTGGAGGACTTAAGTTACTATGAGTAGATGGCTACCAACAGGAAAAGTACGCTGGTTCAATGACCATTTTGGTTATGGCTTCATAACTCACGAAGATGGTGAGGATGTGTTTGTACACCACAGTGTTATCGAGACAGAAGATGAAAGTGAACGTAAGTCTCTAGATAATAATGAGTTAGTTAAATACTCATACACCGCAGAAAACAAAAGATTTAAAGCTACCAAGGTAGTAAGACTAAAGAAAAAAAGTTAAAGGGAAGCACAAGTGTTCAAAAACAATAGACCCATCACGGGAGGACTACTAATCGCGACGGTTGCAGTCCTAATTCTCTGGGACATAGTGGCCTTCTTCACTGGCACTGGGAATGACACAGAGAGTGGGATGCTTCTAGAGTTTGCCTATGCTAACTTCACGTTGCCATTCGCTTTCGGAGGCTTAGCTGGTCATTTCTTTTGGCCTAGGGATGAACCTCCCTTCGGTCTAGACAGAGCCCAAGCTTTCTTCTTTGTCATAGTCCCTTTGATGGCCGCGCTGAGTATTGTGGATATTTTATACGATACGCCTACTTGGTTACTTCCTTGGCTACCAGTCATAGGATTTCCTATTGGTTCTTTCTTCTGGCCCCAACGTAAACAGAGATGAACCTCAAGGACATGGCAGCTTATGATGCTGTGCCTACACATAATAACTCTGGTAAAATAAGTCAGAGACTATTTTATGTTACTGGTAGTAGTGTCTCCTTTAAGAGGACTGGTTACGGTGAGGAGAAGTGGGTCGAGGTCGAGGCTGGTACGAATGTAACTGAGTATAGAGATAACGCTCTTGTTTGTATGGGTCAGATATTTGTAGTACACCCTAACAATCCAATGGGTGTTAATGCACGTGGGAAATTAATCTTACTGATGGATACAAGAATAGAAGTAGTGCGAGCATGAGTTTGTATATACTAGAGCAAGCACTAACTGCTATTATTAAGGAAATCATGGAAAAAGACAGTTTAGTTTCAATGGCCATGTATGATGCAGTACCTGTGCCTAAAGTGAACTTACTAGATGTTTACACCTGTGACATAACATTCTCACTAGGTAAGTATGTTCTGTTTACTGGAACTATTGTCACTAAAACACTAGAGCGTGCTTATAACCATTGGGGTGATGGTGATGCGGTAACCCATCATCGAATAAAGATACCAGCAGACACCACAATTATGTGGTATGATTCAGAGTTCGGGGAGGTATCAAAGTTTTCTGGTGAAAGAGGGGACAGACTTATTTTAGAAGAGGATGAGGTAATTGTTTATGAAGTATAAAATACAACTAAAAGTCCCATTTGCTGGCCATACTATTTTGCCTGGCCTAGGAGCCAGTATTATTCCAGCCTCTGAGACTGAAAAGCTCAGAACAAAACGACAGAATGTCCTTACACGTCTTGAAGCAGTTACAGGTAACACACCTGACTGGAATCAACGTGGTTATTACTACACTATTGAGATGTCCCCAGAGCAAGCCGCCGAGGTTGAGACCTGGGAGTATGTGCGTAGTGTAAGAGAGGTGTAACTTGAGTACTCCTAAAATTGCTGAGTTAGATATATGTATCTACCATGACCCCTGCTCGGATGGCTTTGGTGCTGCCTGGGCTGTGTGGTCTACGTTTGGTGATACTGTAGAATATCTACCAGGTAACCATGCTACCAATAAGCATGATACTTATTACTGGGTAGATAAGGTCAGAGGTAAGCGAGTGGTCTGCTTTGACTTCTCCTTCGAAAGAGAATTAGTAGAGAAGTTGCATTCGGCAGCCAATACCTTTCAAATCATTGACCACCATATCTCAGCACAAAGAGAGCTGGATGACCTAGCCTACTGCTACTTTGATATGAATAAGTCTGGAGCTGTCTTAGCTTGGGAAGCTGTCAACTGGTCACCCTCTTGCCGTGTACCTTTACTGCAATACGTCCAAGATAGAGACCTATGGCAGTGGAAATTACCAGACTCTAAAGCTATCTCTAACTATATCAACACCTTTCCTCGTACTTTCGGTGGGTGGCAGGGATTATCTCATGTCTTAGAGGATGAGAGAGGCTTCGCCACTGCTGTACAAGCAGGTAACGCCATCCTTAAGAAGGTGGAGATGTTAAGTAAGGAAATAGCTGCTGATGCAGCAGAATGGAGTATCCTTGGTCATACTGTTCTGGCTGTTAATTGTAACCGGTTACTCTGCTCTGATGTCTGCGATAAACTGGGCGAAATGGGTAGTTATCCTTTTGTTGCTGGTTATACTATGTCTAAAGGTCTTGTAACCTGGTCCTTACGCTCCAACCACGGTACTGAAGATGTCGGTGCTATTGCTGGTAACTTTCCAGGCGGAGGTGGGCATAAGGAAGCTGCAGGTTTTACTGTCTCTGTGGACAGAGTTGACTTCACTAAAAGAACAATAAGCTGATGAACGAAGAAGAGTTAGCTGAAATATTGGCGCTTATTCTTAAGTCCCAGGAAGAGCATGGTAAAACCATAGCTCTTATGGTGCAATATATCAATACCTCTGCAGAGCTGATGAGGGGCATGCAGTCTAAGGTTGAAACTCTAGAGGCTAAAGTAGCTAAGCTAGAAAAGATAGAAGTGGATAAGATAGTAAAAGATTTTTTTAACTGAGAGTGTTATGTCCGATAATAAAATTACAACCTGCACATATGACGATTTGATAGAGGCCGCCAACGCGGATGCTCCGATTGAAGTCACAAGTGAATGGCTTGAAATTAACCTAGATAACCTTAAGCGCGGTGCTTTTTATGTTGCACCTGTATACTTTTGGGCTCAGGAAGACAGACCACTACAGTTCAATATCATGAAACCTGGCACTGATAAGCAGCAAGTTATCTTTAGTAAGGACATGATGGTTGGTCGTCAACTAGATAAGTTGGGAAAAGACCAATGGGTTGCTAAACGCTATAAGCTTGACAAGTCCCGCCATAACGGCGCAGCCAAGATATACGTAGGTTGGCCTGCTAACCACCCGGATAAAAAGGCTGAGGTTCCCTTTAAGATTATTGCGGCCCCTTTGACATCAAAGCAACTACAACGACAGACACGTATAGATGCTGGTCTTTGTCCCACCTGCAGTAAGCCTGGTGAGTGGCTAGCAATGGCGATGGTTTGCAAGGAGCATGGAATTTTCCTAGGATAATAATGTCACTTAAAAAAATGGCCTGCTATGACATGGTACCTAACGACCTAACAAGACCTGCCCCAAGACCTAATATCTACCGCCAGTATGCCAGAGCTGCTAAGAAAATGTCACGTAAAGGAAGATGTGACTGTTGTGAACTGAGAGTCAGGATAAAGAACGACGGTCGAACCTACAAGCACGGCGTAAATGGTATTACCTGTGCTGGAAGTGGACATAGGCCAAGAGACATTGAAATAAACTGTCATGATTGTGGTAGGCCAACAGCCTATAATCCAATCACCCGAAAACTAAAAGTGCATCTTATTCCTTATCAGGGGGATGAAGACGAGACCTGTCCTGCTAGTCTTAGTAACATATGAGTTTAAAGACGATAGCTGCCTATGATGCAGTACCAATACCAGAGGCTCCCAAGCTTGAGAAAACTCTTAGTCGTGGGTATTCTTCTACCTACATGCGGGCTAGTAGGCCAGCAGTAGCAGGATGGAAGAACGTAACTGCGGAAGGAGAAGTCGCAGCTTATGAACCTTGGGCTAGGCGTAAGGTAGCTGAAGCCATAAAGTCTATGTACGAGAATATAGGCTTGGAAGATGAATTAGTAAAAGCTTTTGACTATGGCAGATTCATACCACCGATGCACAGGTCAGAGAGGTACACCTGTCTACATTGTAATAGGTATCATGCTGAAATGACCGATGAACAAAAGCACTCATTTAGGTGGCCTACACACGGAAGAGTGGAAGGTGGCTTGGGCCAAGCATGTAGGGGTTCTGGTAAGCTATTGGGACAAGTAGAAGTCACCTGTGGTTATTGTGACGCCAACTTTATAGACCAGCGAGACCCAGTACTACCGCCCGGACATAGTTATATGCAAGCACAAGTGCCAGACCATTCCAATCCAAGCGCATTCAACTGCCCTGGTGCGGGAATGATAATCATCCTAGCCGGATAACAACATGAGAACATCAATAAATATACCCCGCAGACCACCACCTAAGATTGAGACTAAGGTTTCACCAAAACTAATCACTGAATATGGAAAGCTTGTTAAGCTGTTAGATACAGTTAAGAGAAATGAGCAGGCCCATGACAGGCAGATGTCTGGTACCACCTCCTTTAAGTCAGAGACCATGTTCGGAAGTATCATGGGAGCATCAGCTCTAACTAGGTCTCAACTTCGTTACCACACTGTTAGGTGGAGAGTAGCACGTCGATGTGTGCAGCGCCGCGTAACCAAACTAGCTAACTATATCTCTAAAATAGAAAAGAAGAAATAAGTATGTCTACACAAAGAGAAGAAGATGCCACCAAAAAAGTCCCAGAAGCAAATTACGGAAAGTCAGAGGAGCACATCGTCGCTACCTATGAGGAAGCAAAAAGCTTGGCTGATGCCCTATACTCCGCTTATAGTGACTCCGACACCTCGGGCTCAAGCACTGAGAGAACGTGTGGGAAGGCGAAAGTTCGCATCCGTCGTCGGGCCGGCAATAACGGAGGACAGGAAGACTTTCGAGTCGTATTGCTCAAGTCAATCTCCACTGCCAAAACAGCAAAACCTACTACCACAGAGGAGTCTACCGATGCCGATGCCGATGGGGATACCGAAACACTCACCAAAGCAGAGCGAAAAAGAGAAGTCAAAAGTAGACGAAAAGCAAAGTCTTCTCGTAGTAAGTAATCAACTACCTAAGACACCAGATATAAATCTTCTTGTCTCTTTTATAGAAGAGGCCGGTGAGTTGGCTGATGGTCACCGTCAGAATAGTCTGATGGAAGAGATAATTGCCCAGTTCGGAGCCTATCTTCTTTATGTAGATGACTTAGAGACTAAGGTCAAGAACATTAAGAGTGCTTATGACCGTCTACTTAAAGTAAAAAGACTGGAAGCACAGTGATTAGCGTAGTTCTTGGGGGGTATAAAGGTGATGTGGTTTTCGAAAAGCTATATCAAGAGCTGCCCAATTCTGATGTCCTAGTTGCTGGCCAGCCCGGTGTATTCACCGAGTTTTGCAAGCGTGCTATTGAGTCTACCAATATCATTAGTGTCAAGAACATACACACAAATGCTGAAGTAGATAAGGTAGCTAATGACGACATGATTGTATTGCTTTCAGATGGTTATATCGAGGAAGCAAAAACCCCTGTCCTATATAAGTTAGCAACGGTTATTGAAACCAGCATTGACTTAGGTCTGGACATACAAATATTTTCTCTCACCATGGAAGAAGAATGGAACCCGCGAGGGTTAGCATGGCCTACACATTGGCCAACCATTCAAGACTACTATCTATAAGGTACAACACTGATGACTAAAATTTTCGTATACGGAACACTATTGCGCGACCAGGGTAACTGGTCCTGGGCTTTGAAAGACCAAACATTTGTTTGTGAGGCCGAAACTAAGCCAGAGTACACTATGATTAGCCTCGGTGGCTTTCCCGGTGTGCTAGAGGGTGGCAATACCTCTATCCAAGGTGAAGTATTCGAAGTTGATGACGAGCGTATGCACGACATCGACTGCCTTGAGGGTGTTAATCACTCTAAGCCAGAAGACGGCATGTACAGAGCTGAATCCATCACACTTACCGATGGTACTGAAGCTTTAATATACATCTATAACAATTCAGGTAAGTATGAGCATGATACCATCAAGTCAGGTTCCTGGCTTGAACATCGTGCTAACAAAAACCAATATTATGGGTAAAGAAGACCACATTGAGCTGGATGGTGAAATCATCCAGTGTGGCAAAGCAGGTATATTCAAGGTACAATGTGAGAATGGTCACGTTGTTACAGCTAAATTAGCAGGGAAGATGCGCCGATTTAAAATCAGGTGCGTACTTGGAGACGCAGTTACAGTAGCTGTGTCCCCATATGACCCTGGTAGAGGATTGATTACCTTCAGGAAAAAATAATGAGCAGTGTCTACGTCATTTGTATTGCCTACGATTATGGTGTAGAGACCAAGGCTGGATACTTCACCACTGAGTCTGCTGCTGAGCAGTGGATAAAGACAGAAGAAAGTAACAGAAAAGGTTACCATGATTCAATGCGTGAGGATTGGGATGAGGTATTAGATGGCGCTTGGTCTGAGTACGAATCCACAGGCTTCTACGTTGCGGAGTTAAAACCAAATGAGTGACACATGTTCTAAACATCCTCTGGATATACCTGGTTGGGATGGTAGCTTGGAAGAGCTAGCCGATGCAGTAGAGAATATGAGATATGACAAGGCTTATGCCTTTGTTCATCATCTCTCTAGAGCTTTCAGGAAGAGAGCTTTAAGAGACAGAGTTTCTGGTAAGAAGATGCTGGCGCATAACCTGTCTCAGGCTGCTGACCACTTAGATGCTACCAGTGAGGCTGTCTTTAAGTCTTGGGTAGTATGTAAACCACATATGAAAGTTGAAGAGTAGTGCCAACAGATAAACAAGCAAACCTAGTAGACCACGTACTGTTCGCTACACATGATTACCCTTGCCCCTTGCGTGGGTGCGGAGAGAAGGCCGTACTAATGATGCATACAGGTATCTTCGGGCCATGTGTTAAGCATGAGGCTGAGTTTAAACCTACTGAGGTTAAGAAAGAACCTTGGTGGAAGGGTTTGTTTTTTCGTAGATGATGGGTAAATTTTTGTGTGGTCTTTGGGGACATCGCGAACAAGATGTCATTGAGCTTGAAGAGTATCAGTGGAAACACGCTGTGTTTCCCATCAAAGTTAAGTGTGGTCGCTGTGATAAGCATGGTACCAGGATGTATGCTCAGTTTGGTGGTGACCCTCCAATCTATAAGTGGAGTTAGGTTATGTGGGGGTGTAAAGGTTGTAAGTTTTAAGTTTTAGATGGGTCGAATGAATCTGGTTATCACTTGTAAATGAATCCTCCAGGTTCAGTAACTTATCCATCTCTATTTTTTTTTGGCGATGCGGAGTAGCATGTATACAAATAAGTTTATTCAACGTTTTTGGTCTAAGGTAGACCAGAAAGGTGTGAATGA
>Ga0210003_1003213_pt1 | contig 13439 bp, 8 predicted proteins | sample LantaG_FD_182804 | JGI IMG/M metagenome (GOLD analysis project Ga0210003, IMG submission 182804) | Deep subsurface microbial communities from Baltic Sea to uncover new lineages of life (NeLLi) - Landsort_02402 metaG (SPAdes) (version 2) | ecosystem: Environmental > Aquatic > Marine > Oceanic >... | reverse complement strand
ACACGGAAAAAAAAAAATAAAAAAACCTGAAAAATACTCGAAAAAAACTCCTCTCTCTCTTCTCTCTCTCAGCTCGCCGCGACCGCCAAGACGCCCGCCGCCCTCTCCCGCAGGCTCCTCGACGCGTTCGAGCGCGAGGCCGGCGCCGGCGACGACTCCAGGGACGAGATGCTCCGCGGCGTGCAGGAGATGATCCAGGCCTCTCGCGCCGCCTCGAGCGCCGCGGCCGAGGCTTTCGGCCGAGACTCGGCGGCTCTGAACGCCGCCGCCGCCGCCGACGCCGCCGCCGCCGCCGTTGTTTCTTCGACCGGCGGCGAAGGCAGCGGCAACGGCAACGGCGACGGAGGCGTCAAGGAGGCGCTGCGCTCCTCGGGGCTGCGCCGCGAGCTCCAGAGCCTGGAGAACAAGGCGGAGCGCGCGAAAGAGGCGGTGAGGGCGACCCGCGCGTCGTTCGGGGGTGGAGGAGGAGGAGGTGGAGGTGGTGGCGGGAACGGAGGAGGAGTTGGAGCCGTGCCTCCTCGCAAAAAGGCGAAGAAATAAGCTTTTTCCCTTCTTTTGCCCCCTTGTTTTTCACCCCTGCTTTTGCTCTTTTGACTTTCTCTCCTTCCTTTTTTGCAATCCGAGTTCTCTATCTTCTTTTTTACAATAAAAGGAAACAAGCAGCCTAATCAATGAAACACCGCGAGCGTCACCAAATGACTCCCTGCGGCCCCCACTGGGATCTCGCTCGCCTTGACGCCCGGAGGCAGCACGAGCTCTTTCAGTTTGGTCAAAGACAGCGCCGCCGTCGCCGCCGCCCTGGCGGTCACCCCGGAGCAGCCCAGCAGCTCGAGGGAGGTCAGAGCGGTCAGGAGAGGGAGCGCGTGGCCCCGGATTCCCGTGCAGCAGGGGATGGAGAGGGAGACGAGGCTCGGGAGGAAGGGTTGGTTTGGTGGAGTTTTCTTCTTTTTCTTCTTCTTCGTCGCCGTCGTCGTCGTCGTCGTCGTCGCTTTCACTTCCGCTTCCGCTTCCGCTCCTTCTTCTTTTTCCGCTTCTTCCGTTCCCGCTTCTCCTCCTCCTCCTCCTCCTCCTCCTCTGAACTCCGGCGTCAGGCCCTCGTCGGTAACCCTGGGCGCGGCAGACAGGACGAACTTTTTCAGCCGCGAGCTTTTGCTCAGCAGCTCGCGGAGCTCCGCGTCGCGGAGCGCCGGCCGCCTCGCCAGCCTCAGAGACCGCAGGCGCGGCGCCAGAGGGAGCAAGTCCTTCTCGCTCCAGCTCGCCCTTCCCCCTCCGCCTCCCCCCAAGGCTAGCTCCGTCAGCCTCGGGCACCCTTTTGACAGAAATGCGATCCCTTTGCCGGACAGGGAGGGGCAGGCCACGAGAGAGAGCGAGCGGAGGTTGCGGCACAGGGTCGACAGCGCCGCGGAGGCCGGGTCCGGGAGAGGGGCGCCGTCGGCCGCCAGCTGTCGCAACGAGGAACCGGCGGCCCTCGCGAGGAGCTGGACAGGGGAGCCCGCGCAGGTTCCGCCGCACCTGTCGCCGCAGCCCAGGCAAGCTGCAGCGGCAGCTGGAGAAGGGGAGGTAGAGGAAGAAAGAGAAGAAGAAAGAGAAGAAGAAAGAGAAGAATGCGAAGGCGAAGAGGAGGTCGCGAGCGAAGGGTAAGGGAGCAGCAGCGTCGAGTTTCCGGCCCTGAGCACCTCGAGTGCGCTCAGAGCGCTGCCTTCGCCTCCTCCCCCCGCGCAGCAGAGCGCGCGCAGGCCCGCTGCAGAGGCGCGGGAGCAGCACGAGAGGTCAAGCTCGACGAGGCGAGACGGCGACGGCGACGGCGACGAGGAGCTTCTTCGAGCGGCGGCGGCCGCGAGCGCCGAGAGAGCGGAGTCTCCGGCCCCCGTCGCGCCCCACCGGACCCTGAGCTTCTCTCCTTCTCCCCCTCGTTTCAGAACCCTCGCCACGGCGGCCGCGCCCTCGTCTCCGACGCGCAGGCAGCCCCCGAGGTCGACGAGCGAGAGCGAAGGGAGGGAAGAAGAAGGATTGGAGTTGGAAGAACTCGAACTCGAACTCCAGGGGCTGAAGGCAGCGGCAACGCCCGCGTCGGTCAAGGCGTGACACCCCCGCGCCCGCAGCCTCGTCAGCCTCGGAGCCCCCCGCACCAGGTTGAGCAGCGCGAGGTCGTCGAAGGCGGAGCAGTCGGAGACGTCGACCGAGGAGAGCCTGGGCCACGGAGGGGGAGGAGGGGGAGAGGGAGGAAGGAAAGGAGGTTCGGCGTTTCCGTTTCCGTTTCCGTCGTCGTCGACTTCTTCGACTCCTTCTTCTCGTTCTCTTCCTCCTCGCCTCTCCCGCGGCCAAGCCTCAGGGAAGATCTCCGGCGCCAAACCTCCTCCTCCGCCAGCGGAGAACCTCAGTCTCAGCCTCTCTATCCCGGGGGCGAGCAGCCGGAGGGAGTCGCCTCCAGACAGAGAAGAAGGGGAAAAGGCGCGGAGGTCGAGCGAGCGGAGCGCCGGGAGAAGAGTTTCGAGCTCTTCTTCTTCTCCTCCTCCTTCTCCTCCTCCTTCTCCTCCTCTCGAGTCCAGAAACGCCTCCGCCAGCGGGGCGAGCACGTCGCTCCCGACGCTCCAGGCCCGCAGGCTCCTCAGCCTCGAGGCGCCGCGGAGGGCGCGCGCCACGGCGCCCCCGAGTTTTGCACAGGAGGTGGAGGAGTTGTTTGGAGAAAGAGAACTTCCGCCGAGGTCGAGAGAGCGGAGCGTCGGAGCGGCGGCACGCAGGAAGAGCGCGAGCTCTCCAGGCGGCAGCGGCGGCGGGGGCAGCGAAGAGGAGGGTTTCGCTCCCGCCGTTCCTGTTCCTGCTGCTGCTCTTTCGCGACCGTCGTCGTCGTCGCTGTCGTCGACGCTCTCTGTGTCGCTGCTTTCATCGCTGCTTTCGTCGCCATCGTCGTCGCTGTCGTCGTTCTTCTTCTTGCTCTTCTTCCTGTTCGCGTCAAGGGACAGCTCCTCGAGCGGAGGGAAGAGAGAACCCTTTTCTTCGACCCAGCTCCTCAGCGCACCCTTCGGCAGGATGCAGCCGCCCCCGACCCGCAGCCTGTGCAGCCGGGGGAAGTGCGCGGCCGCGAAGGCCGTCCCTCTGGCGGCGTCGAGGGGACAGGGGCAGCGGAGGTCGAGCGAGACAACGCCGGGGAGGTGAGAGGAAGAAGAGTCGGAAAGAGCGATCTCTTCCAGGGCTTCTCGGAAGGCCTTCGAGGAGCAGGCGGCGTTGGCGACGTCCCTGGCTGTCGGGAGGTGCCTGACGCAGAGGGCGAGGACGTGCGTGGGGAGGCCGAGGAGCGTGAGAGGCCGAGGCGGAGGGGTCGAGAGGAGGAGGTCGAGCGAGGAGGTGGACAGCGGCACCGACGACGGTGACGAGATGCCGAGTCGATCAATCAGCGTCGCCAGCTCCTTCTCGTCTTCTTCCTCTCTCGCGCTCGTCACCGTGGCCTGGGCGACGACCGCCATGGCTCCAAGGGGTCAGGGGTGCTGATTTGATGGCGGAGTTGTTCTGGAGGCTGAGACACGAGACGAGGAAAGATCGAAGGTTTTTTTTTTCGACCGAGAACGTTTTTTTCGTTGTCTTTGACACGAAAGAAGGTCGGAGAAAAATAAAAATAAGAAAAGAAGAAGAATTTCGCGGTCAAGGTCGTCTCGAAAAGCGCCTTCATGAGCACTTGCGCCGAGATTATCAACGATCTGCGCCTTAAAAAGATCACCGCCGAAGTAGCTCTGGCGAGGCTGGCGCCTATTAAGGCACGTTAGCTCGGCAAAAGCGGATAAGAGAGAGAAACGATAAAAAACCCGTTTTCGTTTCTTTTCTTTTCTTTTCTTGCTTACTTCCTCTTTCTCTTTCTCTACGTCCCTGCTCTCTTCTCCCCTCTCAACCCCCCACCCTCTCTCATCCCGTTCCGTTCTTTAATTCTGAAGTTTTGAAAACCAAGCAAAAAACCGCAAGCGTAACGAAGAAAGAGAAATGAAACAAAACAAGCAAAAATGAGTTCGGGTTTTTCACTCTTTCATTTTCTCTCTCTCTCTCTCAGTCTCCCTCTCAAGGCGTCTTTTCGACTACTTTCGCGCGTGCTGGTGCGTGAAAAGCGCTTTGGAGGGGAAGGGAAGGATATTTTCGAAAAAATAATTGTTTTGGTTTTGGGGGGGTTTTGGTTGCGCGCGCAAAGTTTCGCGTTCTGAATTTTTTTTCTTGGTTTTCTTTTCGATTCGAAGCGAGTTCCTTCTGTTTCCTCCTTCTTATCTCTCTCTTCCGGTTCTTCCTTCTTCTCTCTTGCATCAAGAGATCACGCAGCCTCCGAAGCAGCTCGGCTGACGCTTCCGCTTTTCCTCTCCTACTACGTCGTCTTCGTCGTCGTCGCCCCGCTCCGTCTTCGTCGAGGCCGCCCCCATCTCCGACGAGGAGGAGGAGGCCTTTGTGGCCGCCGTCGAAGCGTTCGCAGCAGCGGCCGGCGTCGGCGTCGACGGCCTCGGCCTGGTGACGGCCGCCGTGACTGACTTGAGGCTGCCCGAGGAGGCCCAGGCAGCGAGAGAGGCCGAGGAACCGGGCGCGGAGCTCCGCGGCCTCATGCCCGCGCTACTCGCCGCCACCGTCGCAGCTCCGCCTTCGCCGACGTTGTTGTTGCTGTTGTTCTCGCCGCCCTCGCCCGCCCCCGCTCCCGTCGCAGGCGCTTTCGAAGGCGTCGAAGAGGCCAGGAACGCGAAATAGTAGGGGAGCGTGGGGCCTCCTCCTCCTCCTGCTCGTTCTTTCGAAGCGCCTCCTCCTCCGTCTCCTCCTTCGACCTCTTCCCCACTGGAAACCTTCTCCTCCGCGACGCTCCCGGCGGGGACGACGATGGTGGGAGTGTCGTCGTCCAAGGCGGGGGCCAGCAGCGGCCTCAGCAGCACGCGCAGCGTGGGCTGCGGTCCCAGCGACGAGAAAGAGTGCGAAGGGGAGAGGGACGGGGACGGGGAAGAGGCGGCGTTCGCCTTTGCGTTTGCGGAAAAAGCGGCGACGGCGGCGGAAGCGACCGCAGAATCAGAAGCCGCCGGCTCGGAGCGGATGGCGACGTCGAGCACAAAGTCCTCCCTCGACGTCTTCCCGCTCGCCGCGTGCGCCGCCAGCTCCCTGGCCACCTCGGCCGCGGACAGCGGAGCGAGCGGGGGAGGAGAAGAGCTCGCGTTTGCGTTTGAAGCGTTTGCTGCGTTTGAAGCAGAAGCAGAAGAAGAAAGAAAAGAGCCCGATTTCGGCTCGTAGAGATCGAAGAAAGGTTTCCCGATCGCATCGCCCGCCGAAGAGCCCGCCCCTGTCAGGAAGGCCCAGCGCTGGTTGGCGCAGAGGATCGGCCACCCGGGCGAACCCACGTCGACGATGGCCGAGGCCCTGCGGACGGTGTCTACGGAGCGGAGCAGGCGCGACGAGAAGGTCGTCATGGATTGCGACGGCGACGGCGACGGCGACGCCGAGGCCGAGGAGGTCGAGGCGGCTGCCTGAGAAGCGGCAGGAAGAGCTGGCTCTTCTTCTCCTCCCGCCTCCGACGTCGCTCTCGCAGCAGCGGAGCTAAGAGAAGCACCAGCAGCATCGAAGACGGCCGCGGGAAGCTGGTACCTGTCGAAGTAGTCCTTCTCGAGCTGCCGGACGACGAGCTCCGCGAAGTTGGCCAAGACGCGCGCGTGGTCGGCCGAGAGCTTGCGCGGCTTCAGGTCAGTGCAGCAGAGCGAACCCAAGCGAGCGCCCGTGGACCCAATCAAAGGTGCCCCGGCGTAGAAGCGGAGGCCCGCGGCGCCGACGAGCGGGGAGAAGCGGGTGCGGGGGTCGGTGAGGGCGTCCTCGATGACGACGATCTGTTTTTTTTTGAGGTTTTTGGAAGAGTTTTTTTGAGATTCGTTTTTTTTTTTCGAGAGCGCCGCGTGCGGCGAAAGAAAGAAAAAAAGAGAAAAAAAGAGTCGAAAAAGAAACAACTCCTCAAACCACAACTCACGTCCGGCTCCCCGATCAGCGAGTAGGCGCACAGGACCCTTCCGCGCGACATGGGGCCGGGCTCGCTTCTTGCAGCAACCGAATTCGAAGTCGAAGTCGAGGAGCTCTTCTCGCCCGCCGCCGCCGCCGCCGCTGCCGCATTCCCAGCAGAGGTCGAGCAGCTCTCCCCCCCTCCCCCTCCCGCGCCCTCGCCTCCCGCACCAGCGTCCGCGCCCTCCCCGCCCCTGAACCACGCCTGCGCGTGGCTGATCAGCGTCACCGACGCCATGGGAACCCCCAGGACCGACTTCAGCAGGCGGCAGATCGAGGCGAGCACCGGGTCTCCGGGCTCGCACGCTTTCAGGATCTCGTCCACGAGGGCCGAGCGCGCGTCGTCGTCGATGGGCGTGAGCGGGTACTCTCCTTCTTCCGCGCCGTTGTCGTCTTGGGAGGTGAGCACGCAGGAGGAGCACGCGGGTCCTTGTTGTTGTTGTCGAGGTTGAGGAACTTGAGGAGGTCGGTTCGTCGCTGACGCAAGCGGCTTGCCTCCTCCTCCTCCTCCCCCATCTCCATCAACCCCCATCGCCACTGTCGTCGTCATCATCCCCTCCGGCAGCGGCGCCGAGACGACCCCGGCCCTGGCCGCCGCCGCCACGGAAGCCTCGAGCAGGGCGCGAGACGGCCTCTCCCGCGGCGGCAGGGGCTGGCCCGGGTACCACGGCCTGTCGCGCGAGGAGAGAGCGGACGACAGCGATGCTGCTGCTGCTGCTGATGATGATTGGACGGCCACGGCGTCGAGGAGCAATTCCCGCTGCGCCGGGGGGATTGCCGGGGGTCTCCGCGGTGGCCTGCCCGAGAGCCTCCGCGCGTCGCCGGCCCCGAGGTCGCTCATCTTTGGGCGATCGGTGCTCTGGGCGTGGAAGCAAAAGAGAAGGCTGCCGCTCTCCCTCCCCCGCCGCTTCAAGGATAAAAATCGAGAGGAAAGAAAAAAAGAAACTTGTACGAGAAATTCGGTTCGATCTCGCCCGCGATAACGGCGAAGAAAAAAATCTTCGAGACCTCCTCTCCCGCTTGCCTTTTTCGTCTTCGTCGTTCCTTCCCTCTTCACTTTTCTCTCTCTTTCCCGTCTCTTCAACTCCTCCTCCGAGAGAAAGAAGGAGAAGAACCTTTTTCAACTCTCTTTCTACAGATCTTCTTCTGTTTCGTTTTGTTTTGTTTCGTTTTGATCGAGTTTGAGTTCACTCCACGACGCACTCGCGAGGGCAGCAACAGGTGAGTCCTTTTTTTTTGGAGGCGAAGGAGCAAGTTTTTTTTATCTTCTCGAGAGAGCGATCGCATCCATCCGACGGACCTTTTTTTGTTTCTCTCTCTCCGAGCGTTTCGCCCGCCAGACGCTCTCGCAAGCTCTTTTTTGTCCTCATCTTTACGCAGAAGCAGTCTATCAAACAATGGCAGCCCACTTCCGTGTTTTGTTTCCTGAAAAAGCGGGAATTAAGACCGCTAAAAGCGTGGCGAAAACTCGCATCATCATCGTCATCATCGCTCACCGTCGAAAAAAATCGAAAAACGAAATAAAAACTCAAAAAACCCCAGAAAAAAAAGAAAAATGCCCCTCGCGACCACCGCCCGCCCGCGGAGGGCCCTCCCTCCCGCTCCGAGCAACAACAACAAGGAGAACAAGAACAGGAAGAAAACGAAGAACAAGGGGAAAGAGCAGCAGAAGCAGAAGCAGCCCGCCGCCGCCGCTCCTCCCTCTCCGCTCTTGTTGAAAGACCTCTCGTCCGCGGCCGAGGCGTCATCGAGCGCCGCTAGACTCGCCGGCCGACTCGCCGCCGCGGCCGGCGCCGCCGCCGCCGCCGCTTGCGCCTGCCCACCTTCTTCCTCCATTTCTTCTTCTACTCTTCCTCACCACCACTCTTCCTCCTCTTCTTCTTCCTCCTCCGCCGTGGCCGCCTTCGAGGCCGCGGCGGAGGAGGTCGAGACCCTCGTAAGCGCCGGCAACGGCAGAGGCGCGATAGGAGACCCCTCGGCGGCCTCGGCCTCGGCGGCCGCGGCGCTGCTCGCCGGCGGCGCTGCCGCGCCCCTCGCCGCCGCATGTTGCTTCTCTTCTTCCTCCTCTTCGTCTTCCTTGCTCCCTTCCGCCGCCTCGGCCCTCGCCGCGGTGTGCTCCGCCGCGGCCTCCTTCCCGGCAGCGTGCGCCTCCCCAGCGGCGGCGAGCGGACTCGTCTCCGCCTTGGCCGCTGCTGCTTCCGCTTCTGCTTCTGCCGCCGCTGCCGCTGCCGGTGCCGGAAAAAGAGGAAACGCTCTCTCGCCTTCGTCGTCTTCTTCGACTCCTCATCCTCTTTCCCTCTCCCTCGGGACCAAGATCGCCCTCGAGAGCGCCGCCGCGGCCTCGGGCGACGCGCTCGCGGCCCTCGACTCCCTCGTCAGGGCGGACCTGGAGGCGAGCAGGGCCGGGAGGGGCGTCTTGAGGGGCGCGCTGCGGGGGGCGGCGGCGCCCGCGGCGGCGCTCGTCGCCGCCGCTTCTCTTTCCTCTTCCGCCCCTCCTCCTCCGCCCTCCTCTCCTCCTCCTCCTCCTTCCCTCGACGACGGCTGCTGCTGGAGGGCCGCGGCCTCCCTGAGGGTCTCTGCGGCGCTGGCCGCGGGCTCCCCGCTCGACGCGGCCGCCCTTGCCAGAGCCGGGATGGCGGAGGCGGCCTCCGGGGCCCTGCGCGCGGTTTCGAAAGGGAACGACGACGGCGGCGGCGGCGACGGCGACGGCGACGAGAAAGCGACGACCAAAGGTGCTTCCTCTTCTTCTTCCTCCTCTTCCTCCTCTCTTTCCGTCCCTGCCGCGGCCTCGGTCGTCGCGGCTGCCTCCGAAGTCCTCCGGGCCCTGGCGCTTCCCTGCCTGAAAGCTCCTAACGAAGGCACCAAGAGGGAAGCCGCCGCGGAGCTGCTGCGCGCGCTCTCTTGGGCCGAGAGAGCTTCTTCTTCTTCTTCCTCCGCTGCTCCGTCTTCTTCGGCGGCGGCGGCAGCGGCGGCGGCAGCGAGGGCCGCCGCGCGCGCCGCCCGCCGAGCTCTCGCCGCTATGCTCGAAGAAGAAAGAGAACCCGGTTCTAACAACTCTACCGCTCTCCACTGGGCTGCGGCCACGGGCCTCGCGCCGGAGCTCCTCGAAAGGGCGCCGAAAGGAGGAGGAGGAGGAGAGGTTAAAAACTCTTCTCCTTCTTCGACGCCGCTCCACGCGGCGGCGGCGGCCTCCAACGCTGCCGCCGTCGCCTCCCTGCTCTCCCGCGGCTTCGGCGCCCTTGCGAAGGACGCCGCAGGGAAAACCCCGGGGCAGCTGGCGCCCAGGGGCTCGGAGGCGGCCGCGCTGCTGTCGGACGAGGCGAGATGGGCGAGCGCCCTCGAGGAGGAGAGAGCGGTCGTCGTCGTCGTCGCCGATGCCGCCGAGGCCGAGGGAGAAAGAGAAGAAGCGAAAGCGCTCCCTCTTCCTCCGAAACACCTTCTGCTGCCTCCGGACAACCGCTGGATGGGCTCTTTTGACCCCCTCTTGGGCACCCTAAGGCTCTGGGGCAGGGAAAAGAGAGGAAGGGAAGGAGGAAGAGGAGGCGAGGGACTGAGGGAGGGAGAGGAAGGGAAGAAGAAGAAGAAAGGGCTCTTTTCTTCTTCTTTCTTCTCCTGCTTCTCAGCGAATAACGACAAGAGCTCTTCTCTTCCTTCTTCTTCGTGCTTCAAGGCAACGAATACAAAAGCTTCTTCCTCTTCGAAGTCGTCGGCGGAGAAAGAAGAAGCGAGCTCGAAAGACGGCTTGAAGCTGCTGCTGGTTCCCTTCGATGCCGAACCCACCGCGGCGGGCCCGCTCGCGGTCACTCTCACCGCCGTGGACCTGGCCCCGCCCGCCGATGATGAACTCGGCACGACGGTCGGGGAGATGGTAAGGGTTCTGTTTTTCTCTTCGGGTCGAGGTGTGTTGTTTGAGCAGAAAGAAAAGAGAAAAAACTCAAAAAAAACTCAAATAAATAAATAATAAAAAAACAGCTCCCGCACCTCCTCTCCCGCCGCTCCCGCCGCGTCCAGCTCGCCCTCCCTCTCTCGGCCCCCGCTTCCTTGCTCCCGGCCCTGCTCAGGGCGCGCGCCAGGACCTACCCTGACGCGGCGCGAGTGGAGAAGGCCCTGATGAAGCTCAGGGAAAGGTCGAGAGAGGTCATCCAAGGAGCAAGCGCCGCGAACAAAAACGACGGCGACGGCGCCGACGACGACGGTAAAGGCGACGGCGGCGACGGAGAGGAAGAAGAGGCCAGAGCGACGGCTGCGCGCCGCGGGGCCAGGGCCTGCGCCGCGGCCGAGGCGGCCCTGCGCTCCTTCGCGCGCGGGGCGCTCTCCCGCCTACTCGAGGGGGAGGAGGAGAGCGCGACAGGAGGCGAGAAGGAAAGCAAGAACAACACTCCTTCCTTTTGTGATGCGGCTCTCGCCGAGGCCGCGAGGAGGCAGAGCGAGGTCGAAGCGCTGAAGAGACTGATTGCCGAAGCAGGGGAAGCCAGCGCCGCGGCCGCGGCCGCCGCGTCGGAGGCGGAAGGGAGGCTTCTGGCTTCTTCGCGGAAGCGGCGGGAGAAGGAGGAGAAGGAGAAAGAGGAAGAAGCCGCCGCTCTTGCCGCTCTCGCCGCCGCTTCGAAAGAGGAGGAAGAAGAGAAAGCAAATGCAGAAGAAACTCTCACTCCTCCTCCTCCGCCGCCTTCGCCTTCCGTCACCTCCTCTCTCCCTGCTATTGCGAAGGACGCGGACGCCCGTGCTGCTGCCGAGAAGCTCTCTGAGGTCGCGGGGAGTAAAAAGCTGGCTCCGGCAGCGGAAGGAGAAGAAGGAGAAGAAGGAGAAGAAGCGAAGGAAGCAGAGCGGAAGGAACTTTCGTCGTCGTCGTTGTCGGCAACCAACGAAAGGAAGAAGGAGAAGGATAAGGGGCTCCCTGCTCCGCCTCCGGTCCTCGTCTTCTCGCCGCGGCCGCGGCCGCGCCCGCCGCCGCCCCCTCCTTCGGCGAGGCTGCTGTCCCAGCCCTCGCGGATTCCTCGGGGAGTCGCCGCGGCGGCTGTTGCTGTTGCTGTAGGAGCTCCCTCTTCTTCTTCTTCTTCTTCGGAGCTGCTCCCGCCTCCCTCCTCGCGCCCCGCTTCCTCCTCCTCCGCTCCCGTCGTCGCGACAGCAGCAACGGAATCTCCCAGCAGCCAGGAGAAGCGCCCGCGCCGAAGCAGCAATAGTGGCAGCAACAGCGGCAACGGCAACGGCAGCAACGGCGGCAACGGCAACGGCAGCAACGGCGGCAACGGCAACGGCAGCAACGGCGGCAACGGCAACGGCAGCAAAGGCGGCAACGGCAACGGCAGCAACGGAGTCACGACGCCGCACACCCCGCTGCCGCCGAGGCAGGACCCGCGCCCCCCGCCGCTGCCCCCTCGCGCCTCCGCATGGGCCCGCGGCCCTCCCCGAGACTGCGTCCCTGATCTCGCGGTCCCTTCGCTCAGCGCCCCGGGAGCCGAAGGAGGAGGAGGAGGAGGAGGAGGCCTTACCGCGGAGGAGGAGGAGGAGAGGAAGAGGAGGCAGCAGCAGCTGCTGGGGAGGAGGAGCAAGAGAGGCCGTCCCGCTTGGAGAGACCCCTTGGAGGAGGAAAAGGAAGGAACAGGAGCAAAAAAAGAGCAGCAGCATCAGGAGGAAACGGCTGCTGCTCCCCCGCGGTCTCCGAGGACGAAGCTCGAAGAAGAAGAAAACGAAGAGGAAGAGGAAGAAGAGGAAGAGGAGGAGGCGAAGAAGGAGAACAGCGAGAACAAGACTCCTCCGCCGCCTCCACCGACGACCCCGGCGAAGAAGGTCTCCTCTCGCCCCGCTTCCGCCTCAGCTTCGAACATTTCTTCTTCTTCTTCCTTGCCTCGCGTCGCGATGATGCAGAGGAAAGTGGCGGCCGAGGCGGCTGGCGCCCTCCTTTCGAGGCAGAGGGCATCCGCCGCCAACGCCGCCGCCGCCGCTTCTTTCTCGGCGGCGAAGAGGAGAGCGCCGAGGCCCTCCTCCGCGTGCTCGATCACGAGTGAGTATGCTCTGTTTCTTCCTTTTTCTCTTTCTTTTCTCTCTCTCTGTTCACCCGAGCTCCCTGTATTTGCTCTCTGATGAATGGCGCTCACGAGGCGAGCTCAAAAACCTAAAAAAACCGAAAAAAACTTCAAAAAACTCAACACACAGGGGGAGCCGCGGCGGCAGCGACGACTACGGCGGCGGTTGCGGCGGCGACGACAGCGGCGGCGGCGACAACGACAACGACTCCCGCCGCCGCCGCGGCCGCGGCTGCGACCGCGGTTGCGTCGAGGAAGCGCGCCGCGGCGAGCGTTGTCTCGAGGCCGCTGAGCAACGTCGAGTGGGAGTTTTGATTTAGGAGGGGGGTAGGGGGACAGAGAGAGAGAGAGAGACAAGAAAGAGAGAGAGAAAGAACGGTTTTCTTTGGGAAAGAGAGAAAGAGAGAGAGTTGAAAAAAAAAGTGAAAACTTTTGAAAATAAAATATACAAAAAAATCACTCTTCTTTTTTACTTCTGAGAAGCACCATGAGGCCTCTGGCGCCTTTGCCTCTACGCCAGACGCCTCTCACGACATCGCTTAACGTCTCGCGATCGGAATCGGCGCCGCGAATAAAGCTCGCGCCTAGCTTTCGGCCTCGAAACAGATCACCATCGTCGGCGATCGTCGCCCCCGATGCCTCCCCTAGTAACAACGCTCCCTCCTCCTCCTCTCCAGCTTCCCCTTCTTCCCCTCCTCCCTCCCCTGCGGCGACGGCGGCCCCTCCTTTGCTGACCTTTGCCGACGTGCAGCGCGACGCCGCAGACCGCGGCATGGAGCTGCGAGCGAGGACGATAGGCCCCTGGTGGGAGGTGACGCTCCGGGATCCGGATCGGAGCTCTTCGAATTCGAATTCAAGCTCATCGACCTCGACCTCTTCTTCTCTTTCTTCGACCTCCTCCTCCAACGGCGACGACCCCTCCCTCCTCGCCCGCGCCGTCGGCGTCACCGCCCTCGGTATCTGCCACCTCGACTCGCTCGTCGTCTCCACTCGGCGCAGCAGGGGCGAGGAAGGGTCCCGGAAGAGGCCGGGGCTAGCCGGCACTGGAGGACTGATGGCACAGGCGGTCTTCGCCGCCGCTTATGAAAAAGGCAGAGCCACGAAAGTCGAGGTGCTCGCCGTCGACGATGGGTACTCGGGCGAGCACGACAGGCTCGTGAGGGCCTATCGGAGGGTCGCCGGCTTCGAAGTCGTGAAAAGGATAGAAGGGGACAAACTGAGCGATTTACCGCATCAGTTGGTCTGGGGGGCTGTCGGGAGCAGGATGGATTCTCCCGTGAGGGAGCAGCTGGTCAAGTGGGGGGAAGCCAGGGCCAGGGGCGCGGAGAGGAGGAGGAAGAGGTTAGCAGAGGGGGGCGGCTTGTAAAAAAGTGAGGGAGATGAAAACTTTTTTTTTCTTTTAACAACGAAAAAAAAAGTTTT
>Ga0210003_1003211_pt1 | contig 13440 bp, 16 predicted proteins | sample LantaG_FD_182804 | JGI IMG/M metagenome (GOLD analysis project Ga0210003, IMG submission 182804) | Deep subsurface microbial communities from Baltic Sea to uncover new lineages of life (NeLLi) - Landsort_02402 metaG (SPAdes) (version 2) | ecosystem: Environmental > Aquatic > Marine > Oceanic >... | reverse complement strand
GCCGGATGAAAGTTTCCCGTAAACCCACAGTTCTTCTTGAGCGTTTTCCATATCGTTATGTTCAGGTCGGAACTCTTGAAATTAATGGAAAACCTGATTGCCGTATTCAGAAAGTAGATTCTTATACTGGACGATATCGGGATATGTATCTTCTGGATAATGAAATGCAACTTATGACCGCAATGGAAGATTTTTCTTATACTTGCTGGTTAGATCCTGATAATGTTCCTTCTTATATTAAGGATGATGACGAAGACACGGAAAGTCTATAACAGAACTGGTGGAGTCAAATACCCTTTAAAAAAATAGTAAATTATAATATAAAAATGCTTGCAAATGATGATCTTGGAAATTTAGGTAGACTTGGAAATCAAATGTTCCAATATACGAGTCTTCGTGGTCTTTCCTCCAAGCACGGATATGAGTATTGTCTTCCCCCACGAGAAGTTGTGGCAACACGGGATCCCAATGTGGTTAGTTCAGATATCACTATGTTTGAGTGCTTTGAGATTCCTGATGCACCAAAACACTTTACTAACTTTCCTAAGGTCATGGAAGCGAACTTTGGATTAGACCAAACCCTTTGGGAACGTTGTCCTGATAATATTAGCCTTTATGGATATTTTCAGACTGAAAAATATTTTAAACATATTGAAAAACAAATTCGTGAGGCGTTTACATTTGTAGATGATATTAAACAACCAACTGAAGAAGCATTTAAGTCTAATTTTGACGATACAGAAGTCGTAGCAATTCATCTACGTAGAGGAGACTATCTTCAGTATCCACACCACCCAGTTCAAACACTTGAATATTATACTGAAGGACTTTCTCATATGCCTAAGGATATTCCTGTGATGGTATTTTCTGATGGTATTGAATGGTGCAAGGAACAGGAAGTATTTCGGGGAGACCGTTTTATTTTTGCTGAAGGAAATAGTACAGGTGTTGACTTGTGTCTTCAGTCTTTTTGCACTTATCACATTATTGCTAACTCTTCATTCTCTTGGTGGGGTGCCTGGTTGGCAAAAAGTAAAAAAACTGTTGCACCTAGTATTTGGTTTGCTGGACCAGACGCATCTAAAGACTTAAGTGATCTTTATTGTCCTGGGTGGATTGTAATTTAGAAAATAAATTTAAAAAATTTTATGAATAAACCTATTATTTCCAAATTTGATGGTGGTTATAATCATCAATACATAGATGCTATAAAAATTTCATTTGATAAAGCATTAAATTATGAAAGTAAACTACCATCTTGGATTTTAAATATTCAAGGAATGTTAGGAAAAAAATATAGACATTTTATTAATAATTTGATTTCTTTGATTTCTAATTGTAAATACTTGGAAATAGGATCTTGGAAAGGATCTACTTTAGCTTCTGCACTTTTTGACAATGAAGTTTCATCTTATGTTATAGATATTAAATGTGAGTTGGGTGATGGGTGGCACGGGGAATTGAGCGATTGGCATAATGGTTATTATATTGCAGTACTACAAAAAGAAATTTAAATGGAAGTTCAAAATAAACCTTGGGGTTCGTATACTAATCTACTAGATGAAGAATATACGAAAGTTAAAAAAATTGTTATTAATCCTGGTGAATCACCTAGTTATCAATATCACTTTAAAAGAAGTGAAGTTTGGATCATTGTAAAGGGTCAAGCAGAAGTTAAAATAGATGATGTTGTAATGCAACATTCTGTTGGAGATATTATTCGTATTCCAAAAGAAGCAGCACATCAAGTAACTAATATTGGTAAAGATGAACTTGTTTTTGTAGAAGTTCAACTTGGAGAATATTTTGGTGAAGATGATATTGTAAGATTGGAGGATAAGTATGGCAGATTATAAAGTTCTTTTAACAACAAGTGGGATTGGTTCTAGACTTGGAAACCTAACTAAGTTTACTAACAAGAGTTTGGTACGAGTTGGCGATAAGGCAGTTATTTCTCATATTATTGAGTCATATCCAAAAAATATTGAGTTTGTCGTAACTCTTGGGCATTATGGGTCTCATGTAAAACAATATCTTACTTTAGCACATCCGGAGTGTAATATCACTTTTGTGGAAGTTGATAATTATATGGGAGAGGGTAGTAGCTTACTCTATTCCATTTCTTTGTGTGAAGAACATATGCAGTGCCCTTTTATCTTTCATGCCTGTGATACACTTCTTCCAAAAAATTATATTGATGATATTGATTTTTCATCTAATTGGTCTGTTGGTGGAGTCGGGGATAATAGTCAGTCATATAGAACTCTTAATTCTTTGAATGGAAAAATTTCATCCATTAATGAAAAAGGTGAACAAAACTTTGATTATGTTTATGTTGGAGTTTCTGGTTTTTGTGACTATGGAATTTTTTGGAACACTTGTAAAAATATTCTAAAAACAGTCAATACAAATGATTTGAGTGATTGTCATGTTATTCGTAAAATGAATGACTTTTCCGTTATATCTATTGATGAATGGTATGATATTGGTAATATTGATGCACTCAAACGAACTAGATCAAAAATAAAAGGAACCATCCAAGTTCTTGATAAAGAAGATGAAAATATTTTTGTTTTTGATGATTTTGTTATTAAGTTCTTTCATAATAAAAAAATTTGTTATGATAGAGTTCTGAGAAGTAAAAGTTTGGATGGGATTACTCCTAAACTTTTAGATAGCACTGAGAACTTCTATAAGTATGAGTATGTTGTAGCAGATTTGTTATCTGATGTTGCAAACCGTGTTAAATTTTCAAAGTTATTGTACTGGGCAAAAGAAAATCTCTGGATTCCTAAAGAACAAGAAAACTTCTTTGATAACGCAATATCTTTTTATAAAGAAAAAACTTTAATGAGAATTGAAAAGTTTTTGGATAAACATAAATTATTAGATGAAGTTAATTATATTAATGGCATTGAAGTTCCTAAAATTAAAGATCTTGTTGCACAAATAAAATTTGAAGAAATTGTAGGTAAAGGTCCTACAGGATTTCATGGTGATTTTATTCTCGATAATATCTTAATCTCAGAGTCATTTACATTAATTGATTGGAGGCAAGATTTCAATGGTATAATTGAGTCTGGTGATATGAATTATGATCTTGCTAAGTTAAATCATAACTTGGTATTGAACCATGACATGTTATACCATAATTATTTTGAGATTGACTTTTCTGAAGGTATTGCTTGTGATGTTTATGTTAAAAAATCTTTGATTGATTGTAAGAATATTCTTAAAGAATTTTGTGAAGAGAATGATATAATCTTTAATAATATTGAAATACTTACTTCTTTAATTTGGATTAACATGGCTCCTCTACATGAACATCCACTTGATATGTTTTTATATTATTTTGGAAAATACAATTTGTCCCTAGCATTATCTAAATGATATTCCCCAAATATTATATTGGTCCGATGAGTAAAAATGTAGTTGATTGTGTAATTGATCACAATCAAAAATATCATATTGGACTTATTCCATCAAGACGACAGGTGGATTATTGTGGTGGATATGTAAACAAATGGGACACTAAAACATTTTCACAATATTTAAATGGTAAGAAAGTCTTGTTGTGTAGAGATCATGGTGGACCAAAACAAGGTCTAAATGAAGATGATGGTGTGGAATCTTTTTTGAATGACTGCGAAAACTTTCAATTAATTCATGTTGATCCATTTAAAGACTCTACTTCTGTTTATGAAGCAGCTGAAAAAACGATGTCTTATATAAAACTATGCTTTTCAAAAAATCAGAATATATTTTATGAAGTTGGAACGGAGGAAGCAATTTTTAAATATGAAGCAAATCAATTAAACTGGTTTCTTAACTATTTGCAAGAGTTTCTTTCTGAACAAGAATATGCCCAGATTAAATATGCAGTTGTTCAGTCAGGAACTAGATTGGACTTATCCACAAGAACAAATGTAGGAAATTTTAATAATGGAAGACTTTTGCATTTTATTGATGTTGTAAAATCTTATGGATTAATGAGTAAGGAGCATAATGGTGATTATCTCATTGATTCTTTTGATGTCGAAATGAGATATGCTTGTGGTTTGGATGCCATCAACATTGCTCCAGAATTTGGGCAAATTGAATCTGAGTTTTATTTGGAACAATGTAAAGGTTCTTCTTTATTTGATATTTTATATGAAATGTGTTATAATTCTGGAAAGTGGAAAAAATGGATAGATGATGTAACTAGAGTATCTAAAGAACAAATTATCATTACTTGCTGTCACTATATTTTATCTAATAAAGAATTTATTGAGTCTATAAAAATACATTTTCCAAACTCCGATAAATTAATACAAAAAAGAATTAATTCTAAATTAAAATTATTAAATGAACAAACAAAAAATTATTGCATTTGACTTGGATGATGTTATTTGTTTTAGACCAACGGGGTATGAAGATCTTGGTCCAGAAAAATACTTATATTGTCAACCATACGAAGAAGCAATAGAATTAGTTAATTCTTTTTATGATGATGAGTACAAAATTATCATATACACTGCAAGAGGAATGAGTCAATTTGCGGGAAATGTTATTGAAATATATAGTAAATTATATAATCAAACTAACGATCAACTTAAGTCTTGGGGGGTAAAATATCATCAACTCATTATGGGAAAAATTCATTATGATGTTTTGATAGATGATAAAGCTTTAAATTCGTATAATATTAATAAAGAAGACATTATTAAATTATTAAAATGAAATATGACGTAATCATTTCAATAAATGTTCACAATAATCCAGAATATTTGTTGAAACAAATAGAAAATATTAATGAGTTTGTTCCTTTAAAAAAAAGAATAATACTCAATTGTAATGATTTTATGTTTGATCATATGAAAAATCTTTCAATACCAGATGTTGAAATTTTTCCGGAACCATTAAATAAAAAAACATTTCATGGATCTCTAACGCATGGGATTGCTTGTAATATGTCTCATGTTTTAAATACGCATGAATTTGATTATTTCTTAGTAATGTCTTTGAGGGATGTTTTTTATAGGGTTTTGGATGATACTTCACAAATTGAAAAACATATTGTTAATGAAAAAAATATACAAATTGGTGATGTAGATTTTGGTGTGCCAAATTTTTATAAATCTGGACATTATTGTCAGGTGCATGGTGATCACGTTCCTTGGCAAAATTCCAAATATCTTGCATTTAACAAACATTTAGATAGAGTAAACATTTGGTGGTGGCCAAAGTTTAGTCGAACTAAACTATATCAATACATTAAAAATAATAATATGAGTTTTGCCCATTCTATGCACGAAGGAGTATGTTTTAGATATGATGGGTGTGAATATATTATGGACTTCTTTCGGGAGAATGAGGATATTATGTATGAACTTTTTAATTTTGATGGATGTGTAGAAGAGTTTGCATTACAATCTATTGCTAGCAATTTCAAAGGATTTTATTATATTGGTAATGGGTGCGATACTAAGTCTGATGATGAGTATAATGACTATAACTTAGAACAATTAGATCTAACAAAATTTACCTATAAGAGAAAACGATGAAAACTTATTGTATTGAAGAATCTGGAAAAGGACTTATTGGACACTGGTATTGGCTTATGGTTGCAGCTTTGCCTAAGATACCTGAGTTTGGAAGAGAAAAAGTTCAATTATGTTTTAAAGATGAAAGATATCCTATATTCCAAATAGAAACTTTTGATATACTTAAAGATAAAATTGAATTGGTTCCTTATACTTCAGATCATATCTACATAGAATCTATTAAACCTAATTTTGTAAGTAATGATTCTGAAATTCCATTTATTGATAAAGATGTTATTTTCTTTTTAAGAGACTTATTTTTATCCTCGATTGAAAATATTGAGATCAGAGGATATGATAAAATATACATACGTAGAAATCTGTCACATTTATCATTAGGTAATGAACTTGATACTTCTTGTAAAAATATTCGTAGAAGACAAATTTTAAATGAAGATGAATTGGTTGAAAAACTAAAAGAATTGGATTTTAAGATTTTAAATCTTGAAGAATATCATACTAGAGATAAACTTCGAATTTTTTATAGCACATCGGTAATTCTTGGTCCAAATGGTGGAGGCATGTGTCATAATTTTGTATCAAGACCTGGCACAAAATACATTGAAATTTTGCCACAAAATCCACATCAATACATAGATCAATATAAATGTATTTCTAAATATCTTAACCTAGAATTTCATAGATTTCAAGATGTTATAAAAGAAGACCATCTTGATAATATGAGTGTAAATATTGATTCTTTAATTACTTATCTTAAAAATATTCTTTCTTAAATTTTACTATGGATAACATAACTCTGGCAATACCAGTTTATAACACATCATCTTACTTTGAGCAGGCAGTTGAATATGCTTTGAGTAACAATTTTGTCAAAGAAATAGTTGTAAGTGATGATTCTTCCCGAGATGATGAATGGGAAAAACTTAATAAAATAGTAAGTACTCTGAATACAGATAAAATAAAAATATTCAGAAACCAAGTAAATCTTGGTGGATTTAGAAATAAGTACATAGCAGTTAAAAATTCTAGTTGTAATTGGGTTTATCTTTTGGATAGTGATAATCATCCAACTAAAGATACTCTTAACGTTATTAAATCTATTGAAAATCCAGATCCTGATATTTGTTATATTCCGCAAAAACTTTTGATCTATAGTGATGATGGATATAAAGATGAAAAATTTTATAATTTTAAATATGATAAAATTGGTATAGATGAAGCACAGGATGCTTTGATTAAAAAAACACAATATTTTGATTGGTTTTTAAATACTGGCAATTTCGTATTTAATAGAGAAAAATATTTAGAAAGACTCAAATTTGGATTTGAAAATCTTAATGAACCATCTTATGCTTGTAGCGTTGCTTTTGCTTATCATTGGATGAATAATGGTGGATATTGTAAAGTAACACCAGGAATGGAATATTATCATCGTTGCAGACCTGATAGTTATTGGAATTCTTGTGGAGATAATTCAAAAATATCCACTACATATTATGAACAAAAAATCATTAATTTATCATGATTACAGTAGCAATACCATATTATAATAGTGAAAAATATTTGGAACAATCTTTAGAAATTCCACTGAGTTCTAATTTTGTATCTGAAATTATTATTCATGATGATTGTTCTTCTAATAAAGTAGAATCCACACATCCAAAAATAAAAGTTTATAGAAATGAAACAAATGTAGGTGCATTTAAGAACAAGTATCTTGCTGTTTCAAAATCTACAAATGAATGGGTTTACTTATTGGATAGTGATAATTATTTTTTTGATAATTCTTTGGAAGTAGTAAAAAACATTAACACTCAAAGAGGTAAATATTATTCACCATCTCAACTTCATTTAGTAGATGATGGGTTAGATCCTAAATTGGACGGTAAAATTATTAAGTATGATTTTCGATCTGTTGATTCTATTGATGCTAATAACGCAAAGGAACTATTAAAATCTGAATTCTGGGAAGAATTTTGTTGGTTAATTAATACGGGAAATTTTTTTGTTCATCGTGATGATTATATTGAATCTATGAAAAATGTTTATGAGGATTTAAATTATCCATATTTTGAAGCAGATGCAATAGTATTTTGTTATAATTGGTTAAAAAAAGGAAACAGCATTGAAATAATTCAAAATTTATGGTATAATCATAGACTGCGAGGAAACAGTTATTCTCATTCTGTTGGGAATAGAAATACAAACTCTTTAGAATATCACAAAACTTTAATGGTGCAACTATGATTAGAATAGCAGAGGTTCCTCAGGAGTTTCTTCCTAAAATGCCCGTACAATATCCCCCACATCAGGGATACAGTCCTATGATTGAAGAGAGAGCGTATTCTTTTTTTGCAACAAAAGAAGAATTAGTTTCTGATTACATTTACATTCCAATTCAGTGGACTTCTTGGCATGTTAATCCTGCCGGTGAATATGGTCAAAATACTCAACCACTGATTGATTATTGTAATCAACTTACAGAAAGGCACTCAAATGAAAAATTTTTTACAGTTGTTCAATATGATGGAGGTACATTAGTACCTATTGATAACTGTACTATTTTTGCATCTTCTGGTTACTTTAGTTCTCCTTTTGGTGAGAACTCTTCATATAAACCTATTCCACTTCTTTGTGATCCTCACAGTGGTGCTCCAAGGGGAGTGAGGGAGTATAAAGTTGGATATGCTGGTAGAGATACCCATCCAATTAGAGTTAAAATGAATCAAATTCTTTCTAATTTTCCAGATTATAAGTTTGCTGTTAATCTTGATTATAATCAAACAGAGTCTTTTAACCATATTCTATATAATTCTGTATTTGCACTTTCCCCCAGGGGATTTGGACCAGCTTCATTTAGAATGTATGAAGCAATCCAAATGCAGTGCATTCCCATTTACATTAGTGATGAGTTTTGGATTCCCTTTACGGAATATATTGAATGGGATAAAATGTGCCTATTGATCAAAGAAGATGAGATTGAAACTATTCCAGAAAAAGTTAATGCTTTATTGGAAAATGGAGAATATCAAAATATGATTGATTATGGGCAAAAAATGTATGAAAAATATTTGACCTGGGATGGTTGCCTTAACACAATTGCGAGGATGGTATGCTGATTAATTTTACAAATTTGTATAAAAAATACAATATGAGAATCAAAGGTATTGTTCATATTGGTGCTCACTATGGTGAAGAAGTACAGGAGTATGTGGACAATGGGATTAAAAACATCACTTTATTTGAACCACTTTCAAATAACTTTGATGTTCTTTCCGAACGTTTGCAAAATGTTAATGCTGATATTCAGGGATATCAAGTAGCTCTGGGTAGCAAAAAAGGTAATGCAACAATGTACTTGAGTAGTAATCAGGGGGAGAGTAGTTCTATCTTAAAACCCAAGGAACATTTGGAACAACATCCAGATATAACGTTTAATGATACTGAAGAAGTTGAAGTTGACTTACTTGATAACTATGAAGTTCATGAAGCAAACTTTATCAATATTGACGTTCAGGGTTATGAACTCGAAGTTTTTAAAGGTGCTGTTAAAACTTTAAAAGTAATTGATTACATTTATTGTGAAGTTAATCGAGGTGAAATGTATGAGGGTAATCCTTTAATTGAAGATCTTGATGAGTTTTTGGGTGAGTATGGTTTTGAAAGAGTTGAAACTTATTGGCCTACAGATTACTACAAGTGGGGTGATGCTCTCTATATAAAATGTAAAAAAAGAGAATCTAAGGAAGTAGTTAACTATTTTGATGATATTGCTGAAAAAGTAAAATCATATAACAAAGAGCATTTGTATGAGAAACCAACAAAACTTTGTGAAATATTTACATCATATGGATCCGACAAAGGAGACAATCATAATTATTCAACCTTTTACAATCATGTTTTCTCTTCAATAAAGGATGAAAATATTAATCTTTTTGAATTGGGATTATCCATTCATAATGGTGACATAGCATTAGCTCCTGGGTGTTCTCTTTTAGGATTTAAAGATTACTTCTCAAAAGCTGAATTATATGGTGCGGATGTAGACCTTAAATCATTAATTCATGGACAATCACGAATTAAAACATATTTTGTAGATCAAACTGATTCAGATCTAATCAGAGACCTTTGGAATCATTCAGATTTGTATGATACTGAATTTGATATTATTATTGAGGATGGTCTGCATACTTTTGAGGCTAATAAAGTTTTCTTTGAAAACTCTATTCATAAGTTAAAAAATGGTGGAATTTATATCATCGAAGATATTAAAAATAATGAAATACCTCAATTTAGAGAGTGGATGTCTACAATAGTTGGATATCAATACTTAGAATTGTTTGCATTACAACATCCATTAAGAATACATGGTGCTCAAGTTGGATCCGATGATGATATTTTGGATAATCGTATAATGATTTTAGTTAAATAAAAATTTGTATTATAAGTAAAATGAAAATTTCTAAAGCGAAAAATGTTCCAGATCCTACAAGAGGAAAAATCAGACTTAATTGGCAATCAACTTATACTTGGACAATTAAGTTTTTTCAAGAACATCCTGATTTAAAAGTTGGTGCTGAGATTGGTGTTGGAGGTGGGCAACACATTAAAGCAATTATGGAGAATACTAATATTGAAAAAATGTATGGTATTGATCCTTATTATGATAAGGGTTGGGATATGCATGAATTTTTTGACGTTGATAACGAATATGGTGGATTAGATGGTCTTTATGGAGAAGTTTGTGATATGCTGAGTGTGTATGAAGATAGAACCGAACTTATTCATAAAACATCTGCCGATGCTGCTCCAGATTTTGAAGATGGATGTTTAGATTTTGTTTTTATTGATGCTTTTCATGATTATGAAAATTGTTTTAATGATATTAGTCTTTGGCATCATAGAGTACGTGAGGGTGGATATGTGATGGGGCATGACTGGGAGAATGGAGCACATCCGGGAGTTCAGGAAGCAGTTCTTGAACATTATGGTGATAAGGTTATTGGTATCAGTGGACCAGTTCATGTGTGGTATGTGCAAGTATAGGCAAATTTATGAAAAAAATTAATTTTGAATTAAATCTTCTTTCTAACGAAGATATTCATCAATTATACGAGAAACATGTTAATAAACCAGATGAATATTATCGGAAAGCAAATGATGAATACCATAAACTTTCTGATTCAGAAAAAGCAGAATGGCATTCAAAAGATTTTCCTAGACTAGCATCAACATTTGATTTTAAAGAATGGGTAAAAAAATATAATTTAAAACACGTTGGAAAATTATTATCAACTTGTTCTACTGATGTTGAACTAAATTATATAACATACGATGATATAATGATCTGTGATTATACAGGTGATAATAAATATGATCTTCATACTCTAGATTTGGATGATAAAGATTATGATTTTATAATTTTTAACCAGACTCTAGAGCATTTGTATAATCCATTCGTAAGTATGAAAAATCTATATGATCATCTCAAAGATGGTGGATATCTTTATACGACAGTTCCAACTATTAATATACCTCATCAGGTTCCATTTCATTTTTGGGGTATGACCCCAACAGGTCTGTGTGCGTTGGCAACTAGTGTAGATTTTAATGTATTGGAATGTGGTTATTGGGGTAATTTATCTTATATTAATCATATATTCTCACATTTTGGTTGGCCAAATACTTCTGATGTTATGATTGATGAGACAATTGAAAATGTTGAACACTGCCAATCGCAAACTTGGGTCTTACTTAAAAAATGAAAATTTGTATTATTACGATTGCTACAAATAAATATATTCAATTTGTTGAAAGACTTCTTGATAATATTGAAGAAAACTTTTTAAAAGGTCATGATATTCAATGCCTTCTTTTTACTGATCATGAAATAGAAACTTCTGATAATGTTAAGGTTTCTCAAATAGGGCATAAACCTTGGCCAGAACCAGCACTTAAAAAATATAACTATATTAATTCGGAATCAGAATATCTAAAAGATTTTGATTATCTTTATTTGTTTGATGCTGATGTTGGTATTGTTGATGCTGTTGGTGAAGAGGTACTTCAAGATCTAGTTGGAGTTCTTCATCCTTATAAGATTCTTGAAAATAAAGAAATTTATCCATACGAAAAACGTAAGCAATCTACTGCTCATGTTGCCGATCAAGATCATGATAAGTATTATGCTGCAGCATTTGTTGGTGGAAAGTCTACTAATTTTTTAAAGATGGCACAGACTATTGCCGAAAGAGTAGAAGAAGATGATAGGAATGGTATTATTGCGAAATGGCACGATGAAAGTCATTTAAACAAATACTTTAATGAGAACCCTCCTACTGCACTATCACCTAGTTATATGTTCCCGGAAGAACTCATTAATCATCCTCAATATCTATTTGAACCAAAGATAGTTGCATTAAAAAAACAAAGTTCTTTTAATCAAGAAAAAATTGAAATGGGACAATATCCAGTATGAAAATTGATTTGAGAAAAGTTCCTGCTGTTTATATGAACCTTAAACAGCACACTGAAAAAAGTGAGCAAATGCAAAACCTACTTAAAGGATGTGGATTTGAAACTATTATTAGAGTTGAGGGTCCTTATAGACCGGATAATCCTCCAGCTGGTTGTGCCGGAGCTCACTATAATGGTTTATGTGAAATTGATCCTCCATTTGTTTTATTCGAGGATGATTGTCTTTTACATAACTTTAAATCAATAATAGAAGTTCCTGATGATGCCGATGCAGTCTATTTGGGAACTTCTCAATGGGCAAGGTACTTTTCTTTTTCCGGACCATTTGTTCATTATAATATTGTTGATGATAATATTGTCCGCGTTTATAATATGTTGGGGGGGCATTCTATCTTGTATTTGACACAAGAATATGTTAGAATGTGTCAAAGAATATCATATCATGCTTCTGAAATCATTGGATATAATCAAGATCCTGGATTTGCAGAAGTTCAAAAATATTTTATTATCTATTCTGTGAATGACCCTTTCTTTAAACAGGGTGGATACAACGAAGCAGTTACCACATGTAAAGTAACTGATATTGGTATTCCTGTCAGTGATTCTCAAAGATTTTTTGATAATGTTAAATATGATCTCTCAAGATTGCAAGGAATACCAGATTTAAATAGATCTCCAAGTACATATCATCCATTAAAAATTGTATAATATTATGATACACATTTTTACATCTGTAGTCAATCGTCCAGATTTTGTTATTATTCAAAACAAACTTTTTCAGAAGTTTTTAAAGGATAACTATCAGTTTCATATAGTAGATGATTCTGTTGATTTGAATATTTCTAATCAATTTGAAAGTATTTGTATAGAAAATAATTTTCTATATTATAAAAAACCAGAAAGAACACTTCAAATGAATCCTGCACAAGCATGTGCCGATACTGTTCAGTGGACTTACGATAATATCATTCGAAAAAATCATTTAGATGATATTGTTTTCTTCTGTGATTCTGATATGTTTTTGATTGATGAATTTAATATTGAAGAACATATGAGTGATGCTGTTATTGCAGGACTCCCACAAAAGAGGGGAGAGGTTACATATATGTGGAATGGGATAATGTTTTTTAATATGTCCAAGATAAACGATTTAGATATTGATTTTTCTGATGGTATTGTTGAAGGTGAAATGACTGATGTTGGTGGACATACTTATTATTATTTTAAGAAGAATAATATTGAGATGAAAAAAACTGATGAACAATTTCCACTATATCCAACTCATTTTGGTGATATTGAAATTCAAAATGATGAAGTAACCAAAGGTTATAATTTTGAATTGCATTTGGATGGAAAGTTCCTACACTACCGCGCAGCAACCAATTGGCATTCTAATTGGAGAGATTCTGAAGATCCG
>Ga0210003_1003208_pt1 | contig 13459 bp, 9 predicted proteins | sample LantaG_FD_182804 | JGI IMG/M metagenome (GOLD analysis project Ga0210003, IMG submission 182804) | Deep subsurface microbial communities from Baltic Sea to uncover new lineages of life (NeLLi) - Landsort_02402 metaG (SPAdes) (version 2) | ecosystem: Environmental > Aquatic > Marine > Oceanic >... | reverse complement strand
GACTGTCCACCGTCGCTCGGACTATTGACCTTAAACGCACTGCTCGCCAGTACCGGTGTCGTCGTGCCGGTTCAGGTTCATTATTATGCTATGGAAGGCCTCAGGCAGTTGTTCCAGACGGCGAACATCATTGCGGAGCGCTTCGACCCTTGCCATGTAAATATCTTAGGCATATTGTTGACTCTTGTCGAAAACAACACCCTGCTCAGCAGGCAAATTCAGCAGCAAATGCGGGAATTCTTCGGTGATTTGGTCTTTAATGCGGTGATTAACAGAAGTGTAAAGCTCGCTGAAGCACCCAGTGCCGGTGAGCCGGTCCTGATCTATGCGCCCGAAAGTAAGGCGGCCGCCGAATACAGGGCATTGGCTGATGAGATAATCAACAGCAGAAATTTGGCTGAGCAGATAATTAACCAGAAGGCTTTGGTCAGGAGATAAGTAATGTCAGAGCTTGATAAAAATAAGGCAGGATTGCAGAAGAATGTGTCGTCGGTATTTAAAGGGGTACCTGTTCCGCAAAACAACGGCTCTCAACAACCTTCCGGCACACCCACACCTGATCCTGCGCACGGTGTTCCTCCAAAACCCGTGGCCGCAGACCGTCAGGTTTCGCAGAGTTCTCTGATTAAAAAACTCAATCAATCCGAGGATTCTTTGGATAATACCGCACAAAAACAAACCCCCAACGTCTTTCCAAAACCGACTTCCACGAACCAGATGACGCAGAGTCCTCTGATTAAAAAACTTCCTCAGCCCGAAAAGTCATTGAAGCAAGCCGCAAAGGCCACGCAGCCCAAAAGCAGTCCGTTTATAGAAGAAACCAGCTATGGCCTGTTACAACAAATCAAGAACAAGCTCTTTACACCGAAGCCGGGTGTCAGTCCAACCAAGCAAAAAGCTATGGTAATAATGGTGCCGATCCTGGCTATCATTATGATTTTTGTCTTTAGGCAGGTTCTTAGCAAAGCTCCGCGTAAGACGAAAGGAGCCGGGACTGATGACACACCCGTCGTTGTCGCTAACGCCGATTCCGGCCGTGAAATCGACTGGAAGGTTCCGGAACCAATTTCGATTATGATGAGGGACCCGATAAAATTACCGGATGAAAGCGGTACACAAAACACAGAAGAAAACGGAACAGCCAATAAGCCGAAACAAGGAGCAATAATCGTAAGAGATATCGTATATTCACACGACAGGCCCTCTGCCGTGATTGGTTCGAAAATAGTATACGTTGGGGATAAGGTTAATGACGCTACTATTATAAAAATAAACAGAGACAGCATAGAATTCGAAACGGATGAAAAAAAGTGGGTGCAAAAGGTCCGCGAAGCAGAAAAAACTACTGTTCAAAAAGTTGACAATCCGAGTGAAGATCAATCGGAGTTGCAATAATTAATAAAGCGAATAATGACACTACTGAGATACGAATTGAAGTGATATTAGGTAAGACCAAAGTTAGAAAAGGAGCTGTTATGAAAAGCTTAACAATAAAACCAAGCAGATTAAATTTATTGATCATCTGTGCACTTCTCTGCTTTTGCTGCGTCTCGGCCCGTGCCGCTGAAAGCAGCGAACAGACAACAAAAAAAACCGTCTTAACCGATCTCGAGCAACGAATGCAGAAAGTCGTATGTATCGATGTCAATGAAGTCCCTATCGGCACCGTAATAAGACAACTGGCCGACCAGGTTAACGTGGACCTTATCATGAGTCCAAAGGTCATCGGCAATGTGACCGTTTCACTGACCGAAGTATCGCTCGACGAAGCTCTGCGATGCATTCTTGATGTCCACGGCGCCGGTATTATTATAGGTGAAAATGTCATCCGGATATTGTCACGCGAAGAGATGCCCGCGATAGCCGAGAGGCTTGTCACTCAAACGTTCGAAATTACTTACGCGGATGTCGCGCAGGTTGTAAAGGCTCTGGAAAAATTCAAGTCGGCCCAGGGTTCCGTCTCCTCCATCGAGGGCACCAGTCATATCATCGTGACTGACACGGAGAGCAAAGTCCGGGACATCACGAATCTGCTGAACACAATCGACCGCATAACACCGCAGGTATTGGTCGAAGTGAGAATCTATGACATCACCAGCAAGAACAACCTCGACCTCGGCATCGACTGGTACGCCGGCAGGCGAACCAACTTGAATGCTTCCGGTTATCCGGTCAACGACGATATTATCGTCGAAAAGGGCGGCAATGAAACCTACATTAGCAGCAGGACCGATCCATCTCTCGATGCTGGTTTTGTCGCCGGTACAAACAAAACAGAAGATAGCACGCAAGGGTATCTTCGATTCGGCCTGCTTAATAACAGCATCGACATCAATGCAATACTCAGGGCCGAGAAGGAAAATATCGATGCCAAGCTTCTGGCCAATCCGAGAATTCTGGTCATCGACAACGAAGAGGCCACTTTCGATATCGTAACCGAGCATCCCTACGTGGAACGAACCATCACTGCGGGCAGCACCACCGAGACGGTGAAATTCAAAAACGTTGGCGTCAAGCTCGTTGTTACCCCGCATGTAGCAGGGAACAATATGTTGAGATTGAACATAGCGCCGGAATTCAGCGTTCTTGTGACTCGAGTTGTAGTCGCAACGAGCAATGTCCCTGTGGTTGACACTCGCAAAGTTAACACTATAGCACTTGTCAGAGATGGTCAGGCGGTTGTCCTGGGCGGCCTGCGAAAGAAAGAAACGTCCAAGCAGGTCAACAAGGTGCCCATACTCGGTGACATACCCATACTCGGCCATCTCTTCAGGTTCGAAGGTGAAGCGACGACTAATACCGAGCTGGTCGTATTCATCACGCCACATATTATCACAGAGCCTGTTTTGACCGAAGAAGAGCAGCAGGCCCTCGATGTCACTGAGTTTAGCGGGCCGATACCTACTAAAACCAAAGCAGAGAAGGAAGCCGGGAAATAACCGCCGGACACATGATTTGCCGCTCGTGATGTGTTTGACGATTCACGAGCGATATGTCCCGGGTGGCGAATCGGTATTTCTTCACATAAAGCGACCGGCTGGGGAACGCGAACTTGATCATTCCGGCCTCGAACCGCTTGATAATCTCCAGATTGACTCGCTCGTTTACTTCCTGGAAGAGCCGGACGTCCGGAGGACTGACCTAATAGCTCATTATAAATGTTCAGCGACCAGTCGTTAAAATTGCTGAAGTACACCCTCGGCGGCTTTTCAGGGTCGGTATTGGCCTGCGGAACGTCGGTAAGTGTCTTCTTTATCATATCGTCTGCCTTTTTATGTCAAATTAACGCTGGAAAACAACCATTTTTGCTCAATTTCATTTTTGTCTGCAACAAAACCCGCCAGTCAGCCGTCTTTACTTTCGAGCTTCGAGGCTCAAGGACGTAAGTTTTCTATGTATTATTCAGGTGCTCGCATGATAAAACGCACGACAGTAAACTTTATAGTCGATCTGGTCGCTTTTTTAGACCTGCTGGCATTATCTTTTACCGGCTTTCTTATGAAATACGTTCTGCCGCCCGGCTCAGCAGGGCACGGCCAGGGTTTTCGCGGTGGCCGGGGAGCGGCAGTGGCCAAGGATTTCTGGTCGATGGATCGTCACGAATGGGGCGGCGTCCATTTCTACCTGGCCCTCATTTTCGCCGTTCTGATGCTCACACACATCCTCCTGCACTGGACCTGGATCAAGTGCTACTTCAAATCCCTTTTCGGCCCCAGCCGGCAACCCGGTTAGCCACCTTAACCCGCACAAAACCGCCAAACTGGGGAATTTCTCCCCGCCCGCCTTGTTTAAGATTTCCAGCCAAACGCCGGCGATTGGCTTTGAATTGGGTTTGTTTTTTCGCAGCCAAAAACCGCAACAATCCTCATAATACCCTTTCATATATATACTTACATTCATTTTGGTCTTTCATAAATTGGGTTTGTTTTTTCAAATTAGGCTCAATTTATCGTCGTTTTCTACTCTTTTTTCACCTGTTTTTTGCATTTTTAGTTCAATTTTTGCTTCATTTTTCGACCCGGCACCAGTGGTGCGGGCTAAAATTTATTGTGGATGCTCAATGCTCGAAATTCACAATTCCAAATACGCAATACGCAATACGATATACGATATACGTATTTGTTAAACATTATACGAATAATTACGCAAAAGGGCGGGCAAATTCCAGAAAAATCTCCGTGACTCGCTACTCGATGCTTGCTCGTATTCCACATTTCGTTTCGTCATTCCGCACTTGATACGGAATCCAGATTTTCTACCTATACAATAGCTATTACTTCTTTGGTTAGGCCGTAGCGCTTATAGAATGTGTTGTGGTTAATCTGATTTATCTTTAAGTTTCTTTCTTTGTTTTGTCTCAAGCCTCTTAATATCCTCAGCCACTGGTAAATTCTCAGGCATTGTCCCGCCAAGCTCTTTGATGGTCTGACGGACTTTTTTACCGACTTCACGATGCGTTCGATTTGCCTTTTCCTTGCTTTGATATTATCGCGACGAAGTTTTTCCTCTGTCTGAGTAGCTCTGAAAAGATTTGCCGCGAGTTCGGTATTTCCCATGTGGTTGAGGATCTGCCGACCTTTTTTAAGTCTCTTTCTTCTCTGAATATCTTGTGCAGTCAGACCACCATATAATCCCATATATCCGTGATTTTGAAAAATAGCATAGTCGGACGCTTTGACCACTCCGGCTTCTTTAGCTGCCCTTGCAAGACGCACGTTATGCAGCCTTCATCTCCCGACGCAGGAGCAAACGCCGCTTATCTTCAACTTCCTGCTCGGAGATTTCCTGTTTTCGCGTCTGAACGGCAAAATAAGTCTGTCCTAACGCCACTATTTCCTTGCCGGGATCGGCGTTCTGCACTATTAAGTAACAGGCATAGCGAGACATATATACGGAAAGCACAGGCCGGTGGCCCCCTTTGCCTATTTCTATCATTTCGGTGATATCAACGAAATGATCCTCGATGCGGTGCCCGCTGTTAAAGCAGGCTTTTTTTGCCTTCTTTATGACCTGTTCAAAGTTACGATAATCCGAATAACCAAGAATCTGCGAAAAATCCCTGCTCGACCAGTATTCGTTCCCACCATCATTGATACGTTTTATTCATTCAAACGGCGAATCATTGCCGATCGGCGCTCGTTTCGTTATATTGTTATTCATAATTAACCTCGATTATCCGTATTATTCTTACCAGAATTTTCCACAATCTTGATTTCTTCTTCGGTCAGGTCGTACATGAAGATCCCCAGCTTTCCAATGATAAACAGCTCCATCGAATGATGCAGCTATTGGTCATGAGAACCATGGGCGAGACCTGAAAATATTCGATATGTTTCTAAGAGATGTGGGGATGGGGTTTGTCCTGCCGACCTATCAAGTGTCAAAACATATCTTTTGCTGTAAAACAATGGGGCCCGTATCGAATTGTTCGATACAGGCCCCGAATTGATGCAAATCTGTGGTTTTAACCACACAAACTAAATTGTCACCTAAATCCTGACTTACACTACTGGTTCCGGCTCTGGTTCAGGCTCAGGCTCAGGCTCAGGCTCAGGTTCTGGTTCTGGTTCCGGCTCAAGTTCATCCGGCAGCACATTTGACAGTAGAACAGCATTGATCACGTGGATCACGCCATTCGAGGCTTCCATGTCTGTCACCGTGATCTGAGACTTATTGCCAAAATTGTCTGTAAGAACACCGGCGAACTGATTAACGTTGCCGCCATTGAGCATTTCGAAATGGTCGACTGCCATAACATCAGCCAAGAGCAGGCGACCTCCGGTTGCGTGGTACAGCAGCAGATCTGTTAAAGCCTCCATATTTAGTCGCCCAATGTTCTCGGGCGTCAACTCCAACTCCAGCTTGGCGAAGGCATCGTCTGTCGGGACAAAGATTGTCAAATTATCTTCGTTGGCAAGCCCTTCTGCCACAGAGGGATCGGCCGCCGACACGGCTGCGATGAGTGTATCGAAAGTCCCAGCTAAATCCCCTTCTGTGTTGAGCTGTGTTAATACATACAGCAGGTTCGGCTCCGGTTCCGGCTCGGGCTCGGGCTCGGGTTCCGGTTCCGGTTCCGGTTCTGCCAAGGAGAAGCTCCATACCACACCTGTAACCGTGTCGGGAGTACTAAACTCATCGATACGCCAGTAGTAAGTCTTTCCTGCTTCGAGCAGACCTGGATCAATGCTCGTGTCCGGACCTTCAGTTGCACCGGCATTGGTAAGGGCGTTAGGATCGTCGCCAAGATAGACCATGTGGACCTCTGCAAGCAAGCCTGCCGTCCAGCTAAGAACAACTACTGCATCCGAGGCAAGTTCTTCGCCGTCGGACGGGCTGGGATCGTAGGCTGTCTCGGGCGCGATCATAACGCTCCAGACAGGACTTACGTGGATCGTGATTCCGTCGGCCTCGACCTCAATGATTTGCCAGTAGTATGTCGTTGCAGGAGAAAGACCGTCAACTGTAATATCCGTTCCGGTCTGGCTATCCTGATACTTAAGTGCATCCGGATCTGTTCCGAAGTACACATCGTGCAAGGCCGCACCATCCCCGGCTGTCCAGCTTAATGTAACAGATGTTGCATCGAGGATGGAACCATCCGCTGGGTTGGGATCCGTAGCTTGTCCAGACGGAGTCATAAAGGTCCACAAGGTGCCGAAGTGAGTCGTACCGTCGGCCTCGACCGCATCGACCTTCCAGTAGTACATAGTGGCATATGCAAGGCCACCGGGATCGAATGTAGTCTCGACCTGATTGCCCATGTACTCCGGTAAATCTGTAGTTCCAAAGTACACATCGTGCGAGGCGGCAGTAGCTCCAGCCTTCCAACTAAGGACGGCATCCACGGGCACATCGTCGGCAAGATCGGCCGGATTGGGTTCTGTAGCCTCACCAATCACGGTCGTAAAGCTCCAGACAGCACCGGTATGTAAACTGCCGTCGGCGCCAGTCTCGTCAATCTGCCAGTAGTAAGTCGTGCTGGTTGCAAGCTTGCCGACATCAAAGCTGGTGCCTGTCGTCGTATCGAGGAATGCCGGAGGACTGTCGGTCCCAAAGTATACATCGCTTGAAACGGCACTCAATCCATGCGACCATTTCAGAATCGTATTCTGGACTACATCGATGGCCCCATCAGCCGGGACGGGATTGGTTGCAGCTTCACTGGTGTCATTGATATCCATAGTCGAGAAGCTCCAGATATCGGCTTCTCCTATCAGCATATCGCACGGATCCAGAGAATCGACCCGCCAGAAGTAAGTTTTGCCCAGGTCGAGATCTATCCCAATGCCTGAGACGTCTGCAGCCAGGTTACCTTGATATGCTGCATTATTGGAATCGCTTACATCGTCAAGATTGTTGCTGATGTACAAGTCCTGCGAAGCAATATCGGCTATAGGGGTCCAACTGAGAATAATTGAAGATTCGATGACCAATCGCCAGGAATTCAAAGTCCCGATACCGGTGGGCCCGTCATCCTGAATCTTGAGCTTCCAGGTGCCCTCAGTATCTTTACCATCGAAAGCCGAAAGTATGCCCTCAGGCTTGAAGATTCCAGTATGCGACCCGGAACCGTCCTTTATTGATGTGCCTGCTTCGTCATCCAGAATCGTATTCTTGAAGTTTTTGTCCCAGAGTCCTACGTCAGTAAACAGTTCGACCTGCGTACCATCGGGTCCTATGAGGTACACGTCCAGTTCGGCATTATTGGAGTGACTGATATCAAGCTCGACGTTAAGATCGGTGATTGTGATTGAATCCGACACAGTCAAAGAAGAGTTGACCGTGCTTGGTGTCCTGCCATAATCCGGAATATCCATAGGCACGTCGTCGCTGATATAAGTGCTAAGCGGAGGCTTGGGAGAAAGCCCGGAAGCACCATCAGCCGGAATTGGATCCTTCGCTGACGGAGGAATCTCTTTTAAGACGGCCGTACCCCACTGAGAGGCATCATTCCAGCCTTCTACAGTGGAAAATCCGAGCATCTTACCTTCACGCGAATCACCACCGTCGTCGTCGTCATTGTAGTAACAGTCAATACCGATCAAGTCACCAGCCATGGGCGCTGCGCCCTGAATCGACAGCCAGGGCAGCTTTATCTCAATACGCCAGCCGGTCTCGGTGGTAGCCTGAGCCTGTTCAATACCTTCGGTATATCCAGCAATGTTGGTCCCCTGTATGTCGTCCGCTGTCCACCCAAACGAAAACTGGTGGTCGTCTCCGGACAGCGGGGTGCTTAACTTGGTGTTACCACCGTCGAAATATAACTCCACACTGTCGTCCAGCCAGGAATCGGCCGAATCATTTTGCAGACTATCGTCAGTAATGTCTACGATAACATAGAGATTCTCAGAATCATACAACGCCTTCCAGATGCCGGAGCCGTTGTTCGGATCTTCCAGAGGGACGAAATACTGCGTTGATGCTTTTTCCCAGATTTCATCAATCTGGCCATCAAGCACAGGGGGATGCTTGGCAAAACCGATTTCTATATCAGCCAGGACAGTCGCAATTTCGAGTTCCGTTAGTGCCCTATTGTAGATACGCACTTCACTCATCAATCCGCTCCAATTCTCTCCTTCAGCAGCCTCGTTGTCACCGCCAAAGAAAAGTGGTTGAGGAAAGTCCAAAGGTTGTGTGAACGTTCCTGAGCTGGCTTCAATGCCGTTGCGGTAATAGGTCAACTGATCTCCGCTTTTCACTACCGCATGGTGGAGCCAGATGTCGGCGGGAATATCGTCATAGTCCAGGTTGTCGTCGCCGTTGCCGTTCATGTGCCACTCGAATTTAGTCGGAGTGAACTTAATGAACTGACGCGGCACAAAATCAACTTTATTCTCGTCCTTCCGATTACCGAGAATAATATCATTGTCCGCCGTGTTTTCAGCGCTGTGTTTCGCCCAAAAGGCCCAGGTAAAGTCGTTCGTTAGTGTCATTTGAGGAATGTCGCCGGCGCGAACAAAAGCACCGTCCGCTGTGCCGTTAAAACTAATAACAGTGCCATGTACCGGGTCGTCAACCCAAACCGAGCCGTCCGTCCCCAGACCTCCATTAAGGTTGCTAATCGTGCCATCATTGCCATTGCCGGACAAATCAATAGCAGTATCCCCGGAACCTTCATTCAAGGGCCACCACCCAACAAGATTAGGATCAGCAGCTTTTGCTCCGCTGGCTAAAGCCAGACTGACCAACATGGCAAAGAAAGCTAAACAAAACAATTTTTTAGACATCATAATCCTCCTCATCATAATAAAGTTTGAAATGTAACTGACCGAGAGCAATCCTTACTTTTTGTTGGATCGTATCCGTACCTTACCTACTCAGGATAAGTTTTTGCGATCTGACACCACCTCCTTTCTTCGCAAGTTAGCGACTAACATAAAAGTAAGGTTCGCAACTCTGAATCACACGAATTCAGTGGTCGTGACAATGCTTTAGTTTTTACTGCAGACTAACCTTTGGGGAGTTCTCAAACGACTAAAGAAATCTCACCTGTCGGAAAGCCAATACGTTTCAAGTAGCCATCTCAAGCGAGCAAATACTATCAAGTTCCGATAATAACAGAGAATGGCCCGACTTGTCAAGAATAATCGCCGGTTTTTATGCGGAAGACTTTAATTTTCCTGGCCGGTTTTTCGTAAAATATGCCATAGACAGGGTTTATGATGTGCTGTGTAGTCGTAAAATGAGCAGCAAGGAGTATTTTTTAAATGTTCCAGAATACTCCAGTTTGTGATTTAGCAGGCAAGTATAACCAGTCCTATAACTCTGTTTTCTTTTCAACCCTATAGGCAGGTGGAGGATTCCTTTTTTGAGGATTGTGCGGATTAATGTGAATGACGAGGGATCTGCTTATTTGCCCTGCTTTCGTGGTATAATGGATAGCGAGGTGATAAGTTAACATCGATATTACCAACTTTCCTGTTTCGCTTAGCATCAGGTCTGCTATAATTGCCTGGCATCAATCCGGTTAAAAAGAAAGAGAGAACAATTATGCATAGACGAGAATTTTTAAAGGCGGCCGGTGGGATGGTGGCGCTGGCAAATGTATCAAACGCAAACGTATCGCCTTCAAGCGTTGTCGCAACGAGCTTAGCAGTATCCGAGAATAAACAGGCCTCGGTGCGTGTGGAAGAGCATAAAATCATTATTCACACGCACACTCAATCGGCGGTTATCGAAAAGGGATTCCTGACCTCGCTGGTGAGCAAAAAAACTTCCGAACAGTTCATCAAAGGTTTGGAAGTGGATAAGTCGGCGGCGCTGCAGCTTCTCTATCGGGGCGATGAAACCATTTCCGTCGATGAAAGCAAGTTCGGCAATATCACGACCCGTCAACTCTCCCCGCTCAAAGCGGAGATTGTTTTTCATAGTTGGGATGGCGACGGCGTAATTTCCGTTTCCGCCGAGCCCGATAGCGGCGATATCCTTATCGAACCGTCGGCTTACTCTTCGCGTCCCGGCGTATTAGCCTGTCGATGGAACATGGCCGGCATTCGTCCCGATCTCGAACTTGTCGCCCCGTTCTTTCAGGGAATCAAACTCAAACTGGATGACTCCCTGATAGCGAACACCAACTGGGAATGGCCGCTCTATTGGGAAGCGGGGTTGGCGATCCTGCAATCGAATAAAGGAGGATTCTGGATTCATACCCGGGACAACCGTTATCGATATAAAGCCCTTAAAGTGGGTTCGGGGCAGCAGAAGAATTATTTGGGATTCGACACCCAGGCGTACGGCCCAATAGACGATAATTTGAGTGCCGGCGGACTCGTCTGGCGTATCAATGTGTTCGAGGGAGATTGGGAGACTCCGGCCGAACAATACCGCGGCTGGTTGTGGGACGCCTATAATCTTAAGGCCGAAGAGCAAAAGCGCCAGGCATGGACAAGGGACGTCAAATTCGCTGTTAGCTGGTGCCCCGGCGAAGGAAATATCCTGGATGCGATTTCGAAAAAGGTAAATCCCGAACATTGCCTGATTCACTATCCGAACTGGCGCACAGATCCCTACGATGAGAATTATCCCGCCTATGTACCGAACGAGCCGGCTAAGGCTTTTATCAAAAAAGGCCAGGCCATGGGCTTTCGAATGATGCCGCACTTTAATTCAATCGATATGGACCCGTCGCACCCGGCATATACTTATCTGCGGGATTTTCAATACCGCGGAATCGAACGAAAGGATTTACGCGGGTGGAGCTGGTATCGGGGGCGTGGTCTTGGCGTGCCGGAATCAAATGCGAGCAGACGAAACAACAGGGACAAAAAGGTCATGGTCAAGGTGCATCCCGGCCTGAGTATGTGGCGATCCATCCTGGGGCAGAACATCCTGGAAGCGAGCAAGGAATTAAACCTCGAAACAGTCTTTATCGATGTGACACTTGTCTCCCATAATCTGCACAACTGTTTCGTCGAAGCGACAACACCCACCGAGGGCATGAAAAAAATCATCAGTCATGTAGCATCTCTGGGAGGGGGATTGGTCGTCGGCGGTGAGGGACTCAATGAAATCACCATGCAGGGTTTGTCTTTTGCCCAGGCCCATCTCTTTAAGAGCTGGCAAAGCTCTATAGAGGGGCTGGAACGAACCGGCGGATGTAAACTCAATGATTTTCTTTTTGGAAAACTATGCCGGACGTTCGGGTATTCCAGTCTTTCCGGCCGCAATGAAGATCATGCCCTGCGTATGAAAATGCATCTGGAACATGGAGCTATTCCTACCGTGACTATCCGTTCAGCGAAGGATATCGAATCGCCGAATCCGTCTGTGAAACAGATGCTGGACATGGCGGCAAGTTAAGGACAATGACCGACACGGGCACTTACAATAAGGTCGCTGCAATTACAGCTCTGCTGTTTATTGCCGGCGTCTGCCCGGCTGAATATGACCTGTACTGCATAGGCAGCAGCTACATCATAGACCATCAGTACATGCAATCCATGGCCGAGTCCGCAGGTATTCCTTTGAAGGCCGGTCGCAGTGAGATATATGGCAACATGCGAACCATCCGCGTGCTTACCGAATCCAAACCGTTGAATTCGGCCAATCCGCTCCATGAGCTGCTCACTGGTACGGCCGACGTTTTAGCGATGACTGCGACACGTCCCTGGCTCTACACCGAATCCGAGGCCGAAGCATGCGCCTACTTTGGCGGGCTGCTTTTGGAGAATAATCCGGACGCTCGCATTTTCATCCATGATTACTGGACGGTTTTAACGCCGGACAGGTCACTCTACCCGGAGCTGCACGGCTGGGACAACGTGCGCGGTATGAACCAGGGTGCGGTCAAGATAATCAACCTGATGGCCAATGAACTGAAGCACAAGGTGTACATCGTCCCCGTAGGTGCGGCTATTCAGATGATGAGAGAAAAAATCGTCGCCGGGGAATTAGTGGATTACAAACATCCGGATGATTTAATGAGTGACAGTATTCATCTTAGTGAAATGGGTCGTTACGTTCAGGCCTGCCTTACATTCTGCGGCGCTTATCGGTATGATGTGCGCAAGCTGCCGGGCGATGTTGTCGGCGGCAGGGGCGGGCAAAGGCTGAAGTTCAGCCCCCACGACGCAACGATTATCCACGATGTGGTTTATGAGACTGTACGGAATACGCCATACTCGGGTTGGTATAAGAATGAGCCGGACAGCGTCGATGCTTACTTGACGCACCTGAAGGCCGGCCTGAAAAACTGGGAGTCCTTCGACATAATGTATCCGGTTTCAGGCACCGGTAAGTTTACGGGCGACAACGGAATTATATGGAATTATACCAATGTCGACTCCAGCAAAGACGAGGAGACTATGACCGACGCTTTTATTATTATGCGCCGCGGTTCATCGCTCTCGGCAACCATCCCCGGCGGTATCGGCGAGCTGCATTTTGCTATGAATAAAAATGCCGAGATTGAAGTGACGGTTGACGGCAAATCAATGGGGACGTTCAAGCCCAAACGCCAGGGTGGCTGGAATAACCATTATTTCAAGATTAAGGATTTGAAAAAGACGGGGGACGTGACAATTGAGTTTATCTGCAGGAGCGATAGAGCCGTCATGGATAACATCTCGTGGACTGTCCCTGATTAGGCCCTCGATCAAACGCGACTCGTGGTTCGAGCAGGGGTGCTGGGATTATCCGATCATTGGCCGAGATCCATCTGGTTGGGCGAACCGGGGGTGGGGCTCTGTTGGTAGCTCCAGGAATTACCTCCGTCCGGGAATCGGCCGTATGAGACATCCTCGAACTGGCCGTCGAAAAGAATCGAGTCGATGATAGTTTTGCCGTCGCTGTCGATAAGTGCAATCATCTCGCCGCTGATGCTAAGTTTGTAGTTCGTATGATAAACGCCCTGCGTGCCGTCATCGTCGGCGTAGAAGATGAGGTATTGGCCGGGCCCGATGCTCACTCCGGCACCGATTCGCCACTTGGCCAGGTCCTGGAAATCGTCGGTCAGGTACAT
>Ga0210003_1003206_pt1 | contig 13461 bp, 10 predicted proteins | sample LantaG_FD_182804 | JGI IMG/M metagenome (GOLD analysis project Ga0210003, IMG submission 182804) | Deep subsurface microbial communities from Baltic Sea to uncover new lineages of life (NeLLi) - Landsort_02402 metaG (SPAdes) (version 2) | ecosystem: Environmental > Aquatic > Marine > Oceanic >... | reverse complement strand
CCCCCCCCTCAGGCACTTGAGCTCGGTGAGATTGATTTTTGAAAAGAGTTTTTTCTTTTTCTCGTTCGGGGGTTACAAAGGTAGGAACGGAGAAAAAACTCATTCTTCCCCTCTTCTCTCTCGACTCGATTCCTATTTTCTCACAACAAAAAACAGGAGAGCATGGGCGCGGGGTGGTACGAGGACGTCGAGGCGGCGCAGGGCCAGCATGGGACCTTCTGGGCCGGGTCTGTTATGTGAGTTTCATTTTTTTTCATTTTTTGGGGTTTTCTCCCCTCGCTCGCGGCAACTCTGACGAAAAGCAAAATGAAAACGCACTCTCACCCCACTCCTTCTCCCTCTTTTTTCCCTTTCCTCATTCTCCAAACGAACGCCAACTCCTTCTCAGGAGCTTCGAGGACGTCGAGCGGACGAGCGTGTACGCCAACTATCTCGCGCTGCGCTGGTTCTGAATTCAAGGTTTAAAAAGTTAAGTTTTTGTTCTTCTCTCCCTCGACTCGTTTGAAGTTTTTGATACTGAAAAATCCTCTCTCTTTCTTTGGATGAAAAAATCGTTCGAGGCTTTCATTTTTTTCATTTTTACAAAAGGCAAGTAAGGCACAAGCTCAGAAAGGCAAAAGAGACGAAGAAAAGAAACAGCAAGAAAAAAGAGGCTCGCCTTTCATCAGACCCCTTCTCCTCCGCCGCGGTCAAAGGCGAGAGGCACGGCAGGAGCCTCGAGCAGCAGCAACGCCTCCTCCTCGTCGCCACCGCCGCCACTGCCGCCGCAGTGACTGCCGCCACCACTGCCGCAGTTTGCGTCCGCCGCCTCCCGTTTCCTCTCGCGCTCCCACGCCGCAGCCGACCTGGCTTCCTGGCAGAGCGCGCACGCGGGACAGAGAAGCCAGGTGAGCACGTCGGCGACGAGCCACGCGCCTGCCGCGAGGAGCGAGCGGAAAGGAGAAGGAGCAGGAGACGAGCCTTCGCCGAAGCCGCCCTTTGTGTCCTCCGTCGCCGCGCTCCTCCCTCCTCCTCGGCCCCCGGAACAGCCGCCCTCGACCCCGAGCCTCCGCCTCACCGCAAACCGCAGCACCCCGGCAGCGACGAGAGCCCCCGCCGTCAGGCCCACCGAGACCCAGAAGACGACGTCGTCGATCCGGATCAGCCTCAGGCACTCGACGACGGTCGGGTGCGGGATCCCGCGCCCCCCCGTGTCGGCGAGCGGCGCGCAGGCCTGGGCCCGCGCCACGGCGAGCGGGACGCGCAGCAGCACCCAGGGCACGAAGACGAAGAGGGAGAAGAGGGCGAAGGTGGCGAGCCTGGCCGCGCGGAGCGGGGCCAGGAGGCGGCCGTGGGAGTGGCTTGGATTTGGATTGTTTTTTCGGGGTCAAGGTCGAGTTTTTTTTGAGTGTAAAATCGAGGGTCGAGCTCCTCTGAAAATGGCCATGTCGTCTCCCGACACCGGCCGCCGCTTCGTTTCTCTTTTCCTTCCCTCTTACCTGAACACGCAGGGCCAGAGGAGAGGACAGGGGAAGCACGCTCCCACGGCGCAGCAGACGCCCAGAGACTCGTACGAGGTGCCGCACGGGAACAGCAGGTGGCCTCTCCATCGGCGAGGGCGAGTAGGATTGGTTCCGCCGCTGGCCTCCTCGTCGTCGTCGTCGACGGTGCCTCCTCCTCCTGCTGCTGCTCGCCTCGCCTGCTGCCGAGGAGGAAGAGGACGCGACCCCGCGATGTCTCCCGACGCGCTAGCAGCGGCGGAGGCGACAGAGGCAGGGCTCCGGGCGGGCAGCAAGAGAGGCTCGCTCTCCGACATCTTTGAGAGTTCTTTTTCTATTCCCTTTCTCGTCTTCTTTGAAATGTTCTTTTTTTCTTCGTTTTCATTTCACCTTTTCTCTCTTTCTCTCTTCTCTCTCGTTCTCTCTCCCCCTCTCCCCACTCCCCCGCTGCACAGCACGAAACAAGCAAAGCAAGATTGGACAGGCCAAAAACAAAATAAATTCAAGCCAGGTAGTTGTAGACGCTCGGGTCGGCTTCGTCCCTCGCCAAAAACTCCCTGTCGATCAGCGACTCGACCCGCTTCTTGAGCGCGGGGCCCGCGACGGCAAACCGCAGCTGCGCCGCGAGCTCGCGCGCGAGCAGCTTGTGCGCGAGCGACCGGCGCGTCTTCATGATGCGCACGATCGCCGCGTCGACGGCGTGCGCGCGGTCCTGGTCGACGGCCTCGCCGATCCTTCGCGACTCGTCGGAGGCGGAATTCGAGGAGGACTCGCGGAGCTGGGCGGCGTTGAGGCGGACGCGGAAGAGCGGCGAGGCGACCGAGGCCGCGACGCGGAACGAGTCGGTCTCGGAGATCGAGGCCGCGGCCGCGGCGAGGCCGCCGCCGGCCGCGGGGGCCGCCGTCCCGACGGCAGGGGCCGCCGCCGCCGCCCCGCCGGCCTCCCTGACCAGGGGCCGGACGCGGGCCAGCGCGAGCGAGGCCAGGACCAGCCTCGCCTCGCGCGCGGGCAGCCCGGTCCGCTCGGCGACCTGCGCGAGCGAGAGCGCGCCTGCGCCGCCCCCGCCGCCGCCGCCGCCCGAGGGGGCCTCAACGTCGTTGAAGAGCAGCAGCACCGACGCTTGGTGCAGCGACACGATCAGCTCCTTGCTCTGCGCGGGCTTGGGGGCGGCGGAGCTCCCTCCCCCGCTGCCGCTGCCGTCAAACCTCGCGCGGAGCACTGCCGTCGACAGCTCGTGCATCCACGTCAGCCTCCGCCCGCGGTGCTTCTGCAGGTAGTGGTCAGCGAAGGCCGCGGCGGCTCCCGACAGAGGGGAAGGGAGCAGGAAGGTGGGCGAGGACGAGGTGGCGCCGCCGGCGGGGGTCGCCGTCGCGTCCGAGGCCCTGGCGCCCACGGTCGGCGACGGGTTCCCTCCCCCGCCGCCACCTCCAGTTTCGCCGCCGCCTCCGCTTCCGCCGCCTCCTCCGCCGACGCCGACGCCGCCGTACGTCGGCCAGAACCCAGCCGTCAGGACGCTCACGCTCACGTCGAGGTTCGCGGGGAGCGCGCCTCGCTCCCTCGCAGCCGCGGCCTCGGCAGACGCGCGGAACGACGAGAGCAGCTCCTTGGACAGCGCGACGTCCTTGAACATCCCCTCGAGCTTCGACGTGAACCCGGCGCCGCACTCGACCTTGAGCTTCGCCAGCACGGCCCTCTCGGCGTCGCTGTCCGCCGAAGAGGAGGTCGAAGACGAGGAGCTGGGGTCTCCGCCGCCGAGGAGCAGCCTGCGGGCGAGGTCGCGCTTGTAAAAGGCCTCGAAGACGTCCTTGCCCTCGACAAAGCGGAAGAGGGCGAGCGCGGCGTCGAGGCGCTGGTCGAGGTCGGCCTCCTCGGGCTGCTGCTGCTCGGGCTGCTTCGACGCAGCAGCAGCAGCAGCAGCAGCAGCCGCTCTGTCGCTTGCTTTCATGCCGCTTGCTCCTCCGCGCAGCTCCGCGTCGACGTGCTTCGCGAGCAACTCCGCGGCCCGCCCTCCCTGCCGGTTGATGAAGCCCTCGAAGGCCTCTTTCAGGGCCACGGCGAAGGCCTCGCGCGAGCCGAAGGCGCCGCGCACCGCGGCGTCCGCGCGGGCCTTGAGGAGGAGAAGGTCCGGGATGAGGCGCTTCGAGGCGGAAGCAGCGGCAGCGGCGTCGCCGCCGGCCGAAGCGGGAGCAGCAGCCGCCATCATCAGCCCCTCGCCGCGGCTCTTGACGTGCGCCTTGAACGCCGCGCGCAACGCGTCCGACGCGCGCACGCGCGAGGCCGCGGCGGAGAGGCGGCGGAGGTCGTCGAGGCCGTCGCCGGAGATGCCGACGCGGTTGCGGAGGAGCTGGTCTGCGGCGGCGGCGGCGGAGGAGGTCGCCGCCGCCGGAGGAGGAGGTGGAGCTGCTGCTCCGTCGTCCGTCGCCATCGCTTCCTCACCTCCTCCGCCTCCGCCTCCGCCCCGCCCTCCTCCTCCTCCTCCGAGCGGGAGGTCCGCGTCGAAGAACGCCGGCACCCCGGCCTCCAGCAGCGCCGGGATGTGCCTCGCGAGCAGCTGCGCCTCGGCCACCTTCATGAGCGGCGCGCGCGTCCCGCGCTCGAGGTAGGCCAGGGCCCGCTCGGCCTCCTCGGCCAGGCGGCGCTCGGCGTGCCTGAGGTACAGAGCGGGCGGCAGCGCCGGGCAGGCGAGCAGCCTGCTGCCCTCGGCGCGGTAGAAAGCGTCCGACCGGGCGAGGAGCGGCGCCTCGAGGGCGCGCTGGTAGAGGGACAGGGCCGCGAGGGCGCGGGAGACGGAGGCGGCGAGGCCGCGGTCGACGGGAGTGGCGGGGGCGGAAGGAGCGGCGGAGGAGGGCAGCCCGTGAGGGATCTCCACCCCCGTCGCGGCGGCCATCGCCGCCTCGGCCGCGGCGCCGCTGAGCCTGCGCTCGGCCGCGACCGTGGCCAGCAGACCCGCGGCCGCCCTCGTCGCCACCTCCGGGTGCGCCGAGAGGTGCGCTCTGAACAGGGCGAGGCCCATCTCGTGCAGCGGCTGCCTCGCCGCGACGACGGAGGCGGCGGCGGCGGCGGCGGCGGCGGCAGACGAGGTCGAGAACGAGGAAGGGGAGGCGGCGACGGCTTTGCCGGCGGCGGCGCTGGTGTTCGCGCCGCCGCCGCCCCTGTTGGCCGCCGACCCCGTCGCCGTCGCCGCGTCGAGAGGCGCAAACACCTGCCTGAGCGTCAGCATGCACGTGCAGTGCGACCTCCACGTGGCGTCAAACTGCGGCAGGAAGAAGAGCGCGCGCGACGAGTCCTCTGCTCCGTAGTCGCCGCTCTCGCTGCCGGCTCCGGCCGGCGCCGTCGTGGTCGCCGCCGAGGCCGTCTTCGCGCGCTCCGAGAGCGCCTGCAGCTCCGAGCCCACGTGCGCATCGACGGCCGAGGCCAGGCGGGCGTAGAGACGGTCTGCCATGCCGTGGAGGCACAGGGCCTCGACGTCCTGAGTTTGAGAGGGGAAGGAGAAGAAGGGGAGGTGTTTTGAGCCTGAGCTTGAGAGCGAGAAGAAAAAGAGCGAGGAGTGAAAAAAAAGCTCTTCTCTTATATCTCTTACCCTGTAGAGATCCTCAAACGTCGTCGGCGAGGGCTTCTGCGCGTGGATGGCCGCGACTGCTGCTTTCAGGCGCAGCCAGGTCGAGTCCTCGAAGTCGGCCGGGAGGACGGGCGCGGCTGAGAGAAGAAAAGAAAGGGGTCGAGAGGAGGAGGTCCAAGTGAGCGAGGAGGTCGATCGAGGGGAAAACGAAAACGATATTCTTTTTCGTCTCCCTGGCTCTCTGCTTCTCCGCCTCGTTCGAATCCTGCGCGTGAGAGAAGGTTCTTCCCGATGGCACCTCCCTCTGATGGAAGCGAGAGGGACGAGGCGGAGCCGCAAGGGAAAAAAGAGAGCAGAGAAGAAGTCATCTTCTTCTCTGTTGAATCATTGGAAAACGAATGACTCTTCTTGCCCTCTCTTCCCGTCTCTTTCTTTCTTCCCTACCTTTCAGCTGCTTGAACACGAGCCGGCGCGGAGGGGGCACGGCCGGAGGGGCCACGGTGCGTGCTCCGCTCATAGTCATGCTCTGGGAGCGCGAAGAGCGCGAGCAAGGGTGGGAGCTCGACGCCGAAAAAGAATCGACGAGCAAAAAAGGGAAGAAAAGGAAACAGTGACTCAGTGTCACTGTCGGCCGACGCGACCCGCTCTGATTTTTGACGCCGCTGCACATCGTCATCATCGAAGCGTCGGCCAACTTCGCGCCAGGCTCGATGTCGAGCGAGGAGCGCGCGCCTCTGGTCTCAGGTCCCGTCCCCTTTGGTTCCTCTCCGAGCGTCGCGAATGAAAACGAGGAGGAGGCGGCAGGCGGCGGCGGCGGCGGCGCCGGCGCCCCCGTGACTCCGGCATCGGCGCCCGCGACACCAGCGGCAGCTTCTCCTCCTCCTCCTCCCTCGTCGCCCTTCTCCCTGCTCTGGAACTGCGGCGCCGCCTGCATCCTCACCAGCGCCCTGACGCGCTCGGGGAGCGCCGCGGCCCTGAAGGGGATGGACCACCGCGTCAGGGCCCTCGCGGTCGTCGCCGCCAGGTCGGCCGCGGCGCTCGCGCTCACCGTCCTGGCCCGCCGGCGCTCGCCGGCGCTCGCGAGGGTCCCGTTCCTCGGCAGCGCGGGCGCGCGGCCGCTGCTGCTCGCGCGCGGCGCCGTCTCCGGCTGCGCCATCATCTTCTTCTTCGCCGCGGTCGAGCGCCTGCCGCTCGCGGACGCGCTGGCCCTGAACTTTCTGAGCCCGATCATCGCGACGCTGCTGGCGTGGGCCGTCCACGGCGAAAGGCCGGGGAGATCGGGCCTCTTCGCCGCCGCCGCCACCGTCGCGGGCGCCGCGCTCGTCTGCCAGCCCGAGGCGCTGTTTGCGAGCAGCAGCAGCAGCAGCAGCAGCAGCAGCAGCAGCAGCAGCAGCAGCAGCAGCAGCAGCAGCAGCAGCAGCAGCAGCAGCCTTTCCTCCTACCGCCTCGGCGGCATCGCGCTCGCGGTCCTCTCGGCCTTCTGTGCCGCCGCGGGCTTCACGGTGCTCCGCGCCCTCTCGCGGCGGCCAGAGGGACCCCCCGCGGCGCTGACGACGGCGGCGTACTTCCACCTGTGCTCGCTGCTCGCGTCCGGCGTGCCCTTGCTGTTCGAGGGAGCGGCGGCGTTTGCGAAGAACGAAAGGCTGCCCGGGATCGGGGAGCCCGGGGCGGGCCGGCCGCGCCTGCCGACCGATCTCTTCCTGGTGGCGATTCTGATCCTCGGCGGCTTTGCGGGGCAGACGCTGATGAACAGGGCCTTCCTGCTGGAGCCCGCGGCGAGGATGGCGGCCCTCAACACCGCGCAGGTGCTCTACGGGCACGTCTTCGGCCTGGTATTCCTCGGCGAGAGGGAGAGCGTCGCCGGGGCGGCGGGCTCGGCGCTGATCGTGGCGGGAGCGGTCGCGGCGGCGCTCGGCAAGGGCGGCGGCGGCGGCGGCGGCGGAGGAGCCTCGGCGGCGGCAGAGAGGAAGCAGGGAGGAGAGAGCGATAGGAATTCGAAGCCGCCGAAGGCGGACGTGGAGCTCGCGAGCGGCACCGCGACGGCGAGGCCCTCTCCGTTGCGAGCAGCAGCATGAGTGACGGGGGCAGCAGCTCCGCGTTGGTGTACAACTTCTTTTCGTTTTCCAAAAAAACTTCATCAAGTGTGTAGAATCTTTACAATTCGTCTTTTGCCCTCTTCTCACTTCCGCAGGGGCATCCCCCCCGGATAGTACCCCTCTGGCCTCGCTCCCGCGCCCAGGGGCAAAGGGAAGTGCGGCGAAGGCGAAGAAGAAGAAGGAGGAGGAAGGGTTCGAGCCGTCGTTGGTGCCCCTCCGAAGAAAGTGCCGGCGCCGCCTCCCAAGCGGAGCGCGCCCCCTCCTGCTCCTCCTCCTCCTCCTCGATGGGCAAACGCGCCCGCAGGCGGTGGCACCACGGCGCTCGCCTCCACCACCCTCCGCTGCCGCTCTTCGAGCCTTCCCGCGAAGATGCGCGGGCCCATGGCGTCTCGGAGCGCCCCCAGGGCCGCCCCGGCGGCGGCGATGGAACGGGCGCTCTCGCCGTGTCCGCCGCCGCCGTGTCCGCCGCCGCCCGTCCTCCTCGCTTCTCCCGCTCCTCCTCCTCCGGCTTCCAGGCACTCGACCAGCGGCCCCAGGAAGAGCTCCAGCATCCCACTCTTGAAGGCCCGGATGCCCACGTTCCGGGCGATCACTGGAAGAGAGCCCCATACCGTCTCGCGGAGCGCCGGCGCGGCCGCGAAGTGCTGCTGCCGGCTCGAGTCGGCGAGCGCGTCGGCGAGCGCCAGCGCCTTCGCTGCTTCGCCTTCGACGCGGGACCACTCGCGCAGCAGCCTCGCGGCGCCGTCGCTCTGCTCCCAGGGCTCGACGGGCCTGCGGAAGCCGTAGTCCATGCAGCCGCAGGAGAAGTCGACGCCGCCCGTGTCCCGGCGCCGGCTGAGGAGGTCGGAGGGGGCAAAGAGGGAGGCATCGTCGGAAGGGCCGTCGCCCCCGGCGGTCGCAGGAGGAGAAGAGGCTTTCGAGCCCGAGAAAGAGGACTCGAAGAAAGCTTTCCCAGGAACCGCCGTGGGAGCCTGCTGGATCCGGAAGGGCACGGCGTTGGGGGCTCCCGCGCATTCCCCGGGGGGCTGCTGCGCCGCCCGAGGCAGCCGCTCTCTGATCGTCTTTTCTATCGCGGAGGAGAGGCGACAAGCGGCAGACGAAACGATGCTGCCGTTCTTTCCTCCTTCTCCTTCTCCCTCTCTCTCTTCTTCCTCCTCCCTCGCCCTCTTCGAGAGGCCCTCCAGCGCGCTCGCCATCGAGACAGCGGCGCCGTCCCGGACAGACGGGACGTTGTCCTCGAGGTTGCCCCTCCAGATCTGGACCAGGGAGTCGAGGACGGGGAGGGAGGGGTCCTCCGCCGCCCTCGTCGCCGCCGCGCCTCCTCCCCCTGCTCCTCCCGCCGCCGCCGCCGCCGCTGAGGAGAGGACCTCCTCCGGGAACGCCGTCAGCAGGCCCGCCAGCGCCCTCCCGCCCTCGTCCCTGACGGGCCACGCATCGTCCCTCGCCGCCGAGAGCAGGAGCTGCAGGGCCCGCGGCACGAGCGACCGGACGCTTTGAGACGGAGGCGGAGGAGAGGAAGAGCCCGCTCTCACCTCGTCGCGGGCGGCCTTTCCTCCCTCTCGCGCAGTTTCACCTCCTCCCCCTCCGACCTTGCTGAACAGCTCCCCGACGCAGACCGCCGCCGACTCCCTCACCATGTGGTTGTTCGCCCTCGAACACCGGAGGTAAAAGTCGAAGACTCGGCCGGACCTCGCCCGCACCCAGTCCCTGCCCTTCCCTCGCGTGTGCAGGAGCCAGGTGGCGTTCGAGTAGTGCCTGACGCCCTCGGCGGCGTCGTAGCGGTTGAAGGCGAGCTGGGGAAGGAGGCGGGCGAGGAGGCGGGAGTGGAGGGAGGAGGAAGAGGAGGAGGGAGAAGGAGAGCTGCCGATGTCGATCTCGCTTCCTCCTCCCCTGTTGTTCGCCTCGTCGTCTGCCGCCGCCGCGGCCAGCAGCGACCGCGCCGCGACGCAGGCCGCGAGCCTGACCTGGGACCAGTTCTCGGAGAGGCCGTCCGCCAGGGCGGCAGCGGCGGCGTCGGCGAGGGAGCGAGAACGCGTGGGAGAAGAAAGGGGAGGTTGAGGAGCCGGCGAAGCAGCGGCGGCCTTCCCATCTCCTCCGTCTAACGCCGTTTCTTCCGCTTCTTCCGCTCCCGCTTCCTCTGCTCCCCACCTGTCCAGCTCCCCGACGCTCCCGGCCAGCGCACACAGCCCCCCGAGCAGCCCGTAACCTGCCTCCCGCACGAATCGGTTCGGGTGCAGCAGCGACCGCAGCACGAGGCTTCGGACTTCGGCGCGTCGGCCGCGAGCGACGGGCGCAAACGCCGTGCCGCAGCCGTCGGCGACCGAGAGCAGAGCGACGAGGGCGGTCTCGAGGCAGTGCCAGCCCTCGGAGCCGTGGCGGAGCTCGCCCCTGCCTGGGCGCGGGCGGGCGTAGGCAGCGGAGAGGGCCGCGCCGATCAACGAGCTCTTTTTGCCGTCTCTGCCGCCGCCGCCGTCGGCAGTCGCGACGGGCCCTCCTCCGCCCGCCTCTTCCTTTTCCTTCTTTTTCCCTCCTCCTTCTTCTTCTTCCTCTTCCTCGTCCCGGTCCCAGTCCCGCTCGACGATGTCGAAGATGGCGTCCCGTGCGCCCAGGAGCCATACCGGAGGGAAGGATTCGGAGGAGGAGGACGAAGCAGAAGCAGAAACGGAAACGGTCTCGTCGCCGGCATCGTCCCCTCCTCTGTTGCTGCTCGACGCCGCGGCCAGCGTGCCCAGGAGCCCCGCGGCGGCGTGCCTCACGCGGGGCTCGGCGTCCCGCAGCTGCGAGCACGCCACAGTGACCAGGGAGGCGAGCGCCTCGGAGCCGCCGCCTCCCTCGCCGCTCGCGGAGGTCCACCTCCTCCTCCGAGCGCCGCCCGCCTCCGAGGCGACCGAGGCGGCGGCGACCACCTGCGCGAGCGAGGCCCCGCCAAGCCTCCGGTGCCAGGAGCTGCCGCCGCCGCCGCCGCTGCTGCTGCTGCTCCGGCCCTCTCCTTCTTCTTCGTCTGTGTCCTTGGCTCGCATCTCGTCGAGCGCGTCCGCGGTCAGGGCGTCGAGTAAGGGCGCGAGCTCGCCGGGTGGGGTGGCTGGTGCGTGTTTTGGATTTTTTTCTCGAAAGGAGGAGGTTCTCGGAGGTGAGGCAAGACCTCCCTTTTCTTGGAGGCAAGACCTTCCTTTTCTCGGACGAGTGCAAAGTCGATGCTTTTCACCCTCCTAGTTCTCCATTTCCACCTCGATTCTTCTCACCTTTCAAGGCGCGCTCGAGATCCACCGCAGCGCGGCTGCGCTCCAGGGCGGTGGCGGCGCCCAGGCGCGAGCCTGCGGAGCGAGCAGCGGCGATGAAATCGTCAGAGGAGGCATTCGATCCCTCTGCTGCTGCTGCAGCTGCTTTCGCCGCTGGAGAAGAGCCTTCCGTCGCCGTCATCCCGTCCTCTCAGCAGAGATAAGAGAACCTTCTCCTTCTTCGTCTCAGAGAGGAGCGCGAGAGACGGAGAGAGTCAGAGCAAACGCCAAGAGCTCGTCCTTTCTTCTCTCTGTCTTTTCTCCTTTGCCTTTTTTCATCTCAGAGTCTCTCTGAGCGCTTGAAATTTCTCACTTTTTTTTCGATTTTCTTCTCCCACAGCGACGAAAAACTCTCTCTCTTCGACTCTTCTCAAGCAGCAATGGCCCAGCTCAACGCGGGCGACGTCCTCGCCATCGTCGGCGGCGACGTGACGCGCAAGCCCGTGCTCCAGTGCATCGGTGAGATGAGGGAAGCGAGAAGAGAGAAGTGGAGAGAGAAAAAGCAGAGGGAGGCGTCATCGATTGCATGCTCGAGAGAGCGTTTATTTGCTCTTCATTCTTCTTCGCTGCTCGCGTCTCCTACTCGTTCTCTCCCTCGCTCCGCTTCCTGTGTGCTCTACGACCGTTCTTTCCTGCCCTCGGTCTCAAAAAAGCGAGGGAGAGTGCGGGTCGACGAAGAGCGGGGGAGAGAAAAAGAGAGAAACAGACGCGTTGAACGACGAGAGAGCTTCTCGAGCCTTTCTCCTTCGTTCTTTGCTCTCTCGTCCTCCCACTTCCCTCTCTCTCTCCGCTTCGGCTTGCTCTCTGCGGCGAGGGGGGAGAAAGTAGCGCTCACGTGTAGCGGGAAACGCGGAGAACGGGCGAGAGTCCAGCGGCCAGAGGGGAGCTTCGAAAGAGGATCTCGCTGGCTCTCGCTCTCGCAGCTCTCCATCGCTCGCCGTCGGGCGTCAAGGGCGCGAGCACGCTTCGCACGTCGCGCCGTTCGACCTCAACTGGAAAAAAAACTCACTCATTCCCTTCCTCTCGCGCGCCCTCAATCCCGTCCAACCATACCAAACAAACAAAAACAGGCGTCAAGCAGATGGCCGGCACCGCCCCTGCCGGAGGAGCGGCCCCGGCCGCCTCGGCCGAGCGCTACCGCCTCGGCGTCTCCGACGGGCAGCACTGGTGAGAAGAAGTTGGAAAGTTGTGAGTTTTTTTTTTCCTTTTGAGTTTTTTTTCTTTCTTTCGCTCAACCTTTCGCTTTCGCCCCCCCCCCAAAAACCTCTTCTCCCTTCAACACAGGTGCTCCGCCATGCTCGCGACGCAGCTCAACGGGCTCGTCCGCGGCGGCTCCATCGACGTCGGGACCATGCTGAGGCTCGACGACTACCTCGTCAACACGCTCAACGGGCGCAAGTGAGTTCTTCTTCTTTTCTTCTTTTGTCCTTCGTTTTTTTTCGTTCTCTTGTTCTCCTCCCTCGCTCGCGTTCGCGTGCTGACCTCTCTCGCTCTCCCCTCCCTCCTTCTTCCTTCTCTCTCTCCCTCCATGAACGCTCCAAAACAACTTTTTTAAGGCTCATCATCGTCCTCGCCCTCGAGGTGATCGGGCACGCCCCGACCGTCGGCCAGCCGGTCAACGCCGACGCGCTCGTGGCGCCGGGCGCGACGGCGCAGGTCGCTGTCAACAACGGCGGCGCCGCTGCCAAGGCCGATGACAAGCCCTCGGCTCCCGCTCAGGGCGGTGCCTACGGAGCCCCTCCTCCTCCGCAGCAGCAGCACGACAACCAGCAGCAGCAGCAAAACAACAACTTTCAGCAGCAGCAGCAGATGCAGCAGCAGAACAACTTTTCCTATGGCGCAGCCCCGGGAGGGGGACCCGTCGCCCGCGCCGACGGCCCCGCCCGCGTCGTGCCCATCGCCTCGCTTAATGCCTACCAGAACCGCTGGACCATCCGAGGGCGCGTGACGATGAAGTCGGACGTGCGCCACTTCCAGAACGCCAGGGGGGAGGGCAAGCTGTTCAGCTTCGACCTGCTCGACGAGCACGGCGGCGACATCCGCTGCGCCGGCTTCGGCGACGCCGTCGACCGCTGGTTCGACGTGGTGCAGCCCGGTTCCGTCATCTCCCTGTCCCGTGCGAGCCTCAAGCCGCGGCGCCCGGGACCGTTCAACGCGACGTCGCACGACCTCGAGATCACGCTCGAGCCGGGGTCGGTCCTGCAGGTGCTGCCCGACGTCGCCGAGATCCCGAGGCAGCGGTACGCGCTGCGCAAGCTCGCCGCGCTCGCCGACGCGCCGCCGCGCACCAACGTCGACGTCGCCGGCGTCGTCGAGGCCGTGGCGCCCGCGACCTCGATCACGCGCCGCGACGGCTCCGAGGCGCGCAAGCGCTCGGTGACCTTGCGCGACGACTCGGGCGCGGCCGTCGAGCTGACGCTGTGGGGCAGCTTTGCCGATGCCGCGCTCGGGGACCAGCTCGACGGCCTGGTCAACGGTGCCTCTTCGAGGCCCGTGTTGGTGGGCAAGGCGCTGGCGGTCGGGGACTTTGGTGGCGGGAGGACGCTGTCGACTGCCGGTTCGAGCGTGGTGACGCTGGACCCGCCAGACGTGAGTTTTTGATTTTGATTTCTGTTTTTTGGGTTTTTTTCTTCGCGCGCGGCGGCGATGGACGGAAGACTCAACCTTTTCTCTCTCCCTCTCTCTCTCTTTTCTTGCAACCTCCTTCAGGTCCCCGAGGCCGCGCACCTCGCGTCCTGGTACTCTTCGGGGGGTGCGGAACAGCCCTTCCACTCCCTCTCCGGCGGCGGCGGCGGTGGAGCAACGGGCGCGCGCCAGGACCGCCGCGTGCTCGTCGGCGACGTCGCCGCCGAGGCCGCCGGCGGCCGCGTCTCGTGGGTGCAGGTCGCTGGGTCCATCTCTTTCGTCAAGCAGGACGCGGCCTACTACCCGGCCTGCCCTGGAGCGTTCATGGGCAAGGCATGCAACAAGAAGATGCAGGAGGACCCGAGCGCCGCCGGGGGATGGTCTTGCGGCAGGTGAGTGAGATGTTTTTTTTTTTTTTTTAGGGG
>Ga0210003_1003205_pt1 | contig 13461 bp, 15 predicted proteins | sample LantaG_FD_182804 | JGI IMG/M metagenome (GOLD analysis project Ga0210003, IMG submission 182804) | Deep subsurface microbial communities from Baltic Sea to uncover new lineages of life (NeLLi) - Landsort_02402 metaG (SPAdes) (version 2) | ecosystem: Environmental > Aquatic > Marine > Oceanic >... | reverse complement strand
CACTTCAACGTGTTCGTTTTGTGTAAAATTGAAACAATTTTTGAAAGATAATAATGTGGAGTTTGAGGATATAGATGTTTCCCAAAACCAAGAACGCGTGCGCGAAATGGTAGAAAAAACAGGTCAGATGGGAGTGCCTGTCATTGATGTCGAAGGGGAGATCATTGTAGGATTTGACAGGGCGCGAATAATGAAAGCGTTGGAATTGTAAGGATGAAATCGTTCGCCAATAATCCTGTAGAGACACGGCATGCCGTGCCTCTACGATGGATTAAGAGAATGTTGGCTGGTGAATATCCGGGTTAAATCACGAACGGTGTGTAGAATAAAATGGAAAAAGTTTATGATTTGATCATTGTCGGGGCCGGACCGGCGGGGATAACCGCCGCGATCTATGCCGCGCGTAAAAAAATGGATTGTCTTGTTTTGACCGTTGATGTCGGAGGGCAGACGGCATGGAGCGGAGATATAGAAAATTATACGGGGTATCAATTTGTCTCCGGCCGAGAACTTACCGCGAAGTTTGAAGAACATATCAAAAAGTATAACGTAAAAGTTAAAGAAAATGAGGCGGTGAAAGAACTTCGGAAAGAAGGCGGAAAAATATTTGTTAAAACTGAGGAAGATACATATGTGTCCCGTTCGCTTATAATAGCTTCAGGAAAAAAATCAAAAGAGCTCAGTGTTCCGGGGGAAAAAGAATATAAAAATAAAGGTCTTACTTACTGCGCCACTTGTGACGGTCCGCTTTTTGAGGGGAAAGAAGTTGTTGTTGTGGGAGGCGGGAATTCAGCGTTAGACGCCGCTCTTCAACTTATCAGAATAGCGAAAAAAGTTTATGTGATAAATATTTTGGATAAACTTGCCGGTGACGCGGTTATGAGGGATAAACTCGAATCCGCGGATAATGTGACAGTTATAAATAACGCTGAGGTGGTTGAAATCTTGGGCCGAAAAATGGTCGAAGGTCTCAGATATCGAATAGGTGACGAAAAAAAGGAACTTTCTGCCGCCGGGGTTTTTGTGGAAATAGGTCTTGTTCCCAACTCCGAGTTTACGCGAGGTATAGATAAAAATAAACGAGGTGAGATTTTAGTAAATTCGATAACAGAAACAAACGTTCCCGGTATTTTTGCCGCGGGAGATGTTACCGATGTGATCGAAAAACAGATTATCATAGCCGCGGGAGAAGGAGCGAAAGCCGCTCTCAGAGCGTTTAGATATCTGCTGGAAACCGAAGAGGATAAATGATAATAAAACGAAGACCTCTCGCGGGTATAAATAAAACGCGGTATGTTGAGGAGAGTATGGTCACTTTTTTGGCTAATTTTTCTGAAGTGATGGTAGATGAGACCGAAAAAATTCGAATAGCCGAAAAACTTATTGAATACGTGAAATGATGAAGAAGCTATTTTTGGAATATAACAGAAAAAAAGGAAAAATAAAAGACAGGCTTAAAGATTTTGATGCGCTATGGAAAAGATCGGAGAAAAAAATATTCAGGGAACTTTGTTTCTGCATATGTACTCCTCAGTCAAAAGCTGTTCTGTGCGATGAATCAGTTCGTAAAATGGAAAAAAACGGGATTCTTTTTAAAGGAACTTTGCGGGAATTAAAAGCGGGATTAAAAGGAGTCAGATTCTACAACAATAAGGCGAAGTACATATCGTCCGCGAGGCAACTTTTTACGGTTAGCGGAAAAATAAGAATAAAAGACAAAATAGATCCCGGCGATATAGGCGCGACGAGGATTTGGTTTCAGGAACGCGTGAAGGGTATAGGTCCGAAAGAGGCCAGCCACTTTTTACGAAATATAGGTTTTGGTAAAAACTTAGCGATATTGGACGTTCATGTATTGAGAAACATGGTTAAATACGGAATAATTAAAGAGCTTCCCGGCGTTATAACAAAAAAAGTATATTTGGATTTGGAAAAAAAACTCGCGAAATTTTCAGAAAGAATAGCAATTCCAATGGCGGAACTTGATCTTCTATTCTGGTCAGGAGAGACAGGCAGAATATTTAAGTGAGTTCGTAGGGGCACATTGCATGTGCCCGCAAATAAATTCGTCCGCCAACAACCTCGTAGGTTGGTTATGTTCGTAGGGGCACATTGCATGTGCCCGCAAATAAATTCGTCCGCCAACAACCTCGCAGGTTGGTTATGTTCGTAGGGGCGCATTGCATGTGCCCGCAAATAAATTCGTCCGCCAACAACCTCGCAGGTTGGTTATGTTCGTAGGGGCACATTGCATGTGCCCGTAAATAAATTCGTCCGCCAACAACCTCGTAGGTTGGTTATGCTCGTAGGGGCGCATTGCATGTGCCCGCAAATAAATTCGTCCACCAACAACCTCGCAGGTTGGTTATGCCCGTAGGGGCACATTGCATGTGCCCGCATAAGAATTCGTTCGCCAACAACCTCGCAGGTTGGTTATGTTCGTAGGGGCACATTGCATGTGCCCGTTTATAAATATGAAAAATTTTCTTATAGGTACAATTACCGGAGTTATAAGAGAAGCCTACTTTCTGTTCAATGAAATGGCGCCTTATTTATTGTTCGGATTTCTTTTCGCGGGGGTATTACGCGTTTTTATTGATACAAAAGCCATAACGGAACATCTCGGGCATAATAGTTTTTTAGCGGTAGTTAAGGCGTCTTTATTCGGAATTCCGCTTCCGCTTTGTTCCTGTTCTGTTATTCCCGCGGCAATGGCTCTCAGACGTGAGGGGGCATCGAAGGGAGCTGTCCTATCTTTTCTTATTTCCACACCTACTACCGGGATCGATTCTATTTTCGCGACTTATTCTTTGCTGGGCGGTTTTTTCGCCGCGTATAGGGTGATCGCGTCGTTTATAACCGGAGTACTTTCAGGCGCGGCGGCAAATTTTTTACTTAGAGAAACGGATAATAAACCTGCCGAGAAAGATATACCCAAGTGCAGGATATGCCTACGGGCGGAAAACCATTCTCATAATATTCGGCAGAAGATAAGGGGGGTATTCAGTTACGCGTTTGGGGATCTTTTAAGAGATAGCGGTCCGGCGTTCATAGCGGGTATTTTGATAGGAGGTATAATCACATATTTTGTGCCGAAAGAATTTATATCTACGTATTTAGGTTCCGGATGGCAGGCGATGTTTATCATGCTTTTGGTAGGAATACCGATGTATGTATGCGCGACCGCGTCTATACCTATAGCGGCTGTTCTTATGATGAAAGGCATGGATCCGGGCGCGGCATTTGTGTTTTTAGTGGCGGGACCGGCGACGAACATTGTGACAATGACGGTTGTCGCGCGGAATTTGGGCCGCAATGCTCTTCTTGTATATCTCGGCGCAATCGCGGTAAGCAGTATATCGTTGGGTATGGCGCTTAATAAACTCTATTTTCATTTGTATCATGAAAAAGCGTTTAATTTTATTATGCATCAGAGAATGTTGATCCCTCGAGAAATACAGGTATTATGTAGCATTATTCTCTTTTTGCTGATACTATATAATTCTCTCAAGCAGAACCGCAAAATAGTATCGGTGTAGGAGTGACATTATGATGGAAAATATCGTATACTACCTAAACAATATTTCTCCAATGACATATTTAGTTGTTTTTTTCGGAGGAGTCGCGATGTCGCTAACTCCTTGTATATTTCCTCTTATCCCGGTTGTTGTAGGTGTGATCGGAGCTTCTAAAGGCGGTGCTTCCCGAAGCAGGGGATTTGTTCTTTCGAGTATATATGTCTTCGGAATGGCTTTTACATTTTCAGTGCTGGGACTTGTTGCCGCGATGACGGGGAAATTGTTTGGGCAAGTACAGACGAGTCCTTACGCGCATTTAATAGTGGGAAATGTGATTATTATTTTTGCTCTTGTAATGTTGGACGTAATACACCTTCCGGTTTTCTTATTACAAAAGGCAGGTGCCGGAAAAATTTTCAAAGGGAAAGGAATATTGCCCGTGTTTTTAATGGGGATGGTTTCAGGGCTTATTGCTTCTCCCTGCGCCGCCGCGGTTTTGGGCGTATTGCTGACATATGTCGCGTCTACACAAAACGTAGTTTTGGGGTTTTCATTTTTATTTGTTTTCGCGCTGGGATTCGGCACTATATTAATCGCGATAGGTACTTTTGCCGGAATTTTGCCTCTGGTTTCTAAATCTGAAAAAGTAATGCTTGTAATCCAAAAAATATTCGCTTTTGGAATGATCCTTTTGGGGGAATATTTTATATTTCGAGCGGGTATTTTAACTTAGAAAAGGGCAATTATAAAGGTAGTGCCCGCGAAATTTTGAGAAATATTCAAACGGGGGCGCTCCTCGCGGGTGACCTTGAATAGCTGATAAAAAAGGGAGAAAGAAAATGAAAAGTTTTTATATTAAGCTGATAATTTGCGTGGTGATGCTGGGGATATTGAGCGCGAAGGCCGGCGCCGCGCCTCTTGGCGCGGGGAAGGAAGCGTTTGATTTTACCTTGGAAACTTTAAACGGCCAAAAAATAACATTAAGCGAGGAACTTAAGACAAAAAGAGCGGTTTTGGTCTTTTTCGCTACATGGTGTCCGCATTGCGGCGCGTCAGTTCCTGCTACAAACGCGTTTTCTAAAAAATACGCGGCGGATGTCAGAGTTATCGGGATCGATGTACAGGAGTCTAAAACAAAAGTTGAGGCTTTTGTCAAAAAAACCAATATTGCATATGATGTCGTAATAGACACTACGGGAGTAGTAGCTAATCGTTATGGGATATCCGGAATTCCGACGGTTATCGCTATCGACAAAAACAACAAGATTTTGTATAGAGGGACAAGTACAATTGATATGCAAAATAGAGTGGAGTTTTAGTCTGAGGTTATTATTGTTAGTAAACTTGCCAGTCTTAAAAAAAAGGAGAAAAATGAAAATAATTAAATTTCTACTTGTTGGAATGATGCTGGCGGCCGCGCCGGTGCCGGCTGTTAGTTTTGCCGATGATGAATTTTCTCAGATCGATGGGGATACAAATATGGAGGATATGGATAATATGGGCATGGATAAGGACGATGATGTCAGCAACAATTATTGTCCGGTAAGCGGTTCGGTTCTGGATCAGGCGACGCCTTATCGTACGCAATATAACGGCAAAACAATAGGGTTTTCTTCTCCTAAGGCAGTAGAAGAGTTCAACGAAAACCCCGATAGGTATTTAAGCAACATATGGGATACGGAAGAGGATTAATTTCCTTATTTGTAAGGTGTTATACGAATACAGCTTAAGCTGTATAAAAAAAAGTTCGCCCCACGCGTGATTTTGGAAAGGTTATTCGCGCCGGGTGGGTTTTTTTTTGTTTTCCGGGGCGTTTTATGATTTTTACTTGTATTGTTGAGAAATCTTGATAAAATGTCTTCAGTGTAAGGTTTGTAGACGGTTAAGCTGAAAAATGAACAAAAAAAAGGGGATGGATTATGCATAGTTACAAAGATTTAGGGTTGGTTAACACTAGAGATATGTATCAGAAGGCTATAGGCGGTAAATACGGAATCCCGGGATATAACTTTAACAATATGGAGCAACTGCAGGCTATCATGACTGCTTGTATAGAAACAAAATCCCCGGTTGTTTTGCAGGTTTCTTCCGGCGCGAGGAAATACGCGAACCAAATTCTTTTAAGGCATATGGCGCACGGAGCGATGGATATAGTAAAAGACGCCGAGTCGAATATTCCGGTCGCTTTACATCTGGATCACGGCGATTCATTTGAGCTTTGTGTTTCCTGTATAGAATCCGGTTTCTCTTCGGTAATGATAGACGGGTCAAGTTTATCGTTTGAGGAAAATATCGCGCTTACGAAGAAGGTTGTTGAATACGCGCATAAGTATGATGTGACTGTTGAGGGCGAACTAGGGGTGTTAGCCGGTATAGAAGATGAGGTCAGCCATGAAAAGACGCATTATACAAAACCCGAAGAAGTAGAAGAGTTTGTATCGAAAACCGGAGCAGATAGTTTAGCGATATCTATCGGGACGAGTCATGGGGCCTATAAATTCAAATTGGCTCCCGGAGAAAAAGTGCCGCCGTTAAGGTTTGATATTCTGCACGAAGTAGAAAAACTTCTTCCCGGATTTCCGATAGTGCTTCATGGTTCAAGTTCCGTGCTTCCTGAATATGTCGAAATGATCAATAAATACGGCGGGCGTATGGAAAACGCCGTTGGTGTGCCGGAAGATCAGCTGAGGAAAGCCGCGGAATCGGCGGTTTGTAAAATAAATATTGATAGCGACGGGCGTCTCGCTATGACGGCAAAAATAAGAGAAGTTTTCGCGACTAAACCGGGAGAATTTGATCCGAGAAAATATCTTGGTCCGGCAAGAGATGAACTCATAAAAATGTATAAACACAAAAACGAAAATGTTCTCGGCAGCGCGGGAAAAGCGTAAATGGCACCCGCCAAAGACATGTCCGCTTTCGGCGGTAATGGTAAAATAATATGAAAAATCTAACTCTCGGGGGAATGAATATTCCCCCGTCAATGTATATACCGGTGGTTTATTTTTTTTGGGTAACGGTACTTCTTATCTTAAAAAAAATATTCTTCAAAAGATTCCGCGCGTTTGCCGAAAAAACTAAAACAAAATTTGATGATGTTTTTATTAAAGCGGCAGATCTTCCTTTGAGTTTATTGATCTTTGTAAGCGGTGTTTTTGTTCTTGATAATTTTTTTGAATTTGGAACGGACAGTGAATTGCTTCAATTTGTTGATGTCGCTTTTAAAATTACAGCGGTAATCGCGGTCGTTCTATTCACCGATCGTTTATTTAAGAGCATTATTGACAATTATTCAAAAAAAATACCGGTTCTCAGAGATTCGAGCGGTGTGGCGCATGTTGTCGTACGAGTAGTGGTAATAGGGCTCGGCATTTTGATCCTTTTGGATAATATTGGAGTATCAATAACACCTATTCTTGCCTCTTTGGGTATAGGTTCTTTGGCCGTCGCGCTCGCGCTTCAGCCGACTTTAGAAAACTTTTTTTCAGGTATTCAGATCGTAATAGATAAACCTGTCGCTATTGGTCAGTTCATAAAGTTAGAATCCGGAGAAAAGGGGTATGTTGAAAAGATCGGGTGGCGGTCTACATGGATAAAAATGCTCGCGAACAATGTTGTGGTTATTCCCAACAAAGCGCTTGCGAGCGCGAGGTTGCTTAATTATTGTTATCCTCAAAAAGAAATGTCGGTTTTAATTCAGGCGGGTGTTCATTATGATTCAGATCTGGAATACGTGGAAAAGGTGACAATAGAGACGGCGGAAGAAGTTCTAAAAACCGTGGATGGCGGTGTTCCAGAATTTAAACCTTTTATCCGGTATCACACGTTTAACGATTTCAGCATAGATTTTAAAGTTATTCTGCGCGCGAAAGAATTCGCGGATGGATACTTGATAAAGCACGAATTCATAAAACGCCTGCATAAACGATATAGAGAAGAGGGCATTGTAATTCCGTTTCCTATCAATACGCTCGATTGGAACCCCGGTTCTCAGCCCCTAAAGATCTCCAAAAATTAAATTTTACAAATCAATCAATCTGTGAGGTTGTGTTTAGTTTTATTCCGGGCGCATGTAATGCGCCCCCTGTGATTATATTTATCATGCAGTTTCATATAAAATTCAAATTCTTTTATTTTTCCCCGTTTTTTCGCGCCTCCGGCAAAAATTTTACATTTTTTTTGAAATTCTGTTAATGTTGCCGCGAAATTTTCGCTCTTCAAATCGTTAAGATTAAGCATCTTTTCCAATGCTTTTATTCTGAAACGGTCAAGTCCCCATATACTGGACGAGAGTTGATCCGCCCGGCCGCCGTCTTTTATTGTGAGACTGAAAGGTATAAGTTTCACTTCATATTTATTTGCCGCTCTTAGCCAAAAATCATAATCTTCACAAGCCTGTAAATTTTCATCAAAAATTCCCACTTTTTCAAAAACTTGTTTTTTAACTACAGAGGTTGACATGCCTATCGCGCAGAGAGGAAGTGTTTTTTTATATACGAAGCCTGTTGGTTTTTTATGTTTTTTCTTTTGATTCAATAATTTTCCGTTTCGATACCAAACTTCTTCTGTATGGAAGATGCTAATCGCGGGATATTTTTGAATATATTGAACGGTTTTTTCTAATTTATCTTTTGTCCAAAAGTCATCAGAATCCAGAAAAGCGTAGAAGCCGCCTTTCGCGGCGTGAAGCGCGGTATTTCGAGCACGAGAGACTCCGCCGTGTGATTGTCTTATGAAAGTGATCCTGCTGTCTTTAAATTGATCCATCAAAAGATGTGTCTCGTCATAAGAGCCGTCGTCAACGACTATAAGCTCAAAAGTATCATAACTTTGTTCTAAAACTGAAGTTATAGATTTCGCAAGAAACTTTTTTCTGTTATATGTGGGAATGATCACTGAAAAGAATATTTGTTTGGTCATAATTTTATTATATAATAAAGGGCGCGTAAATATCAATGCTCATAAGAAAAACTAAGAGGAATAAATGGATAGGATAGATATCGCGATAATAGGCGGCGGGGTTGTGGGACTGACGGCGGCAAGTGTCGTTGCCGAGGAAGGAAGAGACGTTTATGTTTTTGAGAAAAACTCTTCTTTCGGGCAGGAAACCAGCTCTCGTAACAGTGAGGTCATTCATTCCGGGATTTATTACCCGAAAGGATCCTTAAAGGCCGAAACCTGTATCCGGGGAAATAAAATGCTTTATGAAATATGTGAGGCAAACGGTGTGCCTTATAAAAAAACAGGAAAATTGATTGTCGCGAAAGATGCCTCTCAAGGAGACGCTTTGGACGCTTTATTCACGCGGGGCAAAGCGAATAATTTGAAAGGCTTAAAAATCTTAGACAAAAAAGATATTAAAAAATTAGAACCGAACATAAAAGCTTTTCGCGCGATTTGGCTTCCTATGACAGGCATAATTGATTCTCATTCTCTGATGAGGTTTTTTCTTTTGAAAACAAAATCCGCCGGTGGAGATATAATCTATGATTCAAAGGTTACAAGCATTACGAAAACCGTTTCAGGATATGAGATAACCATAAATGAAGGGACAAATAAATGTGCTACGCTTATTGCCGGAATTGTTATTAACTCAGCGGGGTTGGAAAGTGATTCGGTTTCGGCTCTCGCGGGTATAAAAAAAGACGAATACGCGCTTTCCTATTGTAAGGGCGATTATTTTCGCCTTAGAAACAGTAAGAATTTATTAATCGGCCGTCCTGTTTATCCTATATCAAAACCTGACGATATTTTTTTAGGGATACATGTTACTCCGGACTTGGCCGGAGGCGCGCGGCTCGGACCCGACGCGGAATATTTAGGAGAAAGAACAATCGATTATTCTCCGAATCCGGCAAAAAGAGATATTTTTTACGACAGCACAAAATCGTTTTTACCGTTTCTCGAAAAAGAAGATCTTCAGGTGGACACTTCCGGTATCAGGCCGAAATTGCAGAGAGAAGGACAGGGATTCAGGGATTTTGTTATTAAGCATGAATCTGCCGACGGCTTCAAGGGATTTATAAATCTCATAGGAATTGAATCCCCGGGACTCACTGCCGCGCCGGCGATAGCTGAAAAAGTAGGACAGATCGTTAACGAGCTAATCTGAATTCTCAAACCAAAAAGGAGAGGGCACATGCAATGTGCCCCTACGGACAAACAATACCACCGGCCTCATAGGTTTAGAGGGCACATGCAATGTGCCCCCCTACGGACAACCTACGAGGTTGTTGGCGGGTTGCTTTCGAGCGAACACTTGGATGAGAGATCTGCGGCCATTTACTATCTAAGACTATCAATCAATGCTTTTGCTTTAACCAATGTTTCTTCATATTCTTGTTCGGGGTTGGAATATGCTGTTATGCCGCCTCCGGCATGAAAATAAACATTGTTATCCTTTATTATCATTGTACGGATCGCAATGTTTAGATTCATGGTATCGTGAAAACTAAGATAGCCTATGGCTCCGGTATAAACGCCTCTTTGAGTGGGTTCAAGTTGGTCAATAATTTCCATAGCCCTTATTTTAGGGCATCCGGAAATAGAGCCGCCGGGAAAGGCGGCTTTTAAAGCATCAACGAGACTGATATTATTGGACATTTTACTTTTTATAACAGATATAGTTTGAAATACTGTGGGATATGTTTCTATTCTTTTGAGTTCGACAACATCGACCGAACCCGGCACGCTGATTTTCCCCAAGTCGTTTCGTTCCAAATCCACGATCATTAATAGTTCTGAGGTATCTTTCGCGCTCGCCATCAGTTCATTTTTTAAAAGCGTGTCTTCTTTCGCGGTGTTTCCCCGCGGACGGGTACCTTTCATAGGACGTGTTTCGATCATATTGTTTTCAACATGAAGAAAAAGTTCGGGTGAGGCGGATATGATCTTACACTTATCAAAGTTTAAATAAGCGCTGAAAGGCGCGGGATTGATTTTATTAAGTTTTTGATAAAGATCGTAAGCGGAAAACGGAAGGAGTGTTTTAAATCTTTGAGAAAGGCATACTTGATAAATATTTCCCGCGCGGATATGGTCAAGAATTTTATGAATGGAACGGATATAATCTTTCTTTAAAAAATTTGATTCTAACGTGAATCTGCGCGTTTTGTCCGCGCGTTTCATTTTTTTAATAGGAACATTCTTGGATAGATTCGCGATATCTTTTATCTCATTTATAAGAGTTTGAGCCGGTTTCACATAAGGAGAGTCAATGTCAAGCGCGCTTATAAGTAATTTGCCCGGGGATAGAGTATCATGAATCAGTGTCGCGCCGGGAAAAACAAAATGCATATCGGGTAAATGGAGATCATCTTTTGAATGTTTGGGTAATTTTTCCAGCCGATCTTTTAGATCATAGGAAAAATATCCGATTCCGCCTCCCGCGAAGGGAATATTCCGAGGACAAGAAATACGATATGTTTTTAAAATATATTCAAGACAGTCGAAGGGATCGATTTTAAGAGCAATACTGTGATCAGGCGTTTTAAGTCGGATTTGATCGTTTTTGGCGGAAAGTATCATAAATGGGGATATTCCGATAAAAGAATATCTCGCTTTATCATTTTTTAGGGAGCTATTTAAGAGAACTGTGTTCGGAGAATCCGCGAAAGCGGCATACATTTCTTCAATAGAACCTGAGAAGTCAATCTCGAGCAAAATCGGGGCTTTGTTTATTTTAGGAAGATATTTTTTCATAGCGTGTTTTATGGAGGAGAGGCTCCGGCTTTTACCTGTCATTGCAGTTTAAGCCGACGGACGACTTCTTGTGTTACATGATCGGGTGTTGACGCGCCGGACATTATACCTACACTTTCAATATTGTTAAGCCGCTTGGATTCCAATTCTCCCGCGTGTTCTATCCAATAAGTTTTTTTGTTAATGTTTTTTGATATTTCATAGAGTCTTTTGGTGTTCGCGCTCCGTTTTGAACCGATAATAAGCATTAAATCGTTTTCTTTCGGCATTGATGTAATTTCCTGCTGTTTAGTTCTGGTCGTGCGGCAGGTTGTGTTATAAAGTTTTAGTTCCGGGATAATGGGTTTTAAACAGTCCATTATTTTGTTTATATTATCTATTGTTTGCGTGGATTGGGTTATTACAGCGGCTTTTTTTACGCGGCGCAATTTTTTAAGCGGCAGGTTTTTTGAGGTTTCGATCGTTAGTGGTTTAGTTTCCAGCTGACCCGCGATGCCTTTTACTTCAGCGTGGTTGTTATCTCCTATGATAATTATCGTATTATGTTTTTCCAAGTGTCGCGCTATTTTATAGATGGCTTTAACTTTTGGGCAGGTCGCGTCTACGATTTTATATCCCGAACGGATCGCTTTTTGAAATGTTTTTCTCGGCGCTCCGTGCGCTCTTATTATGAGCGTGGAATTAACGGCCGGTTTTATTCGGGATATTTTTTTTATGCCTTTTTTCTTAAGGCCGCTAACCACAAAACTGTTGTGTACGATATCTCCGAGAACGTACACTTTTTTCCTTTCCTCGGCCAATTTTATGCTCAAGTCAATCGCTCTTTTTACGCCGAAACAAAAACCTGAACTTTTTGCTATGTTAATTTTCATCTTAAGTCCTCAAAAGATAAGTTTTTGAAAATGATCCATTTATAAATTTTTTTAAAGGAAGCTTATATGTATTTTTCATATTTAGCCCGGCAAAGAGACGAAGAGATTCTTCTATTTTTAATAGGATCAGAGTTCTGCAATATTCTCCGGTGCCCGATTTTTTTATCAAGTGACGCATTTTTAAAAGATCCTCGCGGGATTTAAGAGGTTTTTTTAAAAAAGTTTTTATGAAATGTTTCTCTTTTTTATCAGCTTTCGAGTATGTCCGCCAAATGAGAATGGTCTTTTTAGATTCCGAAAGATCCGAAAACGTGCTTTTGCCGGTTTTTTTGCTTGGGTAGAATATGTCGAGAAGGTCATCTTGTATTTGAAAAGCTTCCCCCAGAATAATTCCCATTTTTGATAACAGGGAAATGTCTTCTTGGGGAGCGCCTGCCAATATGGCGCCGATGACTAAAGGACTTTCAAAAGTGTATTTTGCCGTTTTTAAAGTATATGTGAGGGAAATGTCTTTTTGTGTGATTTTGTCAATGGGTGTCCTATTGTTAACCACATCTATAAATTCGCCTATTCCTGTAAAAGCGGCAGTTTTTGTGAAGTTTCGGAGGGCTTTTTCTTTTCGAAGCGGTGACTCATCTATCGAAAATAGGGTTTCAACGGCAAAAGCGAAGATTATATCGCCCGCTACAATACTAAGATCCGGTCCCAAACAATCTTTTTTGTTCAAATGAAGCTTATTATTAAAAAAATTGTGAAGGGAAGGTTTGCCGCGCCGGAGATCTGATTTGTCTATAATATCGTCATGAATAAGCAGAAAATTGTGCAAAAGTTCAAAAGAGAGGGAACATTTTATCAGGTTATTATGAGAAACTTTCTTTTTTCGAGTATAGCCTAAATAGCTTAAAATAAAAAGGATAGATCTTATCCTTTTACCAGGGCGACGCAAAAAGTCTTTAATTCCGCGGTAGAGAAGAGGAGAAGACGGTTTTAAGGCAAAAACGGTGTTCGCGTCATTTAATAACGTTTTTAAGCCGATATCAATATCTATTTGTAATTTTTTGAACATGTTTAATACTGTAGCATAAGAGCTTTTATAGGGCAACAGAAAACACCAAGTCAGAAAACACCAAGTCAGAAAACACCAACCTCGTAGGTTTACAAGCGGGCACATGCAATGTGCCCCTACGAACAACTTACGAGGTTGGTGTTTTCTCACATGCAATGTGCCCCTACGAACAACTTACGAGGTTGGTGTTTTCTTAGGTTCACAAGCGGGTACATGCAATGTGCCCCTACGAACAACTTACGAGGTTGGTGTTTTCTCACATGCAATGTGCCCCTACGAACAACTTATGAGGTTGGTGTTTTCT
>Ga0210003_1003204_pt1 | contig 13465 bp, 15 predicted proteins | sample LantaG_FD_182804 | JGI IMG/M metagenome (GOLD analysis project Ga0210003, IMG submission 182804) | Deep subsurface microbial communities from Baltic Sea to uncover new lineages of life (NeLLi) - Landsort_02402 metaG (SPAdes) (version 2) | ecosystem: Environmental > Aquatic > Marine > Oceanic >... | reverse complement strand
GCTTTAACAGCGTACAAAACGGTTGCCAGTAATGCTTGGCGAACCATGTTAATCCCACCCTCTGCCTGGGCTGCAGTCCCAGTGAAATCGAATGTTATGGAAGGGCGGTATTTGTGAGTAATAATAATAGTCACTTTGATTGGCAAGTGTTTATTTGAAATACCATCATCATCCATTACATCAGAAAAACAATAGGTTCCCTCAGGTATTGTAGTTAATGCTTTCCGAAGCCAATCTTCACTGTAATCAAATATTTCTGCCTCGATTTTGGTGATTGTTTCCGGTTTGTACTCCTTGTGAAGTTCATACAATCGGCGCTCTCCCAAAAGCAGGGATGCTATTTGGGCACGCAAATCTCCCTCTCTTTCTTGCCTTCCTCGCACATTCGACATTATAAATTCCAGCACATCTTTTTGAAGGATATTTTTACGCATGATCTTCGTAGGTGGGATTCGAAATCCTTCCTGATATATTTCGGTAGAATCGCCAGCGGTTCCTACCCCAGGAGACCGCCCCCCTACATCCGTCCAGTGAGCGACGTTTGTAACAAAGGCCACAAGTTTATTATGATAATAAACCGGCCTGGTTAGAGTGACATCTGGAAGGTGAGATCCTCCTCCGAGGTACGGGTCATTAGCAATAAGAATATCCCCACGACGAAAATTCCATTTCTTAAGATTGCGGCCGATTTTATTCATCAATCCCTGCATGGAACCAAGGTGGATTGGAATATTTTCGGCCAGTGTGATTAAGCTTCCTTTAGAATCAAAAATGGCACAGGAGCAATCTTTCCGCTCTTTTATATTTGTCGAATATGCAGAACGGACTAGAGCCACGCTCATTTCTTCGGTGATAGATTGAAAAGCATTCAGTATAACTTCGGATGTGATGGCATGGATTTTTAAAGACATTTAAAACCAGGGTTATTTTTTTATATCATACGGGGGATTTTAGGTCAAATTTAACTACCCTCTTGTAAGTGAAAGAATTTAATATAAAAACTTGACATTCTTAACAACATATTGTATTTTTTAAAAAAGACCAACAATATATGGTAGCAATTTGTGAATTATAGAGGTGAGGACAAGGGTTTAAGATAGTTGTTTTTCCCTGCGAATTAAGATAGTTGAGGGAGGAGGGCCGAGAGAGGAATCCCCGTTCATCCTACTCCCTTTTCAGCTATGCCTTGGATAGGCCCTCCTCTTCTAAATTAATTTTTCCGTACATAATAGTTTCATAATGTCTTTAATGGGTCAATCGCCTTTTTAGGTGGTTGAAGTGATGATTTTTGTATCTATATCTTCACCTCTAAAGGTGAGTATACAGGTTGATAGTTTTTAGTTTATAACGAAAGTCTGACATCCTTTCACAGGGCCTATTTTTTTATTACTTTTTGGTAAAATATAGTGTAGGATTTAAATTTATGGTATCAGAGAGGAGAGGAAGAATGGATGTGAAACGATTTATCGAAGAAAAGGTTGAAGAAGTTAAGTCAACTGTGGGTTCTGAAAAAGCAATTTCTGCTTTATCAGGGGGAGTTGATAGCTCTGTATGTACAATCATTGCTCATAGAGCCATAGGAGAGAATCTAAAAGTGGTGTTTATCGATGATGGTTTGATGAGAGAGAATGAACCGCAGGATGTGAGTCAGATTTTTTCTAGTCTTGAAATAGATATTGAAATCATAGATGCTCAGAAAGAATTTTTTGATTCATTAAAATATAAATTTGATCCTGAAGAAAAAAGGAAGGCTTTCCGGAATACATTTTATTCTGTATTTGGAAGGGCGGTTCTTAAGAGTGGAGCCAGGTTTTTAGTGCAGGGCACAATTGCCCCGGATATAATCGAAACAAAAGGCGGTGTTAAAACCCAGCATAATATTCTTGAACAGATCGGGATCGATCCTGAAAAAGGATATGGTTTTAAAGTCATTGAGCCCATAAAAGAGTTGTTTAAGCCGGAAGTAAGAGAAGTGGCTAGAGAGGCAGGCCTTCCGGAAAGTATTTACCAGAGAATGCCTTTTCCGGGCCCGGGGTTGGCCACCAGAGTAGTTGGGGAGGTGACACCCGAGCGAGTATCGCTTGTAAGAAAAGCAACTCAGATCGTGGAAAAGGAAATCAGCCCATTGAGGCCATTCCAAGCATTTGCTGTTCTTCTAAATGACAAGGGGACAGGAATTGATGACGGCAAAAGAAAGTTCGGAAATATCGTCATTGTTCGCAGTGTGGAAAGCAAAGATGCCATGACAGCCGAAGCAACAGAAGTTCCATGGGAGATTCTAAAGAAGGTTTCAAGGAGAATTACCACTGAAATTCCAGAAGTTGTGCGTGTCGCATATGAAATTACAACAAAACCCCCTGCAACAATAGAATATATTTAATATCAACTGTCTAGCATCTAAAATCCAAGGTGTACTGCTGTCTAATCAGAAATGATTTCTGCCTGGATGTTTAATCTTTGTTGTGTTTTATCGGTCTTAAATCGTCCAAAAATCAAAATAGTCATCCATTCTTTTCTGTGAATTTTTTGAACATATATTGACATTAAAATTGACCTCTGCCGGAGAAAGTGATAAAAATTATAAATGAAGTTATAAAAAGGGAGGGGTTGATGAAAAAATTAGTATTATTGTTCGTTGTAATTTCTATTTTTATAGGCTGTGATAGCATTTTTTCGCCTAAAAAGAAAGCTGATTGTGTTATCGTTGGAAATATAACAGTAACTGAAGATTATTCGGGAGATATAAAATTTTTAGGTGAGATTAAGAATCAAGGAGATGGTAAAGCTTTATTTGTCAATATTAATTTTACTATGAAAAATACAAGTGGGAATGTCCTTGGTACAGATTTTACTTATGTGAATTCCACAGACCTTGATCCTGATCAAACGAGTAGTTTTGAGTGCTATACAGATGTACCAAAGTTAGATGTTTCTAATTGGAATTATGAGATAGACTGGGATGACGAGGAATAAAAAACAGCGGTAGGGATCAATGAAAATGATAAAATGTTATCTTTGTGGAAATGAAGCTATACAATTTAATACATCTATGTCTTTTGATATATAAGTAAAGTGTCCGAGATGCGGAAATTATGAACTTACGGATCCAGTAATTCGTTTTTATCTCAAAAGGGAAAATAAGAAACAAATTCTTAATCAAGAAGATAAGGAAAAGCTATCTTCATATGTTCAAAAAAAATATGATCCAAAGGTTGGGAAACCTGTCATCATAAATACAAAAATAATTAAAAAGGTAACAGGTAAAGAGTCAAAAGAAACAAAATATTGATAAATTTCACATAAAAAAGTTTGTGGATAAAGGAGAAGATTGAAATGACAGAAAAAGATATCGATAAAATTGATGAATCCGATTTGCAATTGTTAAAAGACAATAGAGTTTCAGAAGGGAAAACAATTGAATACAAACAATCTTTGCCCAGCAATTCTAGAGAAGACAAAATAAAATTTCTTTCAGGGATTTCTTCTTTCGCAAATGCAAGCGGAGGTGATTATATTATTGGGATTGTGGAAGATAAAGGACTTCCTAAAAGAATAGAAGGAGTTGAAATTGATGATGCAGATAAAGAAAAGCTTAGATTAGAGCAAATAGTTAGGGATGGGATCAGACAAAGAATACCTTTCATAACTGTTAAGACAATAAAACTCAGAAATGGAAAAACTGTTTTTATAATAAGGGCTTCTCAAAGTTGGATAAAGCCTCATCGAGTAATATTTAGTGGGCATGATAAATTTTATTCAAGAAATTCGGCTGGGAAATATCCATTAGATGTTGGTGAATTGAGAATTGCTTTTAATTTAACAGAAACAACTAGAGATAAAATAATGGATTTTAGAACAGATAGGATATCGAAAATTTTTTCAAATGAAACTCCAATCCCTCTTATTGAAGGCGCTAAAATAGCACTTCATTTCATTCCTCTTAGTTCTTTTAGTAGTCTGAAAGATCATGAGCTCAATAAATATTTCTCTAGCAATCAATATCCAGAAAGTCTTTTTCCGAGTTCTAATCTAGGAAGTTGGAGATTTAATATTGATGGGTTTTTAGCTTATATATCCACTCATGACGGAAAGTCAAACGCTTCTTATGTTCAGGTATTCAGAAATGGCATTATTGAATATGTAAAATATTTATATGAAGGATATTCAAATAAAATCGGAGAAAATAAAATCTATAGTGAAAACTTTCAAAGAGAAATAATAGAAAGTACTTCTCGATATTTAATTCTGTTAAAAGAAATTAGTGCTGGTTTACCAATTTTCTTGTTTATGGCATTACTTGGAGTTAAAGATTTTTCATTAGTTGTTAAGAATGAATATAAATTATTCTCTCCAAGGAGAGTGCATAAGATTGACAGAAATATTTTCACTTTTCCTGGAATATCGATTGAAGATCATGAAGTAAATGAAGCCAGAATTTTAAAACCATGGTTTGATTTATTATGGAATGCGTGTGGATATGATAAATGTTTTCACTACGATGATAACGGAGATTACAACAGGCCAAAAACATAGCTCTAGTCTCCCGAAGTTGATAAATACATCTTAGTACATTAGTGTCTAAGAAGATTAAGATATGAATGTCATAGTGGGAATTATAATTGGGATCATAGGAAAAACATGGATTTTTTGTATATTAACTCCATTTATTTGGGGATTAGTCCATTGTATATATGGCTACTTCTTTAAGCTGCATATAAACCCAGTTACAATAACAACAAGAGCAGGGCGTCCTCTGTTATCTTACTTTTCTGCAAGGTATACAACAGGAAGCCTAACGGCATTAGTCTTCTCTTTAATTACTTATTCAATTAAGAAATTTATATTTTAATCCTAATATAATAAACAAATGCAGAAATTTCTTTGCTTTATAAAGGCAAGTGGAGATTAGGTGGATCTGGTCTCCCGAAGTTGAAAAAAACTCTGACAACGGTGGAATGCAGAATGAAAATTATAGATAATCTCACTCAATCCCGAGAAGTGTTCTTTCGATGTGTTGACATATGTAATAAGAAATACCGCAAAGGCGATGACTTAAAGTTCTACAGAGAATTAATCACTCAACACCGAAATACTGCTGACCTTAACACACTAATTGATTTAGAGGCTTTTTTAAAAAAAGTATATGCCACTTTGGAGAAGTGGGACATGAACAAGCGTGGTGCTCGACTAGTGGATTTGCAGACAGTGTGTAATTCGATACGCTTCCACAGGGAGAATTTGAATGTCTTGTATAAGTATCGGTTAGAAATGCTTTCCAAAGACGATTTTCAAAAAGTGTTACAGCTTTTGAAAATTCTGTTCTGCGGTTTAAGGATAATGGAGACTAAGCGTCGTATAGTAGGAGTTAGCAAAGCGTTGCATTTTTTACTACCTGACTTGGTCATACCTGTGGATAGTTCGAATACAATGCCTGCTTTTTATGGATATAACCGTTATGACACCAATGAAGATAAAGAGTTTAAAACCTACAGTGACATATTAGAAAAGTCTTACAAGATTACAAAACGGTTGAATTTATCTGAGTCTGATGTTGATGGACGGCTTTGGTCTTGTTCAGTACCAAAGCTTATTGATAATGCTATCTTCGGGTTTTTTATAAAAGTGAAAGATTCAATGAGAGAAGATATTGCCAAATGAGCGAGAGCAAAGGGGGTGAGTGGAAGCCAGACAGACCTGGCCTCTTGATTCTAAGAAAAGATATCAGAGCGAGTAATCGCCTCATTAGAGGGACGAAGAAAAGGCAGGGAAATTTTTATGGAGAAAAAGATGAAAGAATCTGAAAATTTTGATCCACATTGGGCAAGTTTAGCTTCAGGATCTGAACAATATATAGAATCTTATTATGAAAAAGCAGGCAAAAAAATATTTACAACTTAGATATTGGGTCGAAGCATTAATAAAATTTGAAGGGCTTGATAAGGAATGCAATATTAAACTAGAGGAATTATTACTGATACTCAATTCAATATGCAACAGTTTATTAGTTTTAGCAGGTGTTAATTTCAAAAAACCGCCACAAAATGATTTTATTCCCCATTTAATGGATTTATATGATCAATGGAGTCTAAAAAAAGATAAACCAGAATTGTTTTGTGAGCTATGTCAGATGAATGAAAATTATAATAAGCTCAGCAAACACTTATGTAAATCTCCTCCAAGAGTAAAATTATTAAATAAGATCAATTATGAAGAAATACGGAAATATATGAATGTAACAAAAGAAATTTGGCTTTGGGCACTAAAGAAAACATATGGAGAAAATATTCCTGAATATCAACTTACATTTTTTAATATAGAGTTCTAAAAAGGCTTTTTAAAGAAAAATGTGGAGGCGTATGGAAGCCAGAAGGCCCTGGCCTCCCGGAGATGATATGACATCTGAGTGAATTAGTGCCGCATTGGAGGAAATGGTTGAAGGGATGGGAAGATATCAACAAGGAGAATAAAATGAGAAAACTCTTGATTTTAGTTAGTCTAATTCTCCTTTTCTTTTGTTTCTGTGGACCAAAGCAAGAAGAAGTAGAAAAGATTATTGAAGATGGAGTGGAAGTTATTGTTAATCATATTGAACCTTACAAGATAAAGGGACAACCAACTGCTTTTAATCTGGAAGAAGAATTTGTGATTGATTCAGAAAGGGATGATATTGCAGAGATAGGTTTAACTTATATTGATAGCTTTGGTGTTGATTCCGAAGAGGATATATATTTGTTAAACAGTAAGAATCCAGAAAATATCATTTTTAGATTCAATAGGAAAGGAAATTTTATTGATTCTTTCGGAAGACAGGGACAAGGGCCAGGCGAAGCTCAATGGCCAACTTCTTTAAGAATCTATAGGCATGATGAAATTGCATTTACGGATTCCCATCATAAGTTTTTAATCTTCACAAAACATGGAAATTTAATCAGAGAAACCAGCATTGTTTCTACTTTCATTGACGTGGTGACTCCTTTGGATAATGGACACCATCTGATAGAAAAATCTCTGTTCAACACTCGAGCTGAATATATAATGCAAAGACCATTAATTCTATGTAACTCTGAATTTGAAGAGATTAAAGAACTTGAAAAATATAAATACCCTAACTATTTAACAAAAAAAAGATTTAACGGTTTGATTTCCGATGTTATTTATAAGGTATCAAAAGGAAAAATTTATGTAGGAAATGCGGATAGAGGTTATGAAATCTGTGTATACGATTTAAATGGAAATTTACTGAAAAAAATAAGGAAAGAGTATAATACTATAAAGGTTTCTGAAGAAGTAAAGAAAAACATCCTTGAAAAATATGATAAGCCAGGATTTGAAGGATTCAAGAAGAAAATCTATTTTCCAGAGATCATGCCTCCATATAAATCCTTTTTTATAGATGATAAAGGTGAACTGTTCGTTATGACAAATGAAAAAGGAAAAAATCCTGAAGAATATATGTTTGATATATACAATCCTAAAGGAATTTTTATTGAAAGAAAAAGTTTAAACGGTTCTCTTGGATGGGCAATTGTAAAGCAAAGTCGTCTTTACTGCCTAAAGAAAAAAGAAAGCGGTTATAAGGAACTAATAGTTTATAAAATGAATTGAGATTGATAAATGACTTCCTCTGAAGTAGGTTGAACCGAGGGGAAGCCAGACGGGCCTGGCTTCCCGGGGATGATATGACAGCTTAGCGTTGATCGCCTCATTAGAGAAACGAAAGTAAAATGAAAAAATTCTCAAAATAAAGAAGAAATTATGTCTAAGGTATACTTTTTAGGTGCTGGAGCGACGAAAGCAGTAGCTCAAAGCGCCCCTTTAAATGATGAGATTTTGGAAACAGCTCTTTTTGAGTCCGGATATGAAGAAATAAGTGAAGAAATTGAGGAAATACAGACTTTTTTAAAAGAAGTATTTCATGATAAAAAAAATAATATTCCTCGACTTGGAGATATTTTGAGTTTTATTGATTTCAGCATACGTGAAAAAACTATCTCGATTAAAAATTATTACTATGAAGATTTTATTAAAATAAGAAATAGTTTTGTAAGACTTATTGCCATAGTTTTAAGAAATAATTTGAAAAATTTAAATTCCTCAGCTACAGACAATTTCGTTAGAAATATTAATGAGAATGATTCAATAATTTCCACAAATTATGATATTGTTATTGATAATGCTTTGTTATCCATAAAAAAAAATACTAATTATGGAGTTAAAATAAGGCAAAATATTCTTCCTGTAGAGTTATCAGGCGATCAAATTAGAGCAGTTCCTCTCTTAGACATGCTATTGAATCAAGGTCCCATTAAATTGTTAAAACTACATGGATCTTTAAACTGGCTATATTGTCCTAAATGTGATGAGATAGACATTACTTTAAGGCAAAAAGGAATCGCCGAATATCTGAATCTCAATAAGGAATATGAATTATTATGTTTAAATAAATACTGCACTTCTCATTACGAACCATTAATAGTAACACCAACTAAATTTAAAATTTATGAAAACAGAATATTGAATAAAATTTGGGAGATTTCAAAAGAACGCATCTCTAAAGCTGATGAAATTGTCTTTATTGGCTATTCCTTGCCTGAGGCTGATACAGAGATAAGATGTTTGATACTAAATGGCGTGAATATGGCTGAAACTAAACCCAAAATTACATTTGTAGATAAACCTGGGGGAAGCAATGACATTAACAATTACAATCGATTGTTTGGAGAAGTCAATCATATGCCTATAGGCTTTATAAAATATATTGAAGAAGAAATGTGATTAAGAAGGCAAGCAACAGTCAGACTTGCCAATGAAGAAAAGTCCCATTAGGAGAGACAGTTTGAGGGAATAGAAATTCTAAAAAAAGGGGCATTCTAAATAATTTTCTTAATGTGAGGAGAAACAATGACTTTTTGGAGTGTTTTCTTTGGTGTTTTTACAGGAATTTTCGTTGGAGTTCAGACTAATTTGATTATTGAGGCAATTAAAATTAAAAGGATTAATAAAAAGCGAATTAAAAACCTTAAGTATGAATTTAAATATAACATTAATAAAATTAACCAAGAATTTTTAAAGGATGCTGATGATTATCTAAATCATATCAATGGAAATTCTCCTCAAAGCTATTTTGGGAAAATTCATTTAACAGGTCTACTGAAGACTACACTTAATCAAATCTTTTCAGATGGTTCTATATATAAATATTTTGATTATGAGAATATAGGCAAATTGCAAAGATTAATTACAGATTTTACTCCACAAGATGAAGAAAGGATTAATACTTTTATAGAGAATATTAGCAAAATTGATAATATAGAAAAAGTTAGAAAAGTTGCAAACGAATTAGTAACTGAATATTTAAAAGAAGGAATTGAAGCAGGTAAAAATAATTTATTGACAATAAAATTTAAAAACAAAAAAAAGGTGTTTGAGGGAAGTTAAAAATCAGGAGTCTCTCAAATGAAAAGTAACTTATGGACTCAGACATTTGATAAAGTCAAAAATAATCCATATGACTATAAAAACCAGGAGCTTTTTTTAAAAGAGGCTTTATCCATATTAGATGAAGTATTCAAACACTATGATAAATTCCAGTTAAAATTCCATTTAGATAAACGTTCTGTTGAAAAAGCGATTTGGATGTTACATTTAGATGCATTAGATTCATTAAGAGATTGTATTGCATTATTAGAGAAAAAAAAGCACAGAATTGCAGGTAAATTGTTTAGAGATATTACTGAAGTTCTAGACCTTGCAATTTTGTTTTGGTGGGAACGTGATAAGGATTCGCCATATTTGGAAAAGTGGTATAACAATGAAATAATTCAACATGAAGAATTTAGAAAGCAAATAAAAAAAACAAAAGGAATACCAATTTTTGAAGAAAGTAGGTGTATTTACAAAAGCCTTTCTATGTGGACACATCCCACTTATTTCGTTTTAAAAAATTCATATTCGTTAGGTGGGAAGAACGCAAAGATGCTAATTTATGACGGTCATTCAGAACTGTTAATATTACCCCAGACAATCTCACAATATATGTGGAAAATTAAAGACCTAATACTATATTTTCTTGATAATGTAAAAAGAATAGGATTAATTGATTGGGGAGAGCTTACAATCTTCCTTAATAAGACAATTCGTGGATTAAAATTTGTATAAGTTGGAAGATATAAATTAAGGCATATATAAGCCAATTGGAAGCTAGAGACCTAAAGCCCTGGCCTCCCGGGGATGATATGACAGCTTAGCGTTGATCGCCTCATTGTAAAAGATGTGTGAGAGGGAAGGAAATTCTCATTTGGGGAGGAGGGAGTGAAAAATGCAACTTGATGCTTTATTTGAAAAAACGATTAATAGTTTCAAGACAGAAGTTGTAAAGCTCTATGAAAGAAGATCAATAATGCCATGTTTAATGTTACTTTATTCTTTTATCGATATCTTGGCTTGGCTTCGGTATAAAGAAAAATTCAAAAAAGTCGAAGATAGATATATGAATTTTGTTGATGAATATTTTCTTCCTAAATCAGAATTAAGTTGTTCTGCTGATGATATTTACTCAGCAAGATGTGGAATTTTACACTCTTATTCAAGTGAATCTAATAAAACTGAAAGCGGTAAGGCCAAAAGAATCTATTATATTGCATCTGATAAGGAAGGTGATTCATCTGAAAGTGTAATTCCTGAACCTACCGAGGATATTATTCAATTAAAAATAGAGCATATGATCTCTGCTTTCGAAAACTCGATAAAGAAACTACTAGATCATATGAGAACTGACCGCGATTTAGAAGTAAAAATTACGAATCGATCAAGAAATTGGCTTATAACATGGTAAGCAATATTCATTAGAGAAAATGGATAAAAGGAGGAAAATTTCTCACTGAGGGAGAAAGAAAATAGCAAAACTAAGCAAGCATAATAAAAGAGTTTTGGGAGTACTTGTTTTGTTTATTGCGGTATTTGTTGTAGTTATTTCTGTAATGACAATCAAATAGAAGAGGGAACGCAATTTCTGGGGAAAATACGAAACTGCCAAATCTTATATCGCGAAAAAACCGACGGTATCCGAAATTAAAAGAAGAACAATTTTTAATGCGCTGGTTAAGTTACAGAATAAATACTCAACCTTGTATCCATACAATCAAGATAAACAGCAAGCTGCTTATAAAGAAATCGCAAAGCGTTATTATATCATAGAAGCGACAGTTAGAAATATAGCTATTGAAGGTGCTAAAAAAGGTTGGATTTATGATATATATAAATAACACCTCGACGGTATAAGGGGGAATAAATGAAAATTAAAATTTTAGCTTTAGGGTTAGCAATTCTTTATTTTTCAAGTTGTGCCACGATGATTAAAGGTAATTTAGAACAAGTAAGCTTCAATAGCGATCCACAAAAAGCAGAAATCTGGGTTAATGGGAAGAAAATGGGAGCGACTCCATTATCTTTAATACTTGTATCGAAAAGAAATTATACTATTTATTTTAAAAAAGATGGATATACAACAAAGACCTTTAATATCACAAATCACATTGGAACTGGTTGGATTATATTAGATATTTTTTTTGGATTTATCCCAGTTGTAGTTGATGCTGCTACAGGTGCCTGGTATAATTTTGATCAAAATAATATTAATATGCTATTAGAAAAACAGCAACCGAAATGAAGGGAAAATCGTATATATGTGGTAGGAGAAGAAAAAACACCCCCCAGAATCACCGCAAAAGGAAGCGATAAATGCCGTATTTGTACAAGCAAAACGGCTGTATAATATATGTTAGAAGACGATTATGAATAAAGATATAAGCGAAGTGATAGTTCAGCTTGGGAATTTTCAGAAAGCAATTCAAGCCTGGGAGTGCTCGAATGACCCGGCAAAAAAGGCCACCTTACGCGCCTATATCAACCAAAACTCTTCTGTAGTGCAGAAGATCGTTGCCCAAACCGGATGCTTTAAAAGGCTAACTGTCTCTCCGCCACCGGCGGTGGGTGGTATGATTATGCGAAATCTCAACCCGTTTGATGTAATCTTCTTCCCTCCATATTCAATGAATATTGTCCCCATAATCTCAGACATAATTGACCAAGCCATTGGTATTCTTAAGACAGATCCACCCCAACTGAAGAGAAGGAAGCTCGAACCAACTGAGATAGTCATCAAAGAGTACTATGTGGATCCAACACGTATTAGCAAGTTGGAAATCCTCTCATCCTGCAAGTTTGACACAAGCAAACTGGTTAAATTGTGTAAGGAGCTCAATATCGCAAACAAAAACAGTTGTTACATGACAATTGCAATTCTGACCCGATCAATAATTGACCATGTACCCCCATTACTAGACATGAAAACGTTTTCTGAGGTTGCTAACAATTATCAAAAAGGTACAAAATCATTCAAAAAATCAATGAAGCAACTGCAAGATTCCATGCGGAATATCTCGGATTCAGTGCTTCACACTACTATAAGAAAGAAGGAATCTATTCCCACTTTTGTTCAGGTTGACTTTTCCGCAGATTTAGATGTTCTCTTCGGAGAAATTGTCAGAGTCAATAAGAAGTAGATTTCTAATAAGATGAATCGACGTTATGCCATTATAACTGTAAAGGAAGTAAGACTATGTTCATGACTATAATGATATTTGCGATAACTGGCATTATATTTCTTATTCTTAATTTTCTTGTCGATGGCATCTGGGCATATTACGTGCCTGCCTCTTTAATAATTTTATCAATAAGGAAATGTGTCTACAGTTAGCTTTTAGAGATTGAGAGGGGACTTCTATCTAATATTTTCGGAAAAAAGTTAAAATAAATTTCTTTTAAAATGCCCAAACATTGTGAATTCTAAATAAAAACAAATAAACTAGCTATTATTTCTTTAATAAATACGTAGGTTTTCCCCAAATAATAAAAAACGTATCCGCGACGTAAAAATCGCGAAAAACTTTCTCGGTCTGTAAGGACTTGTAATCTCAAAAAAATACGAGCATACGTTAATTCTAGCTCGAAAAAATTCAGGAATGTATTTCTCTTATAATCTAATATTAATAGTAGTTCTTCTCGGTTAGCATTTTAATGCTAAAAAACACCATATCTGACGTAAAATCCTCGCAATCCAGAATATTGGGTTTTTGTAAATAGTCCATTTTGACGACTGTTAGTATCAAATCAATTCACTGCTATAAGCATATACATACTCACACGTATGAAAAAAATCTGAAAATATCTCAGTTAAAGTACGTTTTCTCTTAGTTCCGGGTAGATTGGGTATGTACAAGTCATTTCTAGATAATATTATTAATTTATGAGTTTTAAAAAATTTAATAATTTGGGAGGTCAAATGTCAAAACCAACCAAAAAGAGCTGAAAACATACTAAGAAAAGTGAAAAGTAAGCTGCGGGCCTGCCAAACGTTATATCCTAAATGATACAACTTCTTTGTTACTTTTTAATGAAGTATTCT
>Ga0210003_1003202_pt1 | contig 13466 bp, 12 predicted proteins | sample LantaG_FD_182804 | JGI IMG/M metagenome (GOLD analysis project Ga0210003, IMG submission 182804) | Deep subsurface microbial communities from Baltic Sea to uncover new lineages of life (NeLLi) - Landsort_02402 metaG (SPAdes) (version 2) | ecosystem: Environmental > Aquatic > Marine > Oceanic >... | reverse complement strand
ACCTCAGGGCGGAGCGCCGGCGCGGCACCCGCTTCGACGACGAGGAAGGCGCAGCTTTCTTGAAAGGGAGCGACGACGAGGAAGACGACGCCGAGGCTCAGGATGAAGACGTCGACGAGGACGCCCTGGCCGGGGACGCCGTCGTGGGCAAACAGCGCAGGGCGAAGGGAGGGGACGCGTGGCTTTTGGACGCGGAGGGCGGGGGCGCGACGGGGACTTCGAAAAAGGCGAAAAGGGCAGCGCTGGCGGCAGCGGCGGCGGCGAAGGCCGCGAGAGAGGTGGCCGCCGCCAAGGCAGCCGCCGCCTTGGGCTCCTCCCGCTCGGGTCCTCTGACCGCCTCCGATCTGGTCTCGATCAGGGCGAGGCTGGTGAGGCTGCTGAGGCCAGGGGAGACCCCCGCGGGTGCGCTGCGGAGGCTGCGGCCAAAGCAGCAGAATCGACAGCTGCAGCAGAAGGAGAAGACGGCGAAGAAAGAGGACGAAAGCAACGGAAGGGGGGAGGAGGGGCAGGAGGAGGAGGCGGCAGCGGCGGCTTTCGACGCGATAACGGAAGCGGCTTCCCTGCTTCTGGAAGAGGCCGGAGACGTCGACGCGTACTCTACGACGAGGGAGGCTTTCGAGGAGGCCATTGGCGGAGGTGGCGGAGGAGGAGGAAGCGGGAGAGGGGAAGAGGTCGACGACGGAGGAGACATTTTCGGCGACGACGACGACGAAGACAAAGAGAAAGCGGAAGAGCCCGTCGCCGCCGCCGCCGCCGCCGCCGCTTCCGAGCCCACTCCTCATGCAGAAACCCCGTGTTCCTCTCGCCCCGCCAACCCCCCACCTCCCCCGCCGCGCCCCGCGGCGACCGGCTTCTCTGCCTGGCCCCTCAAGGAGCTCAGGCGCTTCTGCGAGGAGGCCGGCGGCGAGGCGGCCTCCGCCGCGGCCTCGGCGACGGAGAGAGGCGACCTGGTGAGCGCCGCGCTGGGGGCCGAGGCGGCCGCGAGGCGGGCGAAGGTGCGGGCCGCGCTGGCGGCGCCTCCTCCCGGGTACGAAGCGCGGGCAGGAGAAGGAGAAGGAGGAGAACGAGAAGCGAAAGCCTCGACTTCCTCTTCTTGCAATCCTTCTCTCTGGTGGAGCCCCTCCTCCCGAATGTGGTGGGACCCGGCGACGGGCCTTTTCGGGTCCGAGGCGGGCGGGCAGTGGTGGAGCTGGGATGCCGGCGCCGGGGCGTTTGTGGAGCAGCGTTTCGTTGTGTAACAAAGGAGAAAAAATGGGCGCAACTCGCACAAACTCAAACGAAAAAAGCCGAAGAAAAAAAACAGCAATGACGTTGGAGCATCGGCGAGAGGGCGGCCCTGCTGCGGCCGCCTTCGCTCCTCCGTCTCCTCGTCCGGCGCCGACACGAGGACCGGGCGGGCTCCAGGCATCGCTGGGGGAGTTTGCAGCGTCGCTCGCGGCCTCTGCCTGCGGCGAGAGCGCGGCGGAGATGCGGTTTCCTTTATCGTTTGTTGCCGCTCGCGACCGCCTCTGCTCGGCGCTGATGGGGAGAGACCATGCCAGCAGCTCCCTGCTGCTCGTGCTCTCTTTCTTCGTGGCTCTCGTGGGAGCGATCGCGTACCTGTCACTTCTCGCCGTCGGCAGGGCGAGGCGGTGAGTTGGAGAGAGGGAGAGAGAGAGATAGAGAGATGGAGAGATTGAAGCAAGAGCATCGATCGGAAGAAAGCGGGGGAGGCACATGCGACGTCGAAAACGAAAACGAAAAGAGAGGAAAAAAACTCAACCCCGACCTCCTCCTTCTTCTTCCCTCTTCCCACGACCACCACCTACAACCAAACAGCTCCGCCCGCCTCCGCACAGCAGCACGCCTGGGCGGAGCCGGAGCCGCAGCGGCCCGCTCGGCGGCAGCTGCCTCCTTGGCTCTCAGGGCAGCGTTCCCTCTGCTCTACCCTCCGGCGCCGCACGCGTTCTTCGAGCTCGAGGAGTCGCACCTCCGTTCTCTTCCCGCCCAGACTCTCTGCGGCGTCTGCTTCAAACCGGCGGATGTCGACATCGTCGCCGCCGAAGGGAGCTCCTCGGCGAATGCTGCGGCGGGCAGCAGCGGCAGCGGCAGCATTAGCAGCAGCAGCGGCAACGACACAACGACAACTGTGACAGCCCGCTCCTCGCTGTTCCCCTTCCTGCCCTCGCTGCTGCGCAGGAGGAGGCATCGGTGCATGGGCTGCGAGCGGTGTGGGGCCGTGGCGCACGCGGCATGCTCGCGGAGGCTGCCGCAGGACTGCAAGCCGGCGGCGCTGCCCGTTGCGATTGCTGTGGCGGAGGCGAAGGAGGTTGGTTCGACGGCGGAAGGAGGAGGAGAAGAAGCCGCCGCAGCAGCGACAGCAGCTCTTCCGCCCCCGCCGCCCCCGCCTCCCCCTCACCACCACTGGAGGCCCGCTTCGTCGGGGCTCCTGCCCCCGGACGACGGCGCTGGGCTCGTCGGAGACGGCTCGGAATTCGGCGCAGAGTTTGACGCGAGCGGCGGCAATGGCGGCCCGGGCAGCAGCGGCAGCGGCGGCAGCGGCGGCAGCGGCAGCAGCGGCAGCAGCGGCACCGCTGCGGCGTCAGCTTCTTCGTCAGCGACGCAGCACGCGTGCCTCTACTGCAGAGCCCCGGCTCTCTCGCACGGCGCGGCGCTGGCTCTGGCCGCGGCTGCCGCGGCCTCCGCTTCCGCTTCTGCCTCCGCCACCGCTTCGCCCTCTCACCACCACCGCCACCACTCTTCCTCCTCCGCGACTCCTCGCTCCCCGCTCCGACAGCAGCAACAGAGAGGGAGAGAAGGCGGCAGGGAAGACTCCGCGAGGAGGCGGGAGCGAAAACGGCGAGAGCGAGAGCGGGAGCGGGAGCGAAGAAGCCCTGGCGAAGAGGGCGGCGGGAGAGCGGCCGGCGGAGGCAACGGCAACGGCAGAGGCAGCGAACAACCTCCTTCCGCTCCCGCCGCCGCCGCCGCCGCCGCTCCCCCTTCCTTCCTCGAGCCCATCTTCGCGTGCGCGTGGTGCGAGGCCCGGTGCCACGTCAGCTGCTTCGAGCGGTGCCACCCGGGGAGCTTCCCGGCGCCGCTCGCCGCGAAGCAGGAGCAGCAGCAGCGAGGGCGAGAGAAGGAGAAGCAAGCGCAGCAGCAGCAGCAGCAGCAGCAGCAGCAGCAGCCACAGCAAGAGCAGCCGGAGAAACCTCTCCAGCAAAGGGGGGAAGAGGAGATCGAGCTCGACAACTCGCAGCCCTCTTCCGCCAAGCGCAAGCCCTCCCGCAGCAAGAGCAGGGGCCGGCGCACGAAGCAGGCCGCCGTCGTCGGAGGAGAAGAGAACGAAGAAGCTTCGACTCCTTCTTTTTCTTCCCCTTCTTTCCCGGCCGGCAGCGGAGGTAACAGGCTCCGGGGCTTTTTCTCCTCCTTCTCCGCCGCTGTCCTCGGGGACCTCGCCAACAGCGACGACGACGGCGACGATGACGGCAATTCGACGCTCTCCCGGGCCGCGGCGCGCAGGCGGAGGCGGAGGCAGCAGCAGCAGGAGGAGAGGGAGAGGCGGGAACGAGAGGCGGCGGCGGCGGCGCTGCCGCCAGCAGCGGGAACGGCAACAACGGCGCTCCTGCCTCCTTCTCCTCTTCCTTCTCCTTCGCCGCTCCTCCTCCTTCCGACGGCGACCATCAACCCCTCTTTGCCATCCTTCCTGCCCCCGGCGTCCCTGGTGGCAGCTCTCGACGCCTGCGACCTGGGACCGGCCGGGAGGTGCTGCCTCCCTCCCTCTGTTTTGTGCCCGAGCGTCTTCGGAGCTCCGGCTTCCTCTTCGCCTTCCGCTTCCACCGCCGCCGCCGCTGCTGCTGCTGCTCAGCCTCCTTCTTCTTCGTCGTCGTCTTCCCACGCCTGGTCCGGGAGGGCGCGGGGGCTCGTCGCCGCCGCGGCGGCGAAATCTGCGAGCGTCGTCTCGCGCAGGAGGAGCGTCGAAGGAGGAGGAGGGGGAGGGGGAGGAGGAGGAGGAGGAGGAGACGGAAGCGGGGGGAAAGCAAACGACATCCAACAACATGCTGCTGCCATGAGATCGCCGTCGCCCGAGCCGGAGCCGCCCCGGGGGAGGTCACCTTCCCCCTCGCCCTACCCTCATCTCCTCTCCTCATCTCTTTCGATGTCCCCTGCCCCACCACCGGAGAACAGCAGCTCTCTGCTGATGCGGTCGCCGGAGCCCTCTTCGTCGTCGCCGCAGCAGCCTATGCTGGCGGGCTATCCTTCGTCGTCGGCGTCGGTCTCGCGGGCCGCCTCGGTGGCGTCCTCGCTCGCGGCCGCCGCGCCCGCAAAGCGAACGACGGCGGCGACGGCGACGACGGCGGCGACGGCGGCGAAACCTTCCTCCTCTTCTTCCTCCTCGGCCTCATCCGCCGTCACCGGGTGGATCGGCTGGCCGTCGATCGCCAAGGCCTCCAAGTTCCCCCCGCCTCCCGTGGGAGGCGCCTTTGCGGGCCTGCAGAGAAGGGTGGTGGCGGAGAGAGGAGGAGGAGGGCATCAGCAGCAGCAGCTGAGGCCGGCCCTGCTCCCTCAGCCGTCGCCGCTGCAGCGGCACCTCGCCTCGGCGCGCTCCGCCCCCTCGCTCGCCCGTTTGACGACAACGACAACAGCGACGACGACTGCTTCTCCCGCCGCTGCCACCTCCACCACCACCACCACGAACAATCCTTTCCCCCCGGGAAGAACCCCCGTCATCGTCGTCATCAACACCAAGTCTGGCCCGCAGCGCGGCGCCGCCCTGCGCCGAGCCCTGAGCCGCAGGCTCAACCCCTGCCAGATCGTCGAGGTCCCCAAAGACAGCCCCGTCGGCGCTCTCAGGTTGTTGGGGTCGGTGCCGGGTTGCCGCGTGCTCGTTGTCGGAGGCGACGGGACGGTCTCTTGGGTGCTCGGGGAATTAGATAAGGCTGCTGCGGAGACGGCCGCGGCGAGGAAGGGAGAAGTTGAGCGGAGGAGGACGGAGGCGGAGGAGGCCGCCGTGGCGAGGGCGGCGGCAGCTGCGGCGGAAGCGGCGAAAGCGGCGGAAGCTGAAGCGGAAGAGCAAGAAGAAGGAAACGAAAGTTCGCAGCGCTCTCCTTTGCCGTCTCCCGTTCTTCCTCCTCATCTTCTTCCCCGTCATCCTCCTCCTCCTCCTCTCCCCCCTCTCTCCCCTCCCTGGGAACCCCCTCCCGTCGCGATCTTACCCCTCGGGACGGGGAACGACCTGGCTCGGGTGCTTGGGTGGGGCGGGGGGATCTCGGCGCTCCTCGCTCCGCGCGAAGGAAGTTCTTCCTCGTCTTCGAACCCAAACTCCTCTCCTTCGACGGTCGCCTCTGGCGTCGTCGGGCTGCTGGCAGACGTCGCGGACGCGGCCCTGACGCTGGTGGACCGGTGGGACGTCTCCGTGGTCGCCCCGGGGAAGAAGGAGGCGTGGAAGAAGGCGAAGGCGGCGACGGCGAAGGGCGACGGCGGCGGCGGCGGCGGCGAGGAAGTCTCAGGAGCGGCAGCGGGAACTCAAAGTTCGACCTCTTCCACCGCCTCCGCCGCCGTGGCCGCCGCAGCCTCAAGGGCCAGGCAGGCCGCGGCGAGCCTCCGAGGCGGGAGCGGCAGGAGGAAGAACCGCAAGGGCAACAAGAGCGGAAGCAACGGCAGCGACAACGGCAACAGCAACAGCTCGCTTGACCTCCAAAACCAGCTCATCCCACCTCCGCCGCCAGAGAAGCAGCTCCCCTCTCTAATCCCGGTCAAGTCGCTGCGCGCCACCAACTACGTCGGCCTGGGCGTCGACGCGAAAGTGGCGCTCGACTTCCACGCCGTCCGAGAGCAGCACCCTCGCTGGTTCCGGTCGCAGGCCGGGAACAAGCTTTGGTATACCGGGCTGGGCGCGACGGATATTGTGGGCAGGGCCGCGAGGGGCCTGCCCAGGGCGATCGAGGTGCTGCTGGATGGCGGGGAAGAAGATGAAGAGGGGCATTCTTCTTCTTTGTCGCCAAATTCTCCCTCTTCTTTTTCTCCTTCCTCTTCCTCTTCGTCAAGGCTCCTCCGCATCCCTCCCGGAGTCGAAGGGATAATGTTCCTCAACATAGGCTCCTACGCCGGCGGCGTTGATCTGTGGGCCTCGTCGGTGCCGGCCCCGCGCCCCACGAAAGAAGAAAGGAGGAAGGCGAGGCGAGAGGCCAGGAAGAGCAGGAGGAGGGTCGAGCGGCGGAGGGTGCGGGTCGAGGGAGAAGAAAGAGGAGAAGAAAAGAAAGAAGCTGTTTCTTCTTCCGACTCTTCCTCCTTCACCAGCTCTGATTCCTCCGATTCCTCTTCTTCCTCCTCGGATGATGATGATGATGAAGATTCTCGCTGGCTCGAAGGCGACCAGTCCTTCGGCGACGGCCTCCTCGAGGTCGTGGCGGTCTACGGCAGCTTCCACCTGGGCCAGCTGCAGATCGGCCTTTCCCGCGCCCTGAGGCTCGCTCGCTGCTCTCGGGCTCGCATCTCTATCTCGCAGCCGGGCGTGGCGATGCAGGTGGACGGCGAGCCGTGGTTCCAGGGGGCCCCTGCCACGGTCGAGATCTCCGCCGCAGCGGGCATCGGAGGAGGCGGAGGCGGGCTCTCTTCGACAAAGGCGCGGATGCTCCGCCGGCTCGGGCGCGGTACGCGCGTCGCGGCGCTCGCCGGCGGCGTGCGGGACGCGCTGGCCGCTGCCGAGCGGAAGGGGATCATCACGGCGGCGCAGCGAGGGGCGCTGGCGACGGAGATCGCGGCGACGATGCACCGAGTGTGAGGGAAAGAGAGAGAGAAAGAGGTGGAAGAGAGAGAGACGAGAGAGAGAGAGAGAGAGAAAAAACGGAGAAAAAAAAACTGAAGTGCAAAAAAAAAAAAGGAAAAAGGAAAACGTTTAACAACTTGAAGAGGACCCTTTCGCTCTCCATCCCTCTCTCTCTCTCTCTCACTTCGTTGCAGCTCACCCACGCGCCTCCTCCTCCGATTCACGAGAGAGAAACCCCCTACGAATCCATTTCATTTAAGAACGAGAAACAGAGTTTTTTTTACTGATTTTTTTCCCTTTTTCGTTCTTTTTTTTTTCTTTATTGGTGAATCTCTCTCTCTCCTCTTTTTTTATCAAACTAAACAAATCGCGGTTGAAAAAAATTAAGCTAAAAGTGACGCATCGTCGTCTTTTGAATCACGCGCAGACGCAGAAAAAAAAAAACGGGGAAACAAAGGGGAAAAGCGGGGGGTGAGGGGGTGAAGAAAAGATGAGACATAGAAAAAACTTCTTCTTTCTTCGCTTCCGATTTGGTCGCAGCGCACGCGCGCGACCGAAAGAAAAGAAAAAAAGCGTGCCTCATCTCCTCATTCCTTCCTTTCCATTCACATCTTCTCGTGCGGGCGGCCTGGGTGCGCCCTCAGCGCGTTCTCCACGTCCCCGTGCTCCCAGTACGCCCCGAAGCCGTGCTTGAGGTACCAGTCCACCGTCTTGCGCAGCCCGTCCTCCCACTTGGTCTTCTCGGTCCAGCCCAGGGCCGCGAGCTTCTTGTCGCAGATGAAGTAGCGCTGGTCGTTGAAGGCGCGGTCGCGGACGTTGACGATGCGGTCGGCGGGGACATCGAAGATGGAGGCGATGTCCTGTTGGTTGGTTGGGGGGAGAGTGTTTTGGGGTTTGGGGTTTGGGAATTTTGAGTTGGATTTTTGTCGAGGTTGTTTTTTTTTTTTCCTGATTTTTTTTCCCGGATAAAAAAATGAAAAAAGTTCGAAAACTTTATCTTACCGTCGCCACGTCGAGCACCGTGCGCTCCTTCTGCGTCCCGATGTTGTAGGTCTCCCCGATCTGCCCCTTGAGCAGCACCGTCTCGAACGCCTCGGCGACGTCCTCCACGAACAGGTACGAGCGCGTCGCGCCGCCGTCACCGTGCACGGGCAGCGGCGCGCCGCGCGAGGCGAGCAGGGTGAACTTGGGGATCAGCTTCTCCGGGAACTGGTGCGGGCCGTAGACGTTGTTGCCGCGGGTGATGATGCAGGGCATCTTGTAGGAGGTCATGTAGGCCTTAAATTTTTTTTAGAGTTGGGAAAGAGTTTTTTTTTGTAAAAGGTGAGAGTTCGAAAGTTTTTCGAAGTCGTTTTTTTTTCCTTTTCGGGGCGAAGAAGAAATTTAAAAAAAAAACATCACACCTTGACCATCATCTCCGCCCCGGCCTTGGCCGCCGAGTACGGGTTCGTCGGCTCCAGCGTGCTCGTCTCGTTGCAACCCTCCTCGCGCCCCACCGACGACTCCCCGTACACCTCGTCGGTGGAGACCGCGATGAAGCGCCTGACGCCGCCGTAGACGCGGCACGCCTCGAGCAGCACGTGCGTGCCGTGCGTGTTGTTGAGCGTGAAGGCCAAGGAGTTGCCGAACGAGTTGTCGACGTGGGTCTGGGCCGCGAAGTGCATGACCGTATCGACCTTCTCGTCCTCGAGGACGAAGTTGAGGAGGTCGGCCGACTGGATGTCGCCCTTGACGAACTGAGTTGGAGGAGGTGGAAGAGAAGAGAGAAGGGAGGAGGAGAGAAGGAAGAGAGAGGGGTTGAGTTTTTTGTTCTTGGTTTTTTTCAAGGGAGGGTGGAGCTGTCGAGTGACGACGAGCGAGCTCTTCTCTCGAGAGAGAGAGGGGGAGAGAGAGCGAAAAAAAAAACAAAAAAAAACAAGACAAGGAAGATGCGCCCCCTTTTCCAGTCCTTCCGCGGCTCTTTCTCCTCTGCTTTCCTCGCGAGACCAAGGGAAACACCGTCTTCGAGGACTGGGACCACGAAGAAGAGCGAGAGCGCGGGAGCAAGTGCTGATCTCGGCACGCTTTCGGCGATCGCTTTGAAAAAAAAAACTGCTTCCTCTCTCTCCTCGGCGCGTCGGTTTTTTTTCCTCTTGTCTCGCTCCCTCTCTCTCTTTCCATCCCTTTCCCTCTCTCTCCAAACTCTCACCTTGAAGTTGGGCTTGTCCTTGATCTCGTCGAGGTTGTGCAGAGACGCGCAGTAGTCGAGCTTGTCGAAGGCGATGACCTGGTGGGAGAGCGGGTGAGGAGCGAGGGAAGAGGGCGGAGGTGGTGAGAGAGGACGATGGTTGCGAAAGAGAGGTCGGCGGCGGCGAAGAAAGGGCTCGCTTGCTCGACGACGACGATGGTTTTTTTGAGCGTCAATCATCGCGCCCCGCTTCCGACCTCTTGGGCTCCTGGAATGCTCTTTCTCTTTACGCCAGGCCCGAGAACGATGATTTTACCCCCCGCAGAGAGAGAGGAGGCGGAGAGAAACAGAGTGGAGCGAGGTGGGACGCGGGAGAATAAGAGCATCGGACGTCGCCTCTCCGTCGCTCTTTCGCTCCCGGTCATCGAGCGTTTTCGATCTCGCGGAAAAAAAAAAAAAAAAAACAGAAAAGAGCGCAACCAATGGGCCCCTCGTTCGCCTTGTTCTTCCCATCGTTTGCTCTTTTCTCGATCCCAGGGCCATGAGACATTACTCCGGCCTCATTCTGCAAAGGTGCAGATCCAAACGAGGCGACGAAGAGGGGAAACAAAGCCAAAACGCGACGCGAGCATCTTGAAAAACTTGAAAATCAAAAACTTGCAAAAAACGAGAGAGACTCACCCTGACGTTGGGCAGGTTCTTGACGAGCCTCAGCGCCGTGTGCGAGCCGATGAAGCCGGCGGCGCCCGTGATGAGGATCACCTTGGGCTCGTAGCTGTCGTCGCCGTCGGAGGAGGAGACGACGCGGGTGAGGCCGGACATGGCGTTTGTTTTTTTGTTTGAGTTGAAAGAGAGAGGGAAGAAGAAGAAGAGGAATTGAAGAAAGAAGAACAAGTGATTTGACGCAAACTTCCTTCTTTTGATTTTGAAAAAACAAAAAGCGAAACTCCATTTCAAACCCGCGCCATCGCGGACTCGGGGGGTGTTTCGAGCTCCTCCTCGCCATCATCATCATCCCCTGAGACCATCATGATCGACAACGACGCGCCTCCGTTCGCGAATTCGAGCTCCTCGGCGGCCGCCGCGAGGAGGGCCCTGTCGAGCACCATCGTGTCTGTCGCGTCGGTTTCGTCAACATCAAACTCGGCGTCGACAATGGCCTCGACGCTGCGGCCCTCCGTCGAGGCCCTCGTGGCCTCCGCGGGGCCCGCAGCCGCCTGCAGGGACGTCCTGGCTGCGGCGGCGAGGGCTTCGTCGACCGTGATGGCGGCCGCGGCAGGCGGAGGAGGAAACTGCGGCCGCTCTTCCCATCATCATAATCATAAACATCCTCACCACCTCCTCCTCCTCCGTCGGGCCCTGCTCTCTCTCGCGGCCTCTACGGCCCTCGAGGCGACCTCCGCCTGGCCACGGAACCCGGACCTGCTGCTGGAGACGGCCGCGGCCGCGGCGGAGGGCGCCGCCGCCTGCTGCAGGGGAGAGGAGGTGGGGAGCGCCGGCGCCAGGGCGGTGGCGGAGGTGGCGTGTGCCGCAGCTGTCGCGGCGGCGAGGGCGGCAGCAGAGGTTTCGTCGTCTTCTTCGTCTTCGTCGCCGCCGTCGTTGTCTTTCTTCGCGAGCTCTTCCGACCCGAACGATCTCGTCACAGACGCGGTGATGGCACCGCTGCTGCTGAGGATACGAGGAAACGGCAGCAGCAGCAGCAGCAGCAGCAGCAGTTGTCCTTCTGCTGCTTCTTCGGTCGCTCACGCAGCGGCGGCAGCGGCGCTCCTCTCTCTGCTCTCCCCTCACCCTTCCCTCCCTCTCCCGCCTCCTCCCTCCCCTACCTTGCTCGCCGCCACGGCCCGCGGACTTCTCACCAACACGCTCGCCCTTATCAGCGCCGACGGTGGCGGGCGGCGGACGGGGACCGCCGACGCGTTCGAGTGCCTCCGCGCCTCGGCCGTCGTCTTCTCGAGCCCTTCTCTGCTTCTCCTCCCTTCCCTCTCGATGCCTGCGGCGCTGGCGGCGACGGCCGCCGAAGAGAGCGTCGCCGGCCTGAAGAACGCGGACTGGAGGGCCAGGAGGGCGGCCGCGGGGGCGCTGGCGGCGGTGGCGAGAGCAGCAACGGGCGGAGGAGGAGGAGGAGGAAAGAAAAATTATTATCTCCCGTCGGCCGTCGCGCCGGCCGCGGCGCTCGCGCTGAGCCCCGGCGCTGCCGCCGCCAGGGACGCGGCCGCGGCCTGCTCCCGCCACGACAGGGTGGCGGCGGTTCGTTCCGCCGCCGCCGGGGCGGTGGACGCGATAGACGCGTTCCTGGTGGCCGTCGGCGGAGGAAGTGGTGGAAGCGGCGGAAGTGGAAGAGAGCAGCAGCAGCAGCAGCGGCAGCGGCGTCGGTGGCCCTTTGCTCCGCTCTCGCAGCAGCAGTTTGCGGACGCCGCCGCCGAGGGCTTCGGCCCCTCCGCGTCCGGCCCCCTGCTGACCCCTTACGCGCTGCGTGCCCTGCCTGCCGAGCTCGCCGCCGCGGCGAGCGGGAGCGGGAGCGGAGGAGGGGGGAAGGGCCTCCCGGCCGGCGCGGCCGCGGCGTTCGAGCGAGCGCTCGTCGCTTCGGCAAAAGCTGCCGCCGTCGCCGCAGCTGCAGCAGCGAAGGACGAAGACGACAGCGAGAGAGGCAACAAAGCCTCCTCCTCATCCTTGCTCCCTTCCTTCTCGGCAGAAAAGGAGGCCGAGCTGCTTGCGTCGGCGAGGATGGCGTGGGCGGGGCTGAAGCGGGTGCAGGGTGGCGCCAGTGACGGAGGGAACAAGATGAAATTTTGAAAAACAAAACGAAAAACTTGTAGTCTTCACAGATTAAAAAAAAAACGAATTGGACGAAGATGACCCGGTTGCAGCTCTTTCGCTCGCTCTGGGGCCTCCATCGCAGGGACGGAGGTAAGAGAAAGAGATATACATTGCTGCCTTCCACGCGTTCTCGTGCTTGCTTGCTGCTCGAGGAGAGGGAGGAAGAATAGAGCATCGATCTTTGATTGCTCACTCGTTTGCTCAACCTCTTCTTTCTTCTTCTTCCTCCTCCTCGACACCTTCAACCCCCCACTCAAAACCTTTCCCCAGGCAAGCTCTCCCTCGAGCAAATAGCCCGAAAGGCGGCAGAGCAGGGCTACGCCGGGATAGAGTGCTCCGTGCGCCTCGCCGCGGAGCTGGACGAGTGCGACGAAACGACCTCTTCGACCTCGAGTTCGACCTCGAAATCGACCTCGACAACTCCCGTCGCCGGCGCGGGCAAGCGCCTCTTCTCCTCGGTCCTCAGGCACCACGGCCTCTCCTGGACGCCCGTCGTCCTCTCCAGCGGCCCTGTCTGGCGCGGTTTCGACCCCTTCGTGGATCTAATCAACAAAAATAGGGCGCCGAGAGCTTCGCACTCTTCGACGCCGGAGCAGCACGCCGCCGCTCTGGGAGGGCAACTCGAGGCGGCTCTTGCCTTGGTCCCCTCCTCCGACCTTGACGACCTCTTCTTATCTAATTCTTCTTCTCTCCGCGGGGAGGCCGTCGCGCTGGTAGGGTCGGACGCCATGGGAACGCCCGACGCCCTCCGCACGCTCGAAGCCTGCTCCCGCGAGGCCGAGGCCCGGGGTTTTTCTTTAGCTTTTGAAACGCACAGGGGGCGGGTTCTCGGCAACCCGTGGGACGCGCTTGACCTGATCCGAGAGAGCGCAGCCACTCGCCCCGGGGGTACTCTACCTAGTTTATGCCTGGACGCGAGCCACTGGACAGCGGCGTGCGAGGCAATTCCGGGAGAGAGGGCAGAGCTCGACCTCGCCGTCGAGCGCGTCGCGGCAAAGCTTTGCACACGAGTCCACCTGCGCGTCGGGGACTGCCAGGGAGCGCAAGTGGCGGTCCCCTGGTCCGAACAGGATAAAGAAGCCACGAGAGGTTTCAAAAAGTGGTGGCGGGCGGTGGCAGAGGCCGCTGTTTCGAAAAAATTACCCGTGCTCAGCGCGACGCCCGAGTTCGGTCCCTGGCCCTACCACCGGAGGGCCCCCTTTCTCGGCGAAAACGATGGAAAGGAACAAAAGACCCCGTCGGTGGAGGAGCTGGACGACTGGGCCGCGGAGACGATGCGGGGGATCTTCGAGGAGGTGGTGGCGGGAGGAGGAGGCGGCGAAGGCGGCAACGGCGGCGGAGCGGGGGCTTGAGAGAGGGAGAGGAGAAGAAACGGGAGGAAGAAGCAAAAGAGTGAGTCGCTCTTTCTCGCTCTCTCTTTCGACCTCTTCCAACGCTTCCGAATTCCTCTTTCTTTTCTTTTCTCCTTCTCTTAAATGTTTTTTTTGGCGTCTGGAGAGTGTGTGAATTACAATTGAAAAACGAAAAAGAAGAAAAATGATCACCCCTCAGCGCTTGCCCCTCAGGCCCTTCTCGACCTCCCTGTCGTTGGGGGCGAAGCCCATCAGCCGGGCCGCGCTCGACTGGTAGGACAGCAGGAAGCCAGCCGTGCCGCCGATGAGGGCGGTCGCCCACATGGCCGGGCGCGGGGTCTTGTTCTTGAGGCCTGTTTTTTTTTTTTTTGTTGTTGTTGTTGTT
>Ga0210003_1003201_pt1 | contig 13466 bp, 8 predicted proteins | sample LantaG_FD_182804 | JGI IMG/M metagenome (GOLD analysis project Ga0210003, IMG submission 182804) | Deep subsurface microbial communities from Baltic Sea to uncover new lineages of life (NeLLi) - Landsort_02402 metaG (SPAdes) (version 2) | ecosystem: Environmental > Aquatic > Marine > Oceanic >... | reverse complement strand
ACCACCACATCGACCGCGGAACCCGCAGCAGCCGTAGTACCACTTGCCGGACTTTGGCTTATAATCAAATCAACAGCCACCGTGTCACTGTATGCGTAACTGATATTACCCAGTAGAAGCTCTACCGCCACCAATGCCGTATTGGCATCCGCCTGCGTAAGGCCCGTTACATCAGGAACATTGACGTCTGCTGCCTGTGTCGTTGTTGGCACGAAAAGCGCAAGAATAGCACACAGCCCCAGAATGCTGATTATACTTTTCAACCTGAATCCTGACGAAAATCCTGTCATCAATGTACTGGCTCGCTATTCTTTACATAACACCCTTCTCCAGCTGCTCCAAATCAACAGCCTTTCTTACACATAACCTTCCGTGGGAACAGATAGATTCACCTCCAGCGACCCATCTGTTTTTTTCATCCGTGAATGCAAACAAAAAAAACCTGCCCAGCCACAGTCTTACCAGCACACAACCTCAGCCAGAACCATGCTCAAAGTTGCTGCGCTCCTCGCAGCCGGGAATTGACACAAAGCCCCCTTATCCCCAGTACCAACTGCGGGGTTTTCATATAAACCCCCCAATTCATCTTCATCACGTCTCCTGTAAACTACAATGAACCCTCATCGAAAGCCTGATTTTAACACATCCACCCCCAAAAAGTCAAGCCTATTCTTGTATTCAGGCACTTTTTTGGACTCGCCAACGCCGTCAACTTAGCTTCGACCGATCTTATCGGACGCCGCCTCTACTTTCAATTTTACAATTATTCTCAAATTTACACAGCGGTTGCACCTCAACTTCATTCAGCGTTTTCTGGCATCTAACAAGACACCCTGAAATATGTGTTAATATAGGAAGTTTATGCTTGACATGGAAAGTTAAAATAGGTAAGATATAAGATTGTTGGGGAAATTCCCCCCAGATGGTAGAATACCGAAGAACTACAATATAGTTGTTTAACCAAATATGTGAAAGGAAGAGGAAATGGAAGCTAAAAAGAGGAGTTCGAAACGCACCTGCTCACGCACACGTCTCATAATATTCTGCGGACTGTGCTGCATGCTCGCAAGTATCCTTGTTTCGGTCGCGGCTGCCCAACCAAAAGGCAACGGAGCTATCCACGCAAACGCACACGCGCAAGCTGCAATTGCGGCGGCCCTGACGCCCAACAAGGTGAACCCAGCTGGCATCATTACTGGTTCCGGGGGAGTAAGAACTTTGCAGCCGTTGACCAGTCCGATAAACCCGGCAGCTACTGTCAAGGCCTCCGGAGGACAAAAAAATGTCACTCTCGGAGCAAAACAAGCGAACATCCATGCTCAGTTCAAACCAAAACCGCTCAGCGGCACACCCGCATCTGTAACACCAGTCGGCCAGCCGGCAAATCCACACACCCAGCAGATGGTTCTTGCTACCCCAGGCGGAAATGTCGTCGTAAAAATCGAAGGCTTCAACATGAATAATCCGCGCGGTCTTGCCGGAAACAATCATGCAATGGGCGAAAATCTTTTCCTCGGTGCAGGCGACCTGTTCGCAAGTGCGGCATTTGATGCCGCGGCTGTCGCAAAAACGCCTAACGGAAAAGCACGCGGCCAACAGTGGCAAGGCCCTGAATACAATCCTGGCGGTGGCCGCGATAAGACACCGCTACCACCTGCTGAACCGCCTGAGCCCGGAAGCAGCGAAAAGGGTTGGAACAGCGGAAACAATGGAAACGGTGTAGGAAACATCTGGGTTGGAAACCAGGGCAACGGACGAGGCGGTGGAATGGCTGGAGGCGACAAGCGCGAGCCGCCTGTTAATCCTCCCGATGGCCCTCCCGATGGCCCTCCTGATGGTCCTCCTGATGGTCCTCCCGATGGTCCTATGCCAAAAGCTAACGCTCCTCTTCCAAAGCAATTTGTTTTTGAACTGGGCGGTTGTCCGGCTCTGATGAATTGGCTCACCAAAGAACTTGGTATCGACGTCGATACAATCCAGTCTTACTATGCCCACGCTTTGTCACAGGCCGAAATTGCTGTGCCAAACAAAGCTGCCGCAGCTTACGAAACCGGTTCTGGATGGTGCCAATTGTGCGCTAAACTAAATGATTCCGCTGCAGTCCTGCGCGATTCGACGGGAAATTACGCCGCGGCACTGACAAGCGTCGTCAATCAGTTTGTCACCACGGATGCACCACCAACAGAGGAACAATTGGCGGTAATTGCAACAACATTAGCCCAACACCGGGGAGACGGCACACATTACGCCGACGCAGGACAATGGCTCGATGCGCTTGCTGACTATATCGCGATACTGACTGGCCAAATGGGATTGCCGACCGACCAGGCCGTCGCGATAGCCCTCGATAAGTACGTCGAACCTCTCATGCAAAACGGCCCCGAGACAATGAGTACCTATGTAATGATGAGGCTTCAATCAATGGGTGGCTAAAAGCCACACACCCTGGCTATTAAATTAGCTTGATACGATTGCCGCCTGGGCAGTAGGACAGAATCCATTTGCCCGGGCGGCTTTCAGCCGACGAATCAGACAAATGCATCCCCACTTCATGGCACCACTGCCATGCTTTCGGCGGCAAACAGCCGAGGCAAAAATCCGACTTCTTCAACGAATTAACTTGATTTTCTTACCAACCTGCTGATATAGTACTATAAAACACAGGTGACAGATTGCTTCTGCCAAAGCCCCCACACCTCAGATGAGTACATCGCCTAATGAGCAAATCGTTGTGGGAGTTTCAGGAAAATAGTAAGGTTGTCCGGCTTTTTGGATGTCATCTGCAATGAAAAATGGTAATGAAAAATGCGAAAGTGCGGCCGATACCTGCGACCCTAAACCCACGCAACTGCAATGGGAATTGCAGCTGAACAAGGCCCTTGTAAACCTCTCAGACGCACTCATCGACCCATCCTGTTCCATTGAACAGATGGCCTCTATCGTGTTGCATTACGCAAGGCTGCTAACTGAAAGCCGGCACGGGTTTGTCTCATCGATAGACCCTCTCACCGGTGACAACGTAAGCCACACGCTTACCGAGATGATGGAAACCCAGTGCAAAGTCACCGGAGCCGACAGGAAAATTATCTTTCCAAGAGGACCAGACGGTAAATATCCCGCACTATGGGGTTGGTCCCTGAACACTCGCAAGCCGTTCTATACCAACTCACCGCAGAAACACCCTGCATCTTCAGGATTGCCCGAAGGACATGTACCTGTCGCCAACTTCATGTCCGTGCCCGCAATCGTCGAAGAACAGGTCGTCGGACAGATAGCCCTGGCTAATTCCAGTACCGGATACAACGAAAAACTCCTGCAAGCCACCGGAAGAATCGCAAAAATCTATGCCGCAGCGCTCGCGAGAAAAAGAGCCGAAAACAAACTCGCAGCAAGTGAAAAAATGCACCGAACCCTACTCGAAAAAATGAGCGAGGGACTTAATCTGACGGATCCCAATTATGTTTTCACGTATGTCAACGACAGCTTCTGTACTATGCTCGAACGCTCGAGGGATGAACTGATTGGACATCACCTAATCGACTTTGTCGACGAATCCCACAAACAGTTTATGCAGCGGCAAATCGAAAACAGAAGAACCGGAAAAACAAAGAGCTACGAACTGCCCTGGAAGGCAAAAAGCGGGCGAATCGTACACACACTCATTTCCCCCGCCGGTCTGTTTGACAAAAACGAGAATTTCATCGGCAGCCTCGCTGTTGTCACCGATATTTCGCAACGCAAACAAACGCTCGCACTGAAGACACTGGTCGAGGAGATACTGCGTTGTCTCAACCAGAATAACGCTGTCTCAGAGCTAATTCGCGAAATACTAACACTCATTAAAAAAACCACGGGTTTCGCTGCCGTCGGAATACGACTCAGGCAGGGAAACGATTTCCCCTATTTTGAGGTCGACGGCTTCGCAGATGAATTCGTCCAAAAGGAAAACCGCCTCTGCACCTACGAACAAGACGGCCAGCCTGTCTGTGACGAACAGGGAAAACCGTTCCTGGAATGCATGTGCGGAAATGTCATCGCCGGAAGAACCGACCCTACATTGCCCTTCTTCACCAAAGCCGGAAGCTTCTGGACAAACAGCACCACAAAACTAATCAAGGCTACACCACCCAGCCAACTCCAGACCCAAACCAGAAACCACTGCAACAAGGCCGGTTATGAGTCCGTCGCGCTTATACCCCTGCGAGCTGCAGACCGAACCGTTGGCCTTCTGCAGATGAACGATACCCGCCCCGACCGTTTCAATCTCGAAATGATAAAATTCTTCGAGCAAATCGGAACCAGCATCGCGATTACACTTGCAAGAATCTGGGCCGAGCAGCAGGCCGAAAGCCTCGCAAAGTTCCCTTCTGAAAACCCAAACCCGATAATCAGGGTCGCAAAAGATGGAACAGTGTTGTACGCAAACAATGCAGGCAATTCGATATTGAGCCAATGGAACTGCAAACTCGGACAACTCGTCCCGACAAACTGGCTCAAAACCATCACTGAAGTCTTCCGCTCCGGAACCTGCATCAATGTCGAGACCGAACATAAATCGAGAGTTTTCTCATTCGTTGTCGTTCCTGTCCTGAAAGCAGAATATGTCAACCTCTACGGACGTGACATCACACACCGAAGAAAAGTCGAAACCGACCTCGAAAAATACCGCCGGCATCTCGAAGAACTCGTCCACGCAAGAACCGCAGAACTAAGCCAAACAAACATCAAGCTCATGCAGGAAATCGAGCAGAGAAAACAACTCGAAAGCCAACTCCTGCAAATTAGCGAAAGAGAGCAAAGATCCATCGGACAGGAACTCCACGACAGCATCGGACAGCAACTTACAGGAATAGCCTTCATGGTTAAAGTACTGGAAAAAAGGCTTGAAAAAAAACTCCCCGACGAAGCCCAAAACGCCGCTGAAATCGCAAAACTCGTAAACCAGGCCACCGAACAGACCAGGGGACTTGCAAAAGGACTACATCCCATCGACCTCGATGCCGGCAGCCTCGACTCTGCACTCCACGACCTCGCCGTAACCTCCGAGCACCTCTTCTCAATCTCATGCCGATTCGAATCGAAAAAAACCGTCGTACCAGCCGACACTAACACCGCCGTCAATCTCTATCGTATCGCCCAGGAGGCCGTAAGCAACGCCGTCAAACACGGAAAAGCAAAAAACATCACCATTAGCCTTACTTCGAACCAGGATAACTCCATACTTATAATCGAAAATGACGGAATCGATTTCCCCGCAAAACCCCACAAAACCGATGGAATGGGACTCAAAATAATGAACCACAGGGCCGAAATCATTCACGCTTCCATCGACATCAAAAAAAGAGAACCTGCTGGAACTATCGTCAAATGTATCTTCAATACCAAAAATACCCATCAAAACCAGGAGACCCAACATGCCAACCCAAAAAAATCAGAATAAACCTGACCAAAATGCCGCCAAAGTCCTTATCGTTGACGACCATCCCATAGTCAGGCAGGGCCTCTCGGAACTCATCGACCAGGAAACGGACCTCAAAGTCTCCGCGCAGGCCGAGAACGCCAATCAGGCACTAAACGCCATAAAAGAAACACCTCCCGATATCGCCATCGTAGACATCGCCCTAAAGGAGACCAGCGGTATCGAACTCATAAAAGATATTAAAGCACAATACCCACAACTGCCCGTCCTCGTCCTTTCCATGCACGATGAATCGCTCTACGCCGAAAGAGTCCTCAGGGCAGGAGCAAAAGGATACATCATGAAACAGGAGGCAACTGAAGACGTCATCACCGCAATCAAAAAAGTCCTCGAGGGCCGGATATACCTCAGCCGAAAAATGACAGAAAAAATGATGTCCAAGCTCGTAGGCCGAACCCAGGAACCCACCTCCCCTGTCGAACGCCTCAGCGACAGGGAACTCGAAGTCTTCCTCCTCATTGGACAAGGACACAGCACAAGGCAAATTGCCGACAAACTCTTTCTCAGCATAAAAACCATAGAAACATACAGGGCGCACTTAAAGGAAAAACTCGACCTCGAAAGCTCCGCCAAACTTCTCCAGTACGCAATACAATGGGTCGCCAGCCAGGATAAAACATAGGGCTTTCCCCCATACTAAACAAAGCACTTAAACTGATAACAAAAACAGTTGATGCCCCGATTTACAAAAACGAACACATTGCTATCATGGGGCGTATAAAACGGGGCTTATGATGTGAGAATGATGGTGGCAACTTAGGATTCCAAAAGAAAATTAATTTTGCACAACTCCACCCTCCTCCTCTGAAGCCGGGTTGAGCAGTCGCATACACTATGGGGTTGCCCAGCCCGGCTGATGACTTACAACCCCGACAATGAACAAGGGGCGACGGAACACCCACCGGTTGAAACTGTACATCGAAATGCTGACTCGATAACGTATGAAAACAATAGAGCAACAGCAACGCACCCAAGCCAAAACAAAAATCCTCGTCGTCGATGACCACCCAATCGTGCGTCAGGGCCTGACACAACTAATAGACCACGAAACCGATCTAACCGTCACCGCACAAGCCGAAACTGCTCTCATAGCACTAAACGTTGTGGACAGCCGGCATATCGACCTGGCAATTATCGATATCTCACTCATCGGCTCAGACGGCATCGACCTGGCCAGAGAAATAAAATCCCGTCACCCAAACATCCCAATACTGATGCTCACAATGCACGACGAGCCACTCTTCGCGGAGCGTGCCTTCCTCGCTGGCGCGCAGGGATACATACTGAAACGGGAAGCACCCGGAAAAATTATAGACGCCATACGAATCATACTCGATGGAAAGCGATACGTCACACAGGAAGTCGCCCAAAAACTCTCTGAAAACAATATGTGGCACGATATTGACAAAGAGTCGCCATCCGACTAAAATCATCACCGAACTAAAAAACTTTGGAGGTAACGAATTATGACTCTAACAGCTTCAACAATGCTCGAATTGGGCACCCAATTGCCGCTTTTTAGCCTGCCGGATACAACCGGCAAAACAGTCTCACCGGATGATTTCAAGGACAACCCAGCATTGCTGATAATATTCATCTGCAATCATTGTCCATTCGTAAAACACATCCTGACCGAAATGGTCGACCTTATCGAACAATATCAGCAAAAATCCGTCGCCGTCATCGCAATAAACTCCAACGATGTCCAGGAATACCCACAGGACAGCCCAAAAGCCATGAAACAGCTTGCCGCCGACAAACATTTCACTTTCCCATATCTCTACGACGAAACCCAGAACACCGCCAAAGCCTTCTCCGCCGCCTGCACCCCAGACTTCTTCCTCTTCGACAAGGACCGCAAGCTCGTCTACAGGGGCCAATTAGATGACAGCCGCCCCTCCAACGGCATCCCAATCACAGGCAAAGACCTCACCGAAGCCATCGACGCAACCCTCCAGGGCAAGAAAGTCGCACCCGACCAAAAGCCCAGCATCGGATGCAACATAAAATGGAAACCGGCGAACCAACCGTAAAAACCACCCTGCAAAAAGAATAAGCCACTGCCGCTTTGCCCCGCTATTCATTCTGGGGCCATGTTCGCGCCCAGTGCAACATCAAGATTAGAAGTAAAATCTTTGTGTTTTCTCTCTGCGTGCCTCAATTGATCAAAATACAAGTCATAGTCCTGCGGACTTAGAAAATTAAAACGATAAGTCAATTCCGACTGGTGCTTGTTGACTATCTCAAAATGCTCTTTCGCCGCTTTAAACTTTGCTTTGTTCTCATCCGATGGCTGTAAAATCTCCTCGTTTCCCTTTATTTCTACCACAAGAATTGTCTTGCCCATTTTTAAGAAGAAATCAGGGTTAAATTTTCCACGCGTTGGATGCTCCCCCTTTCTCCAGGCGTATTCAATGGGATAAAAATCCTGATCGGTAGATTTTATCCAAGAATCTATAACCTTGCTATTTTCAGCACTGCATAATCCTCTTACAAATAAACGTTCCGGCTTACGGCTCGTAAGTACAAGATTTAACGGGGTTTTGAAGTCAAATACGTTATTGATTTTATGGATAGCTGAACCAGGCATGTTTTCCTCGTCATCTTCTATTTCTTCTAAAATGGCTAGAATTTCTTCATCACTATGCGTTTTAGTATTGTCATCCCAGAAAACAGTTATTTCGCCGCGCCGTATTGATGACAGACCTGCACTATTCCTATTTCTGTTTTTCGTATTAATTGGCTCAATAGCTTTCGGCGTCATTTTATACCTGACCACTTTTGCCCCCGCACGCTTTATTACGCCAAATGCCTGCCATATTCTTTGCCTGTTTGAATCATCGATTTTATCTTCTTTTTCCCCTATCAGTTTCAAAGACTCCTTTATGATTCCCCTCAACCAGCACTTGTCATATTTTTTTGCATAATCGGTCTGGTTCTCTGTTTCCTCGGTTTCCAAATCGATAGATTTAAAACGATTGTGTATTTGTTCTATAATATCCTCGACGGAAAACATTTTATATTCTATTCGCGTCGTTTTGCTTCGTTCTTTGCCGGTAAGAGCGCGAACATACTCGGTTTTCTTGTCTAATTCTGAAGCCTGATCAGCAAGTTTAATAAATCCTTTCTTAAATTCATATTCTTTTTTTTGCTTGTATTCTTCGGTCTCTGATAGACGATCATAGTTAATATTATGTAACGTGAAGTTATAGTCGGGGGTTTTTTCAACAGGGTACGAATAAATCCGTTTTTCAATTTCAAGGACCTCGTCAACAAGATGTTTTATCCGGCCTGACCATTTGTCATGGTTGAAAATGGTTAGCACCGGTCTTTCGCTTATATACTTTTCAGGAATTCGCAATCCACGGCCTAGTACCTGTGAGATTAGAAGTTTGCTGTTAAATGCTCGTTCCTCGTGAGGCACAATTTGAAATACATTTTTAACATCCCAGCCCTCGGTTAACATGCTAACGGAAGTAATCCATTCAACAGGTGAGTCCTGTCTGTCCACATCAACTAATTTTATAATGTTGGCCTTGTGTTTCGGTGAAGATGTAACTTCAAGAACTTTTTTGGCCGTATCTTCTTTAGGGGTATTTTCCTTCTCCGAGATAAATTGGATCAGGTCATCTGTAAGCTTGTTGCAGGCACTAACGTCTTTAGTTACAAAAATTGTCAACGGTTTTACCATTCGGTATTTGGTGTTTTTTATTTCAATATGATTATCATAAATCTTTTGGAATCTTTCATTCGGTGTTGTTGAAGTATCCTGAGCAACATAGTCAATCGTTTTTACAAAACCATCTTCAATAGCCTGCCGAAGTGAGTATCGGGATATGACATCCAAAAAGTACTCATCATTTATATAACAAGTTCCGGAAAGTCCCACGATATACTTGAAGCCAAAATCTTTATCCAACAAGAATTCTTTCCACTTCTTAAAATCTTTTCCGGTTTGATTGTAAACATGATGTGTTTCATCATTGATAATAAGCGTTCGTTTGCCTTTTCCCAAAAGACTATCACGAATGGAAGATTTGACATGTTGATACAGAGCATGACAGTTTTCGACGCAAATAGCACCGGTGGTAATGCTTTCTGTGGCGTTGATAATATGAGGATTATTTATGATGGCAACCTCAGGTAATAGACTTCTTAACGTATCATCACCTGAGAAACGCTTAAACTTGTCCATCAGGCCCGCTTCAATTGTCGTGGAAGGGCATACTACCAGTACGTTATCTACCGAACCTTCCGCCAGCATGATACGCGCGATGGCATAAATCACCCAGCTTTTGCCCGTACCGGTCGCCAGGTCAATCGAACAGGATAATTGATTCGGCAATTGGAGGTGCTTTTTCATCTCACGGAAAGAACCATACAAATCACGGAGTTTGTCGTTGTCATTAAAATTTTCTTCCGCCAGTTCTTTCAGGTTACGGTATTGATTGCCCAGCAAATAGCGCAGGCTGTTGCGGATGGCGTCTTTCTGGTACTCACGGTCGCCGCAAAACGCATCGATAAAACCCTCATATTTATTTAAATCAAAAACAGAGGGGTCGATGTTCTGCTTTACCAGCAAGACCAAGTCCTGATTGAGTAATCGAAGCTGATCCGGCATTTACTTTTTCCCTTTTTTGAAATCTTTCAGCGTCTTAATCTCACGGTACTCGTTGCCGTAAATATCAAGATAGATGATCATAATTTTGTCCTTAAACGCTTCTACTGGTAAATGAACCTCCCATTTATTCTTCTCAATGTCGGAAGCGTAAAAGACCTTATCCAGATTGAATGTGTCATTGTTTTTATAATTAAAATCCACCATTACCATCGACAGAGATTCCCGGTTGCCGAGTTGACTGGCGCCTTTTAACATAGCCTCGCTTTTGAAGGTTTTTATCTTTATGGAAGCGACCTCGTACAATTGACCTTTTGGTTTTTCCCTGTAATACTCACAGACAACTTTAGGTGGCCGAATAAAATCAAACCCAACGGCATCTACCGTATCGTTGACCTGGCTTTCATCAACCGGCTGCCTTATGGCCGCAAAGTCCTTGTTGTGAAGTTCATTAATAATAGAATAGGGTATTCGAAGGATATAGTATCGGGTACGGCCTTTATCAATATAATCTTCCAGAAACATAACCTTTGCCGCCGGTGCGATAATGAAAAATTCCCTGCTTACTTTTGATCCTATGTGTGAATGTAGATCATCGACAAACCCATAATCCAAAACTAATTTCGCATCTTTCAGGTGATTGAAAACAAGGGCATCAGAGTTGCCCCGAAAACCATCTAATTCAACCCCGCCTACCTTATGCTTTTTGTCCCGGCAATTGAATAACAACAGCGCAAACTTGCACCAATCCCCCCACGCCAGTTTTCTTAGCTGCTTAAAGTCATACAGACCGGCACTATAAAGGGTAAATGGTTTTGCCTTTAAGCGTTTGCCCTTATTGCCGATTTCCGTTTTTAGATTAAGCATTCGCTTTTGGATTGTGTACATTGCCAGTTTGCCGCAGTCGATACCGACCCATCGGCGACCGAGTTTTTCCGCAACAGCTAAGGTTGTTCCTGAACCAGCAAAGGCATCTAAAACCATGTCGCCTTTTTCTGTAACTTGTAATATTCTATCTAACAATTCTTCCGAATTTTCTGTGGGATAATTGGTTAGATGACTGTATCCCTTTATATCAAGCCAATTATTATCTACTAGGACACTATCTCTGGGTGGAATCCAATATTGTATTTGATTACCTTTTCTTCTGACAAATTCTAATGACTTTTCTGAATCATCCCAATATTCTTCAAGTGATGTGTGCGAATCTCCCTTTTTCTTCAAAAATTCATTATAATTTTCAATGGCTTTATATGATCTCTCTTTTGACCACATCCAAGGCGCATCTTTTTTTATACCTAATATTTCATATTGCATTGTAGGTCTTTTGTAAGCCCTTGCTTTTATCAAATTCATCCATTTCCCATGAGTCTGATCTTTTATTGGTGCATCTTTTTTAATTTTTAGAAATCTTGAATCTGAGTTCTTTGAGTACCAAAAAATTGTATCATAGGATACTGCAATTGATCTGATTTTTTCAAATTGTTTAAAAAAACCTGCTTTAGATTGCCCCCTTTTAACAACAATCTCATTTCGGAAATTGTTTTTATCAAAAATTTCATCTAAGATCATTTTAATATAATGACCAAAGTGATAATCTATTCTTACAAATAAACATCCCTCTTTACTTAATAATTCTTTTAAAAAAAATAGTCTTTTTCTCAAGAAGTCGACAAATTTAACACCTTGCATTTTTGCTGAATATGCTGGTATATCTCCTTTGGCATCATACTGATCACCCGTTCCAAACGGCGGGTCAATATAAATCAGTTTCACCTGACCTTTTATGCTGGGTTCATCAAGTAAAGATTTCATTGCCTGAAGATTATCGCCGAATATGAGTTTATTGGTCCAGCCGTTGCCGTTGGTTCCAAAAGTTTTAACCGGCTGCAAGGGTACGGATATGGTATCGGCCAGTATATCTTCCTGTCGTTCTTTACCGGCATATACAAGCTCATATTCTTTCTTTTCAGGTGGGAAGAGAATATTTTTGTAATCGACAGGTAAATCATCTCCCGCCCCAAGAATTTCAATAATTCTGTCTCCGTCTCGCGCCGATAGCTTTCCCATTTTCACTCCCTGAATTAACCTTACTAACCCAAAAACGCAAAAAACGCCACGCCTAAAACCTTACCCCTCAATTCTACTGTTCAAAAACCCCCTGTAAACCTTTTTCCTTATTCGCGTCCATTCGCGTTCATTCGCGGTTCCACAGTTCTTTTTCCTCTTTACTTTGTCATTTTACTTTTTGCCTTTTGCCTTTTGACTTTCACTGCTGCCCCCGTGGCTCCTGGACCCTAATCAATCAAAACCGAACGCACTTCTTCAAAAACCCCCATAACCACCAAAAATCCCTTACCCATTCTGCCACAAGCGCTTAGGCCGTTTACCCCTGCAATCCCCCCCGAATTTTCGACAGTATGCGATAGATCGCCCCTATTATAGAAGGGCGCCATTTTTCTAAGCCCCCAGAAACGAGGATCGAGACTATGACAACAATCGCAAACATCGAAGATCGGAGTTTATCCCGACTCGTCGGGCCTGTCCTCTTGTTTCGAGCCTTCTCATTTTCATGCTTCGAATTTGTTTCGGATTTAGATATTCGGATTTCGTGCTTCAACCCAACAATTATGCAAAACAAACCCAATTCCAAAAACCAAAATGAACCTAACCTCTTATGGACACAGGGACTATGAACATGAATCACCCCTTCGAACTCCGGAAAAACAAACCCAATCAAACCCAACATTGCAGCACCCCGGAAATCCGCACAAGGCCGACCCCCGCCGGACCTCCAGCGAACCTCCGGCACCTCCGCCCAAAATCAATCAAACCTGTTTTCGTTTCTTCAAAAGTCCCCAAAACTCCCCAAAAACCACACGCTTTTCTCATTTTTTCGCCCGTTTTTCTTACATTTTCTCATTTTTTCGCCGGTTTTCGCACCTTTTCACCGCCAATCAGCACGTTTGTGTCGAATTACGCCCCAAAGCGCACGAACCCGCACGTTTGTTTCGATTTTCTTTTTTCCTACCCCCCGTAACTGCCCCAAAACGAACCCTCAAAATTCCTCCTAAAAAAATTTCCCCTTCACTTTCCACCCCCCAATCCGCCATTTCAACCCAATAAGGCCGATTCAAAGCCCCTTTTTCAACCCAATCCCGAATTCCCCCTCGACCACCCCGCCAAAATCTGCACAATCCACCCCATTCTACCTGCAAACACAACATCCACCCATAATGCAGGTTCTTGCACAAATCTCAAACTTCGGTTTTTTTTTGAGGTTTTTTGCGGGGAGATTCAATTCAAGGCGCACCCCCTGTTAATGACGATGTAAGGGGTAGTCGTTTGAGTTTCATAAACCCTTATGTC
>Ga0210003_1003199_pt1 | contig 13473 bp, 6 predicted proteins | sample LantaG_FD_182804 | JGI IMG/M metagenome (GOLD analysis project Ga0210003, IMG submission 182804) | Deep subsurface microbial communities from Baltic Sea to uncover new lineages of life (NeLLi) - Landsort_02402 metaG (SPAdes) (version 2) | ecosystem: Environmental > Aquatic > Marine > Oceanic >... | reverse complement strand
AAGTACTAGCGGTGGTCAACCCTGATGGAGTTACAGTAGGTGCTCCAGCAATACCCGGATTTACGTTACTTAAAGAGAAAGGTTCTAAAACTATGTTATCCGTTAAACCACTATACGTTACATTAGCTGTCAAAGTATAAATACCTGTTGAAGGTGTAGCTGCTACATTAGTGTTGTAAAAGAATGTTTTTCCAACACCTGTCTTAATCACCCACTCAGTTCCTGCTGCTACTAAATCAAATGTACCCGATGGAACCGTTGACCCAACAGCATCTGTTACGGTAAAACTATTTACAACTACCCCTGAGGTCACAGGAGCACCTACGCTGTTTAAGAAATTAAAAGCCGCTCCAATAACGGTTTCGCTCGCGGTAGCCTCACTGAAGGTAATACCTGAAGCAAAATCGGCACTTACAATTCCTGCGTACTGAGAGTTTACTAAACCATTAAGTGTTTCTAAATTACCAGATAATGATGTTTCCCAGTAAATATCCAATAAAGAATATACTGGTTTTGTTTCAGCTACTGATAAAAAAGGAACTACAGATAGGTTGCCATCATTGTCAGGGCTAGCTGGGGGTGGTTGATTGTGTATAGATTTTATAAAAACACTTCCACCAATTGGATTATTTACATTAGCTGATTGATTAATCTTTACCACTAAAGGGTTGGAATCCGCATTATACATAGGGGAATCTGGAGCACTCTTCCCCCAAGGAATCGACCCAACAGGTTGTTGTGCTTGGGTTATACTTGTTATTTTAGGAGGTGTAGAGGAATCATATGTGTAAATACTGTAGGTACCTGATTGTCCATACTCTCCCGCAGGAGCTGCAGCTATAAAAGGAATAGCCAAAATTTCCATGTCTCTAACTGTGGCTACACTAAGTACTCTTTGAGATAGATTGCCTGGATAGTATTGAGTATTCCAAGGAGCACTATGAGGGTATGGAATTGCAGTTAATTTATTATTTATATTAGGATTATTAACTCTTATTGTTAAAATCTCACTGCTATTATATTCGCTATCACTAGGCCCTACTTCTTTTAAGTCTCTAGGTATTTTATTTATATTATCACTTGCTAAAGTTGTGAAAAAACTTTTGTTTGTTTCAACCTTTTCTTCAACAGGGTAACCATTTATAAAACCAGGTAAGTAAACATTATAATAATCTTGCTCTTGTTGTTTAACAACAATTTTATAAGAAAACCAGCCTAATGGATTATTTAATGAGTATAAACCTGGGGTCCCTAAAGCTAAGTCAAGCGTTGAATTTATAGCGGAATCTAATTGTACCTTTAAAGCGTTACCTAACCAATTGGTTATAAGTCCACCCCCACTATCTTGATCAGTAAGGCTATTGTACGAGTGGAAAACACTTGAACCTGGAATATTAGGGTTACCATCATAAGAAGAAAGTATAACATCAGATTGTCTTCCATACCTATCAGCAAGCACAAATCCAACTTGATATGTTCTATTTTGTTTTAATTGATGATTAGGGTATTGAGTGTAATTATCAAATCTAGTTGTTTTATTACTAGCTGAAGTTCTGTAGTTTATGCTTAGAGGTGCCGTGTGCCTGTCTCTGTAATTACCATAAACAATTCTGTTTCCAATAACCTCTTGAGCTAATGCTCTAACAGGTACCTTATCCGATACTCTGGTTGATTGATTACTTGGTAGAGTTTTATATGGTTTAGAAGAGTTATAGTTGTAGTCTAAAAAATACTTAGATACGTTTTCTCCGTTTAAACTGTCGTAAAAACTTATTGAAGGGAATGTCGTTGTCGTTGTAGGTATGATTATAGTTTCTAATACTTTGATTGCTAAAGCATCAGACTCTTTAAGCAAAATGTCAATAGCTGTCATTGTAAACTTTGTAGTCATTTCTTCACCTGAAGAGTAGGGCATTGGTATTTTTAGCAGTATGTTGTTTATGTTATTCTCAAACCAAGATACTATTGTAGATTTATATGTATTGTCCATATCTTCAGTAGGAGAAATTTGCGCTCCACCAAACTGACCGTATTGTTTAGGTATAAACATTACTTGACTCCAAGGGGCTATCAAAGAGTACTCGTTGTCCACAAATCTGAATCTGTAGCTAAATCGTACAAATTTGTCTTCTAAAAAGTCAACATCCCCGCTCCAATTAATGTCGTAGTCGGGGTTGTCACTAATAGATAAAGTATCTATACTACCGGACACTAGAGTTGTTTCTTTGTCTAGTGTAACCTCAATATACTGTTTTGGACTTACAGCGTTAGCATTATCTTGTATTTCTACCGAAGCAATTCTAGTATCTGCTAGTATACTACCCGGGGTAGGAGTACAAGATACTAAATCCCCAATCCTAGGAATACCATTTTTGCCATTGTATAACCAGTCTGCAGTAGATCCGCTTTGAATTCTGTAAATTGCTGTAATTGGATTAGGCGAACCCCCGTTAGTTATAGTGGTTATAAGCCCACTAGAATGATTAGACATTACTGGGTTAGTTTGGTTCGTCATAGACGGCCTACTAAAATCCATATTAGGGGAGCCTGTAACGGTAATCGCTTCAGATAAGGTTAAAGTAGTTGCTGTGGGTATGCCTATAACCGTTACAAGATCCGATATAGTTAAAGCGTCTATTTTATTATTATCAGTTATAATATCCCCTACCTTTATACCTGTCATGCTTGTTGGTGTGATAGTATCCGAAGGGGAGGTTGCCGCTGTTATAGTTGTAGTATTTCTTTCCATAACTAAAATAGGCTCATAAGGGGCGTATTTAGCTACAGATATTTGATCTTCATTAGTATAATATCCTATATCTAGCCCAGCACTTTCCACGTTTATTTTTCTAGGCTGATTTAGATTGTCTGTAAAAAACAACAGATTTTCAATTAAATTGATACCTGTAAATATAAATGATTTGTTAAAGTTAAGAAAACTCCCTTGGACTAAAACAGTCGGTGGATTTACTGCAGATAAATCAACACTGAATATATAACACTCCGCAGTTCCCGGAGCCCTAGTCCCAGCTGCATCTTCGTAGTCAGTGGCAAATAAGTAAGCTACATTAGAATTTTCATCGACAAAAGAACCTATTATTTCTGTGTCTACAGAAGCTGATAATTCCGAAATTTTGTAATTCCCTAAAATATTTTCAAATTGCCCTACTGTAGAACTTTCAGATCTACTTATAGATAAGTTTGTAGCTTCCCTATATTCACCATTAGGTAATATACGAGAGTCAAGATCTTGATTCATTTTCCCTTTGAGGAAGGTATTTATAATCTCAGCCATTTAATTTTAGTGTTTTAACCATTTAGATTGCCCTCTAGTAACCTGAACTATCTCGTTTAGCTTAATATTAGATAATCTTATTTTAGCGTTTCTCAGCTTAGCACTTTTTTCCCTTTTTAGTCTATTGATAACATATTCAGGTTGATTGATTCTAGATGCTATGATAGCGTGGCTAATATAAGCATACATTGCTTCCTCTGCCATTTTAGGTACTCTAGTATCCATATTTGTGGATAAGCCATCTGATATGTATTCTAATATAATAATTTTATCAACTAAGTCAGCAGAGAAAGAAAATTTACCTTCTCTTTCGTTTATTGTGAAAGACCCATTTATGTTAGCATGTTGTGGATCCATTCCATATCTTTGACCAACACCAAATGCTTGCCAATCGTAAAAATGATCCCAACTAAAAGCACTGTTATTAATATTTTGTCCAGCATTTTTCAATCCGTTATTAGCCCATCTGCTTTCTGTTATCGATGTACCCTCTGTGTTGTCTCCGAAATTATCCTGTATAGGCTGCCCGTTATATGACTGAAGAGGAGTTTGGTATGGGTTACTAGTTAAAGTAGTTGGTAATATAATATGTTTAACACCTTGGGTGTCAACCCAGAATATATTAACATAGTTAACGTAGTCTTGTGGTATAGCGACACTTAAACTATTAGGTACAGATAGTTCTTGGGAGTTAACACTCTTTAGTGTATCATAACTAAACTCTTGCATTGCTCTTTTAGCGTGAAATATAACATCAGTTTTCTTTACACTCTGAATTAGTTTGCCGTCACCGACGTAAGCGACTAAAAAGTTATTGATTATATCACTAAGCTTAGTGTAAGCATATGAACCATAATTATTTTCAACAACTTCACCATAAGCTTTTTCGCTATAAGTGTTACCGTAGTTCCCACCTTCCAACGTCTTTAACTGGGCTACTATAAATAGATTATTAACCGGTGCAGTAACAAATACTATATTGTTATCAACAACAGAGTAGCCTGCTAGAATCTCTACCCAACTACCTGGCAAACCATTTACACTGGTATATAACTTAAAGTTGTTTAAAGCATAATTAATTGTGGTATTGGAAGCTTCAAACCATTTTAAGTTAGTATTAAAAGTAGTTGTAAAAATACTATTGGTTCCATCACCTTTAAACCCCTGAGCTCCTTCGTAGTATTGTCTATTGTTTTCCGTTATTAAACTCATTTTTTATTATGTTTTTTCGTTATTGTCCGCTTGCTGTATTTGCTGAGAAGCCAATTGTATTATATTAGGATCCTGAATTATAACACCTGAGTATACTAATATACCAGATATTACATCCGTTTGTTCCGATGGATGTAATTCAAAATTTATAGAAGAGACTGGGCTGTAAATGAATTGACCAAAGTTCCCGGTAGTATAACCCCACTGAACTTGATTTGGTTTTTTTATGTAAGAAACTTGAATAGCCGATGATATAGTTGTAGGATATACTAACAACTTATTATCTTCATATAAAAATATAGGTTGCGATTCGGTAGCTTTAGTTAATGGTGATTTCTGAATGTAGTAGAATTCATTTCTATCCACCATTTGAACTTCGGTAGCATCTTTATATATAACACTACCTAACCTGTAAAAATCAGAAGGAAGTAATTCTACTAATATAACATCAGCAACAATAGGTGCTGTAACAAAAGTAACTATATTGTTAGAATTATTAAAAGAGTATTCCGATGGATCTGTTTGCAAGATACCATTTTTATATACTTTTATCAAAGCATCTTGAGACTGAGAGGTAGACCAAGTTGTTATAGTAAATAATGTGTTAGTAGCCGGATCAGGAGAAGCCGGAACAGTAAATGACTGTGTTGAAGTTGCAGTTACTGTGGTTGTTGGTAAGTTAAAGTGAGTGGTCGCGTACGGTGCTAAACCTATTCTTTTAAAAATAGCTATTTTTTCATCAACATTTTTTAATCTGTTACCGTATTCACTGTCGTTTTCTGGAATACGTAATTGTTGATTCAGGTCGCTCATATATTTTTCAAATATACTTAGCTGAACTTGGTTACTAATCTTGTTAAACTCATCCGGAGTAACATACCCTCTTTGTTGCTGGTTAAGTATTAATAACACAGTTTTATAAACCAAATCTACGTTTATTGCCATTTTTTATTTTTTATTATTTATAGTAGATAAGCCATATTACAAACGACTTACCTACTATAAAATATAGTTACATACTATTTTAGTTTTTTCTCTACAGATTTGTATATTTCTACTCCTTCATCTGTTTTAAAGAATGCGGCCATAGCCGAGTATGGGTTTTCATCGAAAGGAACCGTTATAAGTTTCTTACCTGTACTTCCCCAAGAGAAAGATCTCTGGTCTTGCGCTAGTTTGATGATATTTGCTTCAACAGCTTTAATAGCAAAATTCCTTAATTGAACATTGTCGTCTTTGGCTAATTCTAAGAACAACTGAGGTTGACTCCTAGCGAATATAAGTAAATCGCGTCTAAGCTCCTTAGAAGACATGTTAGTAACCTTAGATCCAAACTCAACTCTCAATATAGCTTCCGCTTGATCCACTTCTAATGCTCTAGCGGCATTTAAAGCATCAATCTGAAGTTCCATTATATCTAAGTCATCATTAGCTTCAATTACAGCGTCAAATTCAGTGTATCTTCTTCCTTTTAAAGGGTGATACAATGATAAAAGTTTTTGCAGTTGTTGATTTTGTTTTGGTACATGCAATGATCCATCTCTAAACATGATGTGCCCCAAAGTTGCTTCCCCTTCTTGTTCGTCTTTAAAAGGTGACGACATATTGGTTGCATATCTTAGTTCTCTCTGCTCGTTAGTGTCTGGATCAAAATACAGCATTGCCACCTTATTTGTGTGTTTTGATGGTATACGTAAAGTTAGTGGTTGGTATCTACCTGCTACTAAATACGTTCTGTCTTTTATCTCCCAGTTGTTTTCAACTGATGGAGTTTGTTTTTTTGTTTTCATAATGTTATATAATATAATTAAATAGTTTAACAAGAGTAATAGTTACCCCCGTTGATGTAACGAGGGTAAAGATTACCAAATAATATTTGTTATGCTTTAGTGAACAACACGAAGTTATTAGCACCTTGTACACATAAACATCTTTCAGAAAGGAAGTTCACTTCCATTGCATCAAGATCAGATGTCATAGCACCCCCAACAGATCCAGTTAACCAAGATTTCATCTTTCTGTCATCAGCTTGAGAAGCTCTATAACGAACATGCAAGAATGGTCTTCTGATGTTTGTACCTAATTGTTGATCATAAACAGTAGAAGTTCCAGCAGGAATTAATACCCCATCAATTGCAGCAACAGGAGCAGTAGTTGCAGCAGCTTCAACAGCACCACCTCTTGTAGAAGCATCGTTTAAGTATTTCCAGTCAGTCTTGTAGAAATCGTAAGATCCACGTCTGAAACCAGTAAAGCCTAAGTTTAAAGCCATATCTTGTGAATTTTCAAATAACCCATAAGCAGTTCCTCCGTTTGTTCCAGAAGAAATTGCAGCTAACATATCATCAAAACTTAAAGAAGTATCTCTGTTTAAGAATAACATGTTCTCTTCAATTGCTCCTTGAGTATCTAAATTTTTCAAAATAGAATCAAAATCAGCAAGTTGTCCAGCACCAGCATTAAATCCAGCTTCAACATTTCCTCTAGAGTTAACAGCAGCAAATAAGCCTTCAGTACCTTTGTAACCTGAAGCAGTTGCAGAACCAGCACCTAGAGCTGTATTAGCTTTTTCACCTTCAACTACAGACATTTCTAAGTAGTCTTCAAAACGTAAACGAGTTTCAGATTCAGCTTTTAAATACCATAAGTACCCACCAGTTCCATCTTCAGTAGCTACTTCAACCCATCCAATCTGAGCAGTGTCAGATCCAGATACAGTGTATTTACTACGGATTATAATAGGTGAATTAGAGAATTGAGTGAATTGAGGTTCAACACTTACATACCCATCTGTATTAGCAGCAGAGTAGTTAGGAGTTGAAGATCCTTTTGCATATTCAGAACCATATACAAATATTTTAACTAAAGCATTTAAAGAAGCTGTAGTTGTAGCAGTATAAGGAGCAACAGTTAATACACCTGTAGAAGGTACAGAAGCGATTACAACACACTTAAGTTCAGCACCTGAGACATCAATTGCAACTATAGTAGCACCTGCAGAAATAACGTTCTTTACAGATGCATCAACTGGTATTGTTAAAGTGTTTATAGCATTATTTGTTACATCAGTATAAGAAATGTGTAATCTATTTTGTTCAGACCAAATAACTTGATCAGAAGACATTGGCATTTCAGCACCAACCATACGTAAGAATCCAGATAAAGTTCTGTTTCCGTAACGCTCTACTTCTTGTTCGTAGATCTCAGGTAAATACTGCTCAGCGAATGAGCTAAAATCAGCAGCAGAACTATCCGTAAATTGCAGGTAGTTGCTTGCTAAAGTTTGTTGTTTTTGTGACGGTACAATACCGCCAAATAAAGGACTTACAGCCATAATAATTAATTTTTTTTTTAGTTAAATTTCTTTGTTTTAATTTTAAGTTTTGAGGAATCATTTCCACTTATAGCTTTTACCTTGTAACCATTAATAAACACATTACCACTAGATTGTTGCCTAGGTTCTGTACTTATGTTTTTGGATTTAGCAACTACATCTTTAACAGCATCAGCTTTGCCTTGCTCGTAAAAGTGTTGTGCAATAGTATCAGCGTTTTGGGCTGCGTACAAAGCTTTATGGTAGCTCTTGTAATCTGATATATTTCCTTCTTTATCTAGGAACGTCCCAATAAAATTAGAAATGTCAGATTGCTTTTCTGCTACATCATTAATATTTTTTACTCCATATCTAAACTTCTTTTCACCTACATTGAAATCAAAACCTTTGAAATCTTGGTTTAAGTAGCCTTTAGTTTTTTGTAAAAAATCATTGTGTTTTGCTGTTGCAGCTTCCTGATTCTCATTGTGTCGATTGAAAAAGTCTGTAGCTTTTTGTTGCTCCTGAGTAACGCCGGGTCTCAACTTGATTTCGTCGTAGTATTTACTCTTGGTTTGCTCTAAAAAGTTTCTAGCTTTTGCAACCTCCTCTTTAAACGCAAGTTTTTTCTTACGTATGTCTCTATCCTCGTCCATGTCTTCGTCAAATTCGAAGTCTTCAAGGATTAAATTTATATCATCACCTTCTAAATAAGGTTTTGTTGCTTTGTAATATTCTTTAAGAAGGGTGGTATTATCCACTGTAGAGTAGTCAGAACTTAATCTAACATAGTCTTCTAGGTTTCCACCGGTATCTTCCATAAAAGAGATTAGCTTTTCTACATTTTCCGGAAGGGGTTTTCCAGTAGTCCTATTCTCTTGTACTGCCTGTTTAAGCTCTTTTGCTATTTCAATAACTTCTTCTTCATCGGTTATTTCTTGTAAGATTGATCCACTATCTGTGTCTTCGATCTTTTCTTTAGCAACATCAATGATCACCTCTTCTATTTGAGATTCAACTTCTTCTATTGCTTTTTTGGTTAAATCTACTTTTGTTACTTCTGGGATAACCACCCCTTGTGAACCAATGTCTACTTTAGGCATTTCTACTTTTGTAATAACACTTGGTTTGTTTAGATTTTTAGGCTTCTTTGCTTTCATTTTGAAATCACCTTCTTGTTTTACTGTTTCTGACATAATATAATATAATTAAATAATTAAATAATAAGTTTTAACCCGGATTAAATTGATCTAACCCAAACCCTCCTAACACATCATTTCCTGATGATTCAAAGCTTTTTGGCAGTGAGTCGTTTTTACGTTGACTTATAAGCTCAGATTGCTGGCTAGCTTGTATTCTAGTTCTTTCGTCTTTTCTATCTTCCGCTTCTTTCCCTTTTCCTTGTTCAGCATTTGCTCTGATTTGAGCTAACTGCATATTATAACTAAACTCTTCAGCCATTAGCTGTTTCTTTATTTCAGCTTCTTGCTGCATGTACTGTATTCTGAATTGAGATTTACCTTGTTCAATTTGTAATTCTGTTTGAGCTAAAGCTTGTTGTTTTTGCATTTCAGCTAAAGCTGCTTGTTCCGCTGCTTTACCGTTTGCCTCAGCTTGCATTTGAATATTAGCTTGTTGAATCTCCTGAGCCTCTTTAGCTTTTTGCCTTTTTTTCTGCTTCAACATCTGGTTAGCTAACTTTAAGTTTGAGATCTCTCTTAAGTCAATAATATCATCTAAATCAATACCACCTGTTTGTAAAGCTATTTGTATATTTTGTTCTAATTGAGCTTTGTCTTCCTCTTCAGGTTCTAGTTCTAAAAATATTCCAAACTCATGAAGGTTTAGTTTTTCCATTTCTATAAGGGTATTAGTATTTGATAAACTTATAGAATTCATTAATGCGTTTTTAGTAAGAGGGAAGTTCAGCATATCGGCTACTCTTAAGCTTATATTCTCGCATGTTCTAACAGTTATATACATAAGAGACTGCAATATATGTTTAGTAGCCACATTAGAAGCGGCTGCAGCCATTTTTTGTAAACCTACTAAAGAATCTTTTGATGGCATACTGCCATCGCGTGCTTCATTTAATCCGGTCACATCTCGAATCATTTGTAAGTAATACTGATAAGTCTGAATTAAAGCTTGTATTTTGCTAATACCAGAAGAGGAGTTCAGTTCCTGAATAGGTATCTTGCCCCTGTTTGGATCACCGTCTTGGGTTAAAGACCTACCAACTATACTACCTGTTTGGAAGTACATGTTCATAGCTTCTTGAGCATTGTAGTTAGTTCCATTACCTAAGTCAACTTCAGCTAATCCATCAACATCAACAAAAACACCATCAGGAACCATCTTGGACAGCACTTGCTGTATCTTTAAGTGAGTTATCTGAATCATATCAGCAAATCCTATACACTTACTAACTAAACTATCTATTCTACCTTTATACATTCTAGGGGCAGATATAGAATAATTCATTTCGACCCTTGTTTGATCGCTATAAGGTCTTGTCATATTTTCAGACATTTCCCATTGCAACATTTTATTTTGACCTAATATTTTCGCTCCACTATATAATACCTCTATTGATCTAGACACTCTATTGAAGTTATCACTTTCTGGAGGATTAAAAGAATCTGTTTTCTCTAAAGCTTTTTCAAGGCCTTGGTCAGTTTGTTTTATTTTAAATACTTGATTTGTATATGTTTTATACTCAAAATACAAAATTTGAACAGTGTTGTAATCGTCACTTTGCCCATTGGCTTGTCTGGTATAGTTAGATCTGCCAGGAGATTTTTGAATTTCTTCTAAATCAGCGTCTGACAAGTAAGAGAATTGTTTCTTTAGTTCCTGTAAAGATATTCCTTTAACTTCTCCTACGTAATATATATCTTCAAAATTAGGATCTTCTGTGTAAGAGTAAACTAAATTAGCAGGATCAACATAATCAACAGTGACACCTTCTGATAAATTAAAGTTTGTTTTACTACAACCAATACCTAATATAGTTAAATCTTGGGCTATTCTTTTCTTTATTTCATCATATCTATTGAAGTCTAAAATATTATTTATGACTTCTTCTTCAGCTATCTCTACAGATTGTTTGTATGACAATTGCATATGGAGTTCTAACTCCTCTGGACTTGTAGGTAGCTGGTCTGAAGGAATGTTTGTGCTAGACAGGTCCACCCCTGATGTAGCTTTAGTCTTAGCTATAAGGTCTTTAGCAAAAGCATCTTGTGCTACTCCTTTAGCATAATCTGTTCTTTGTTGAATAGCAAAGGGGTCAGTGGCATATGATCTTATTTCATAACCTTTGTCTGTCATACCATTAACAACAATATCAACAAATTTTGAAAGTACCGCAACAGGTTGCCAATCTAAATTAAGATAAGACAAATCTCCATTAGTAGATAACTCGTCTTTATATTTTTTAACAGATTGTTCTCCTCTAGCGTATAAACGTAGCCTATGAAAGTTTTGCCAATTACTACCAAACCTCCCGTTTGAACCCGATCCGTTGTCGCTGTTAAACCATTCGTTTTCAATGGCTCTACCAACTTCGTAACCGTATTCTGAGCTTTGCTTCTCTACATCAGGTACTACCTGGCTTGGGAAGGTACTATTTACGCTTTTTGAAATCATTTATCGTATTATTTTTGAAGTGTTACCATTGTTGTCATAGCGACCAAAAGACAATGATATTGGTTTCTTTTCTTGTTTGAACACGGGAGTATATTTGTTTTTATTACAAGCCATTATAGCTAATCCAGAACTAATTGTTGCATCAAATTTTGTTCTATTATTTATATCGAATTTAGCCCACTCTTCTAAGGTTTTTTGAAAATACATATTTCCATAACCTGTTTCTTTAGCACCTATAAAATCGTTTATATAAGATTCAATTGCAGCGGCATGCGCTTGTTTTATATCTTCACTAGAGTTGGGTATTCCGCCGATCTCTCTTTCTGTGACAGATAATTTATGAAGCAACTTGTCGGGTCTATTTATTGAAAACCCTCTATAGCCTCTTCTTTTAAAATAATATAATAATCTTGGTTTGTTATTTTCAGCCAGCAGTGGCATTCCGTAGAATACACAGGCCATTAATATATCTTCGAAAAATATCTCAGCTGTCTGAGGTCTTGCCACATATTCTAGGAAAAACATATTTATAGGCGCGTCTTCCATACTAAACTTAGTCAAACCGTGTAAAGCTCCATTAGAACCTTTGCCATCAACTGTGCCTGATATGTCATAGCTATCACAGCCAAAAGCTCCTATGTGCTCATTACCTGGGTGTTTAGAGCCGTTCTTCAGTACCATACGATTTTGAAGATTAGCAGGTGGAACCCAACTGATTAAAAATCTACCATCTTTATTTGGTATAAACTGAACAGTTGTATCTTTAATTCCATTAGCCCATTGGAAACTACCTTTAGTAACCATTTTACTATTAGCAAATTCCTCGTTGTGATCTATTTGCTCGTATATCTTTGTCAAATTAAATAGAGACATCTTAGACTCATCCCTAAAAGCGTGTTTCTCTGTTCTTGGAAACTGACGATAATATTCATTTAAACTGTCCTGATCATTTTTTAATCCATCTACTTCATTCTCCCAATGCTCTATAACACCTATTGTTATCAGATTTCCACTTGGATCAACTTTTTCTCTTTTTGGGTTATCGAATACAGGTAACCCGTAAGAATCAATGAATCCCTCGTAGTTCCATTCCATAGGTATGAACAAACTATATAATCCCGAGCTAGTCTGACCATTGCGGTTTCTAATTGTAACGTCTGAGGCATCATAAAGTTTTTTAAAGTTTGCACCACCTTTATCTAAAGCATTTGATGTTGAACCCATCATGCACTTTCCAACGATCCTGCTACCAAGCCTTAGACATGTTTTTGTAACTCTCCAGTTGTTTAATATATTGTCTGGTCTCTCCCACTTTCCGCTTTCATCGTGTACCAGTAGTTTTAATTTTTCTCCATCATAGGAGTTATCACCAGTATTTTTCCAGTCTATAGTAGTATCAAGACCATCAAGCTCTTCAGCGGTTTTTCCTTCGTTTAATTTTTTTCTAGTAAGTCTAGATGCTGGTATTCTGTAAGCTAATTCCGTTTTAGGCCTATCCATACCATCTTGAATTGGACTAAAGAAGAAAGGGTAATTAATTGATATAGGTACAACTTTATCAGTAAACATCTTTTTTGCGTCAGCCCCGGATTTAGACAAAATACCAAACCTTGCATCAGAAGACATTGTTGCCATGTTAACCGTTTCCCCAGATGCCATAAATGAAAACCCCGAACGTCTGTTTTTAAGGTATGACATTCCGTAACATCTAATATCTGCTTTACAAGCTTCCCAAAAGATAAAGAATACTCTGTTAGACTCTCTGTAATCTGCTGATCCAATATCAATCTTGGACCATTGTAAATACATATAATGGGTACCGGTAATATAAGTGGGTAACCCATTATTATAGAACCAAAAACCATTTTCCCTTCTTTCAAACTCTTTGTCAATATATCCGTACCACTCTTCTTTGAAATCGGTGGGATATTTTTCCCAATCGAATACACTTTTTATCCTAGATAATGCTTTAGGGTATTCTAGTTTAGTCCAAACTTGCTTG
>Ga0210003_1003197_pt1 | contig 13480 bp, 12 predicted proteins | sample LantaG_FD_182804 | JGI IMG/M metagenome (GOLD analysis project Ga0210003, IMG submission 182804) | Deep subsurface microbial communities from Baltic Sea to uncover new lineages of life (NeLLi) - Landsort_02402 metaG (SPAdes) (version 2) | ecosystem: Environmental > Aquatic > Marine > Oceanic >... | reverse complement strand
AGTGATTAAAAATATGGATTTAAGAAAAATAGCTCATCCTTATATAGAAGAGTTGTCTAAGGAATTTAATGAAACAGTGCATTTAGGAGTTTTAGATGAAGGAAGAGTTGTTTCTATCGAAAGGGAAGAATCGGATAAAGGCCTATGTTCCCATATCGAGATTGGCAAAAGAACTCCTCTGCATTGTACCGCTGTAGGAAAGGCCATAATGGCCTATCTTTCTAAAGATAAAGTTGCTGCAATAGTAAAAGGAAAGGGATTAAAAAAATATACAGAAAATACTATCACCAATAAAAAAGAACTCGAAAATGAATTTAAAAAAATTCGAGAACAGGGTTATGCGGTAGATAATATAGAACATGAAGAAGGAGTTAGGTGTGTGGCAGGACCAATACGGGATTATACCGGAAAGGTTATCGCTTCTATGAGTGTCTCTGGTCCAGCATTTAGAATAAATGAAAATAATATTCCCAATATCGCTAAAAAAGCTAAAGAATATTGTGATTGTATTTCTGAAGAAATGGGTTATTCTAACAAGGTTAATGAAAAACACCCTTAAACTATTTATTAGTTTTTTATTAAAAAATATTAGCGAAAATGGCCTTTAGATAATTACAATTAATATCTGGCAGAGAGGAGGCAAATATATAATTAATTTCTTCTTTTAAAAGGTCGAAATCTACTCATAAAGGAGGTGAATAATTTATTGAGTAATATTAAAATATATTAAGATACTAAAAATGTTTTTAAAAATAAATTATTATTGGAGGTTTTGAAAATGAAAAAATTAATTATCCTTTTGTTAGTTAGTACTTTACTTCTATTTGTATGCTTTACAGTTAATGCAGAATCTTATAAATTTAGAGTTGCGTATACTGATCCACTCCGCTTACAAATAGGTGATGAAAAATTAATTCATGTTACTGTAGCTGCTGTTTATGCCTTTGAGGACAACATTAACAGATCAACTGGGGGAGCTTTTAAGGTTGAGTTCAAGCATAGTGGAGTTTTAGGTGGTCAAATTGAAACTATTGATCAGACTCAGGAGGGAATCATAGAAGCTACTACACCCGCAATTCCTGCACTTGCTGGTTATTTTCCTAATCTACAAGTGCTTTCAATACCTTACCTCTTTGATAATCCAGCTATTGCTTGGGAAGTCTGGGATAGCGAGGTTGGACAAGAATTATTTGATCAAATGGCCAAAGAAACTGGTCTACGTATTATAACTATTTTTGATAATGGTGGTTATAGAAATTTTAGTAATAATGTCCGACCTATTGAAAAACCTGCTGATATGAAAGGAATTAAAATTAGAACTATGGAAAGTCCATCCGAAATGAAAATCGTTGAGTCATTAGGGGGTTCTCCAACACCTATTGCTTGGACTGAGCTATATACTTCACTTCAAACAGGTGTTGTAGACGGGCAAGAAAATTCTCCTGCTACAATATTAGCTGGTTCTCTTCAAGAAGTGCAAAAATATTATACAATTGATCAACATACATTGAGTACTGCTGTTATTGTGGTCAGTGAAAAGTGGTTTCAAAGTCTACCTGATGATGTAAAGAATAAAGTGAAAGTAGCTGGAAAAGTAGCTTCAGTAGCTGGACGAGGTGCTGCTTATACCAATAATAAACTAGCAATGGAGCTTTTATCTGAAAAAATGGAGATTTATTATCCAACTTCAGAGGAAAGGGCAGCATTTAAAGAAATTGCGCAACCAGCTGTACTTGAGTGGATGAGGAATAATGATAAAATTGATAATCAGTGGATTGATAAAATCCTTAAAGCTACAGAAGAAGCAGAAAAAAAATTAGGGCTCAAGTAAATTTTTTTCCGCTTGAGAGCTTAACTAGCAAATAATTTAAGAAATAAAAGGGAAAAATTAGGATGGGTAAAATTAAAAAATTTTACCCATCTTGTATATAAATAAGCATGAATAAAGATTTGAAAGATAAACGGAAAATTCAAATTTATTTAAACGTAAATCATATAATAAATTTATAATAGAGAATAAGTAATATGGGCAAAAATACCATTGTTCAAAATATTTATTTGCAGATTGTTTATATAATTATAATAGAGGATAAAAGTAATGAAAAAATATAAAGTTACTATATTATTACCTAAAGTATTTGAAGAACTTTATAAAAAAAATTTAAGAGAACTTTTTAATGATAAATATGTAATGAGAGAAATATTTTTTAATAAACTATATTCAAAACAACAGATGATTGATATTGCTGCAAATGAAGAAGCATTAATAATTACTCTTGAGACAATTGATAGAGACGTATTAGAAGCTTACAGCAATTTGAAAATTATTGCAAATTATGGAGTTGGTTATGATAACGTTGATATAAAAGCGGCAAAAGAGAAAGGTATTTTTGTTACTAATGCATCTGGTGCCAATGCAGCCTCTGTTGCTGAATTATCTTTAGGTTTAATGCTTTCTGTAGCAAGAAATATTATTAATGTTAATAATTTAACAAAAGCGGGTAAATGGAATTTATTTCTTGGAACAGAAATTAACCATAAGACTCTCGGAATAATTGGATTAGGTAAAATAGGTAAAGAATTAGTAAAAAAAATAACTGGTTTCGATATGAAAATACTGGCTTATGATGTTTTTAGAGACGAAGATTTTGCAGATAAATGGAAGGTAGAATATGTTGATATTGATAGATTAGCTTCAGAATCTGATTTTATAAGTTTACATGTACCCTCTTCTAAAGAAAATTATCATTTAATAGATTACAATTTTTTTTGTAAAATGAAGAAGAGTGCAATTTTAATTAATACTGCTAGAGGGAAAATTGTAAATGAAAATGATCTGATAAAAGCATTAGAAGAGAAAAAAATAGCAGGAGCAGCTTTAGATGTTTTTAAAAATGAACCCCCCTCTTACCATTCTCGTTTATTTCAATTAAATAATGTAGTTACTACATCACATATCGGCGGAAGTACATTAGAAGCTATGATAAGGATAGGAGTTATAACGCTAAAAAATTTAGAAGAAACATTTCAAGGGAAAATCCCTACAAATAATGTGTATAAAATATAATATCGTATTTGTCGAAAATATTTAATAAATAATTAAAAGGTGGTTTCTTTATTGTCTCACTTTAAGGTAAGCATAACTCTTCCCAAGGGGTTTAAAACTGTTTATAAAAATAAAATGAGGCAAGAATTTTTAAGGAGAAAATTTGAAGTAATAGAATATTTTTATGAAACTCCTTTAAAAGAACATCAAGTTATTCATTATTTAAAGGATGTTGATGCTGCGGTTGTTGGTGGAGAAAATATTACCCGAGAGGTAATAGAAAAAACTAAATGTCTTAAGATTATTGCTTATTTTGGAGTGGGAGTAGATAAAATAAACCTTAAAGCTGCTAAAGAAAAAGGCATTTATGTTACCAATACGCCTAATGCTAATGCAATATCAGTTGCAGAGTTTACCATAGGATTAATTTTAAACTGTATGCGTAAGATTTGTTTTTCTCATAATCAGTTAAGAAATAAAAATTGGCAATTAGTCATTGGTTCAGAATGTGAAGGAAAAATATTAGGTATAATTGGTTTGGGTTCAATTGGGAAAGAAGTAGCAAAACGGGCAAGTCATCTTGGGTTTAATATTAGAGCTTTTGATATAAAATATGATTATGAATTTGCAAGTAAATATGATATTAAATATATAAGTCTCGATAAACTATTAAGTATTAGCGATATTATCTCTATTCATATGCCATTAAATTGTAGAACTATAGGGATAATTGGTAAAACTAAAATCAACAAAATGAAAAATATGAGCTATTTGATTAATACTTCTCGGGGAGAAATACTTGACGAACAAGCATTAATTAAAGCTTTAGAATTAAAAATTATATCGGGAGCTGCACTGGACGTTTTTAAGAATGAGCCACCCTTACGTAAGAATAAACTTTTTCAATTTAATTCAATCAGAAGTATTACCACTTCACATGTTGCGGCGGGAACAATTGAAGCTGCAAATAGAATTGCTGAAGTAACTCGAGATAATATTATTCTAGTTTCCAAAGGACAGGAACCAATTTTTATTACTAATAAATAAAAAGAATAATGGAGGTGAATATGTGACGAAAATAAAAAAAAATTATTTAAGGTTTTTTGAAATTTATTCAAATTTAGCAAATTTACTTTCACGGATAAGTATTATATTAGGCTATGCGCTATTAATAATTGTAACTATAGTAGTACTTATTGGGGTTTTTTATCGATATATCTTAAACGATCCTTTAAGCTGGACAGAGGAAACAGCAAGATATCTCTTAATCTGGACTACACTTTTAGCAACTAGTATAACTATTAAAGAGAGAAAAACTATAAGATTAATTACTATAATCAAACGTATTCCCGAGAAAAATGCCTTAATTTTAGAAATAATTTTTTATATTTTTATTATCTTTGTTATTGGTGTAATTGCAAAATATAGTTTAATAATGATTCTCACTAGATCCATAAAAATTTTATCACCTGCAATGCAGATAAATATGTTTTGGCCCCAAAGTTCTCTACCCATAGGTTTTGGATTAATTTTATTCCAATCTTTATATATTTTTTTTGAAGATATTAAGATCATAGCTACAGGTGAGTCTTTTAAAGAAAAAATCGGAATATGAAAGTGAGAAAATTATGATATTAATTATAATAACTTTTATTATCTTCTTAGCTTTGGGTATGCCCATTGCTTTTACCATAGGTTTTCCATCTATATTATATATTTTATTAAATAATTCTGAGTGGTTAAAAATTGTACCGCAGAGACTTTTTTATGGTATGAATTCCTTTGTTTTTTTAGCAATTCCTTTTTTTATAATGGCTGGAGAAATAATGGGTGAGTCGGGAATAACTAATCGTCTGGTAAATTTTTCAGATTCACTTGTAGGACATGTACGTGGTGGTTTAGCACAAGTTAATGTTGTAAGTAGTATGTTTTTTGCAGGCATGAGTGGTGCAGCATTATCAGATGTAGCTTCTTTAGGTTCGATATTTATTCCTGCTATGGAGGAAGCTGGTTACAGCAAAAAATTTGCTGCCGCGATTACTGCGACTTCTTCTATTCAAGGTCCAATTATTCCTCCGAGCATTATTATTGTGGTATATTGCGCTATTATGGGAACATCAGTTGGAGCCATGTTTGCAGCTGGTATAATTCCAGGAATTTTGATAGGGCTTACAGATTGTCTTGTAGTGGCAATTCAAGCAAAGCCAAGAGGGTATCCAAAACGTAATATAAAATTTTCTATAAAAAGGGTGTTGGTTAGTTTTTTTTCTGCAATACCAGCTTTGATTACGCCAATAATAATATTAGGTGGAATTATTGGTGGAATATTTACTCCAACTGAAGCTGCTTCTATAGCGTTACTTTATAGTTTGATATTAGCTTTATTCTTTTATAAAAGTCTAAAAAAGGATGCAATTATTAGGATTTTAAAGGATACTCTTATAAAATCTGCACAATTATTTATTATAATTGCTTTTGCTAATATTTTTTCCTGGGTATTGGCCATGGAAAATGTGCCACAATTAGTTATTAATTATGTTTTCGGTTGGACAAATAATATATATATTATTTTATTTATTTTAAATATAATTTTACTTTTTGTTGGTACTTGGCTTGAAGCTGGTGCTGCGATTATTCTTCTGGCTCCGGTATTTGGTCCAGCTTTAGTAAATATGGGGGTTCATCCTATTCATCTTGGGATGGTGATGATTCTTAATCTAGTTATAGGTCTTATTACTCCTCCTTTTGGAGTTTGCCTTTTTGCAGCTTCTTCAGTAAGTGGATGTAGCGTAGAGGATATTTCTAAGGAAGCAATTCCTTTTCTTCTTTTAGATATTGCTGTTTTATTTTTAATAACTTATTTTCCAGGAGTGGTACTTTTTTTACCAAGATTATTTGGTCTTATTTAGTCTTTAGTAATAGATTTAAATTAAATATTTTTAGAAAGGTATGTAAAAAACATGAGTAATTATAAACGGGCATTAAAAACATTAAATTTAGAATTCACAGATAGAATTACGCATTGGGAATATATTTCAAATCCTGATTTTGTAACTGAATTAACTGGGATAGATGCTTATGAACATCCTCAAAAGGCGAGATTAAGGACATTAGAATTACTTGATTGGGATGTTGTATGGCGAGTTCCAATGACAGATGAACCAAGCGATATTCAGTTTAAAAATGGTGAATCGGTTAAAGCAAATAAAAGAGGAGAGAAAGTTGTTCGTTGGGGTGCAGGCGCAACTTGGAGTTGGGACCATAGTTCCATGTTTAAATCAATAGAAGATATTAGGAAATTTGATCCAATTTCGTTTTTTTTGGAAGGTAATCAGAAAATAATATTTGAGGATATGGATCCTATTCAAAGATGGTTTTCGCTTTCTTTAGAAGACTTAGCAAATAAATTAGATAGTTATCAAAGAAAAGTACAAAATATTGTTGGAAGTCGAGCAGTGTACCCAGCCTTTTATTATCGGACTTTGTTAATGTGGCCTTTAATGCTTTTTGGTTGGGAACGAACAGCTGAACTTGCTTATTGTTATAAAGAAGATTTTAAAAGAATATTTAGTGGTTTTGCTGAAATATCAAAAAAAGTAATGAAAGCTTTTGCTATGACAGATATAATAGCTATAGTGAGTCATGATGATATATGTATGACTAGTGGGCCGATTTTTAATCCTAAATGGTATAGAGAAAATTTATATGGATATTATGAAGAAATTTGGGAGCCATTGAAAGAAGCAGGTAAGAAAATAATATTTGTTTCAGATGGTAAACTTGATGAGGTGATTGATGATTTGGTTGCTGCCGGGATAGATGGGATAATTGTCGAAACGTTTACAGACTTAAACAAGGTTGCAAAGAAATATAAAAATCGACTGATTATGGTTGGGAATATGGATTCTAGAATTTTACTAATGGGTGGGAAAGATGATATAAAAAAAGAAGTAGATCGTTGCACAGCTTTTGGTATTGATTGTCCTGGTTATTTTTATGGTGTTACAAATCATATTACTTGGAACATTCCAGTAGAAAATGTCAAATTTTACTTTGAATATTGCAAGGGAAAAGGAGTTAGGAAATAATACACTTCTTATAAAAATTTTATTTGCATAAAATGTAGAATGTTTTTGCCTTAACTGTGAATATTAATTTTTGAAATAGATTAAGTAAATTATTTTTTTGGAATAAGGATAAATAGATGAATTCAAGAGAAAGGTTATCATCAATTTTTAAAGGAGTAAGGCCAGATCGAATCCCTTGGGCTCCCCTAATAGATGGTTATTTTTTAAGTTCTTTAAAAGAAAAAAATATAGAGATGAATTCGATTGAACTATTAAGACATATAAGAGCAGACATTTTAGAAAGGCATGTATCAACTTATATCGATATTTTGCAAACGGGATCTAGTTATATGATATATATGAACCCTAAAGATATAATGGTTCAAAAAAATATTAAAATAACGATGAATTTTAATAAAAAAAGTGGAGAAATCTTTTATATATATGAAACCCCACTAGGAATAATTAAAGAAAAATATGTTTTTACAAAAGCTTCACCTTTTTTGCCTTTTCCCGTAGAACGCAAAATTAAAAAAAAGGAAGATCTTAGTATCTATAAATACCTTTTAACAAATATTCAACCCGTTCCTAATTTCAATAATTTCCAAAAAGTAGTTGATTACATAGGAGATGATGGCCTTGCAACTGCTTCTGGTCCCCCTACACCACTTTTGAGATTACTGGAAAAAGATATGGGAGTTGAGAATTTTTATTATTATTTATATGATTACCCTAAGGAGATGGAAGAAATTTTGGATATAATGCATGAAAGAAATAAAAATATTTATCGTATTATAATTAAATCTCCTGCCGAGGTGATAATAGGTTATGAAAACAGTTCCACAACTCTGTTCTCTCCACAGATTTATAAAAATTATTGTTTACACCAAATTAATGAATATACAGATATTGTTCGTGAAGCAGGAAAAATATTTTTAACGCATATGTGTGGAAAATTAGATAACATCATGGATTTAATAAGCGAAGGAAAACAAAATGGAATTACTGATGTTGCCCCTCCGCCCACAGGGGATTTAAATATACCAAAAGCGCTTAAAGTGTGGGGTAGAAACAAAATAGTAATAGGGGGTATAGATGCCACTGCTTTCACTCAATTATCGGTAGATGATATTAAAGAATACGTGAAGGATTTATTAGAACAGATAAATCCATCTGATAATTTTATTCTTGGAAGTGGAGATGCTGTTCCTTATGGCACTCCCTTGGAGAATCTCAAAGCAGTAACCGAAGTAATCGAAAATCGGAAATAAATAATTTTATATTTTAATTTAATAATATTAAGGAGGCGTTGTAATGTTTGATAAAGAAAAGTACGGCAAGATATTAGTCCCGTTGGTAACACCTTTTAAGGAAGGAGACCAGAGTGTAGATTATGAAGCTGCAGTGAGTATTGCTGAAAAATTGATCGAAGATAATAAAGCTGATTCAATTATACTATCCGGGACTACGGGTGAATTTTTTACTATGAGCTTTGAAGAAAGAGTAAGACTTTTTAAAGTTATTAAGGAGGCTGTAGGTGATAAAATTCCATTAATGGCAGGAGTGGGATGTGCTTCTACTATTGAAACCATGGCCTTGGCCAAAAAAGCGGAAGAAATAGGTTTTGAAATAATGATGGTAGTTTCCCCTTATTATAGCAAACCCACCCAAAAAGAACTCTATCATCACTTTAAAAAAGTAGCTGAATCAGTACATATCCAAATGATGCTTTACAATATTCCTATCTTTACAGGAGTTAATATTAATCCCAAAACTGTAGCTAAGCTTTCTGAAATCGATAATATCATTGCCATAAAGGAAGAGGCAGAGCTTAATCCTAAACAGATGACCGAATTTATTAATATAACTCCTGAAGACTTTATTATCTACTGTGGAGACGATACCATGATCCTCGAAGCCTTTGCCCAGGGTGGAGCTAAAAGAATAGGAGGAATTATTAGTGGGGCTTCTCATCTAATAGGAGTGCAATTAAGGAATATGATTAACATGTTCCTTGAGGGAAAGGTGGAAGAAGCAGCTAAAATGCAACAAAAATATTTACCGCTATTTAGAATAATGGGACAAAATGGTCGCACTAATCCTTGTTCTCTTTTAAAAGAAGCTATGAAGATGGTAGGCTATAAGGCAGGGATTCCTCGGCTACCTTTAAGTCCTGGTACAGAGGAGGAGATTGCAGGGGTTCGAAAGGTTATGGAAAAACTGGAAATAATTTGATGGTGAAATTAAAATTATCTTATTGTATATATTGTGATGCTAATTAATTTTTAAAAGAGGAAGATATATTAGATCATATTAATATATATTTACTTTTTAAAAAATATAAATATAGGGAGGAATAATTCTATGAATTTAGATAAATTAACCGGTATGATTGCACCAATGGTAACTCCTTTTGATGAAAATGAGGAATTAGATTTAAATACTACAAGAAAAGAAGTTAAGTACTTACTTAATACAGGTATAGATGGAATTAGTACAGGGGGTAGTACTGGAGAAGGTGCATTGTTGTCTGGTGAAGAGATTAGAAAAATAATTGAAATAATCGTGGAAGAAAATGAAAAGAAGATACCTATAGTAGCCGGAATTATTAGAAATTCAACTCGAGAAGCAATCAAAACTGCTTTAATGGCCAAAGAGGCGGGGGCAGATGCATTGCTTATTACTCCTGTATTTTATTTTGGTGCTACTCCAGAGGGCAATTATGAATATTATAAGTTAATTGCAGAAAAAGTTAGATTACCTATTATTATTTACAATGTTGTCCCCACCAATCAAATAACTCCGGAAGTGATGTTAAAAATTAGAGAAATAGAAGAAGTAGTTGGTATAAAACAAGTTGGAATAGAAGAATTAGTAGCTATGGTTTCTGCTTGTGAAGATAGGATAAAAGTTTTTAGTGCATGTGATGATATGCTATACGGAACTTATGTCTCTGGTGCTTGCGGAGCTATATCAGCTATGATAGCGGCGATTCCCGATTTATGTGTTCAACAATGGGAAGCCTTTAAAAAGAGAGATCAAAAAACTGCCATGGAGCTTCAAAGAAGATTATATTGCGTACGTGAGGCCTATAATTTTAGACCTTTTCCGGGTATGCTTAAAGAAATAATAAATCAACTTGGACGTAAAGTGGGAAAGTCAAGGAGTCCCATATTGGAACCAACTAAAAAAGAGAAAGAATTTATAAGGGGAAAACTAATAAAGGCAGGTTTATTATAAATTAACTTATTTTTTGATGTTCTAATTATTAGAAGGATTTTTAAAGTATTCAACCTTAAATAAAAGATTTTTACAAATTTAATGACTACCAATTATATTGTTTGATTAGACTATGAAAATATTAGGAAAAACCATCATGAAATCAGTTAAATTGGGAATTATAGGTTGTGGAATTGCTGCTCAAAGTATACACTGGCCAATATTGCAAAAACTAAAAGACAAATTCGAAATTACAGCTATTTGTAATCATACTGAAAAAAAAGCCAAAGATTTTTCTAAAATATTGGGTGGAGTACCTTATGTTTTTGATTATCACGATCTTCTGCAAAGATCCGATGTAGAAGCCGTAGATATTGCTCTTCCCATTCATCTAAATTATCAAGTTACTAAGGATGCCTTACAAGCCGGTAAACATGTAATAGTCGAAAAACCTTTAGCGGTTAATCTGTCAGAAGCTAAAATGATGTTAGATTTTGAAGATAAATATTCCTTGGTTATGATGGTAGCTGAAAATTTCCGTTACCGTCCCATCTTCCACCGGATTAGAAATTATTTACAACAAGGCAAAATTGGAAATCCTTATGCAGTCTTTTGGAATAGATTTATTTTTATTGATTTAAAGAATAAGGTAATAGCTAAACTTAATTGCACTAAATTTGTTCTTTGACAATGGAAATCTGTTGATTCAGTAACCTCCTTAATAGGATGACTAGGTTCTCATTACGGTGGTTAAATCTCCGGCTAAAAAAGCGGAAGAAATAGGTTTTGAAATAATGATGGTAGTTTCCCCTTATTATAGCAAACCCACCCAAAAAGAACTTTATCATCACTTTAAAAAAGTAGCTGAATCAGTAAAGATCCCAATGATGCTTTACAATATTCCTATCTTTACCGGTGTTAATGTTAACCCTGAAACAGTAGCCCAACTTTCCAAGATAGAAAACATCATAGCCATAAAAGAAGAGGCAGAGCTTAATCCTAAACAGATAACTGAGTTTATTAATATTACCCCGGAGGATTTTATCATTTACTGTGGAGATGACCCTATGATACTCGAGGCTTTTGCACAAGGTGGTAGAGAAAGAATTGGTGGAATTGTTAGTGGCGGCTCTCATATCATAGGAGTGCAATTAAGGGACATGATTAATATGTTCCTTAATGGGAAGGTAGAAGAAGCAGCTAAAATACAACAAAAGTATTTGCCACTATTTAGAATAATGGGACAGAATGGTCGCACGAATCCTTGTTCTCTTTTAAAAGAAGCGATGAAGATGGTGGGATATCATGCCGGGATTCCTCGGCTACCTTTGACTCCTGGTACTGAGGAAGAGATAGCAGAGGTTCGAAAAATAATGAAGAAACTCCAAGTAGTTTGATAATACAATTTAAGTGGAAGGTATTCTGTATTCAAAAAGGATATACGTGTGAATTCAAAAAGAATAGTATTAGATACTTTAGTATTTAAAAAACCCCAGCGTATTTCCAGACAATTATGGACATTACCCTGGGCCGAAGAAAGATATCCAAAAGAAATCAAAAAAATTCGCAGTAATTATCCTTGCGATATCGTAGTAGCTCCCTCTTTTTATAAAACTCCATTGCCGCAAATTGGGAGTAAATTTAAAAAAGGTGTATTCATTGATGAATGGAATTGTACTCGTATTAGTATTGAAAATGGTATATCCGGTGAGATCAAAGACCATTTGGTAAGAGATTGGAAGGATATAAAGAAAGTGCATATTCCTAAAGAACGTTTGACAATCGATATTGATAAAATAAATGATTTCTGTTCTAAAACAGATAAATTTATACTGGCTGGAGCCATACAACGTCCCTTTGAAAGAATGCAGTTCATTAGAAGGACTGATTTTTTATTCATGGATTTAATTGAACAACCGGAAGGATTTAAAAAATTACTTAGTAAGGTTCATGAGTTTTATAAAGAAGAAATAAAATTATGGTGTCAAACAGAAATTGACGGTATTTTTATCATGGACGATTGGGGGGGCACAAAATTCACTTTTAATTAATCCGGAGTTATGGAAAAAGATATGGAAACCTATATATAAAGAGTATATCGATATTGCACATCAGCATGGGAAATATGTATTTATGCATTCAGATGGAAATATTTTTTCAATTATTCCAGAGTTAATTGAAATAGGACTGGACGCTTTAAACACGCAATTATTTTGTATGGATATTGAAGAAATTGGAAAAAGATTTAAAGGAAAGATAACTTTTTGGGGCGAAATAGACCGGCAGCATCTTTTACCCTATGGCAGCATAAAAGATATTGAATTGGCGGTAAAAAAAGTTTATAAGAATTTATATCTCAACGGAGGCGTAATTGCTCAGTGCGAGTTTGGCCCTGGAGCTAAACCTGAAAATATTCAACAAGTTTTTAAAACCTGGGATGCAATTTGTAAATATGAATAATTTAATTACTTTCTTATAGAGATAATTTTTATTTTTAAGAGGTCAAAAAAATAAGTGAGGAAGAAATGAATTCCAAAGAAAGATTATTAGCTGTATTAAAGGGCAAAAAGCCAGATCGAATACCCTGGTCTCCCCTAATAGATGGTTATTTTTTAAGTTCTTTAAAAGAAAAAAACATCGAGATTAATTCGATTGAACTATTCAGACATATAAGAGCAGACATTTTAGAAAGGCATGTATCAACTTATATTGATATTTTGCAGACGGGATCTAGCTATATGCTATACATACAACCTGAGGATATAGTGGTTCAAAAAAATATTAAAATAACCACGAATTTTAATAAAAAAAGTGGAGAAATTTTTAATACATATGAAACTCCACTTGGAATAATTAAAGAAAAATATATTTTTACAAAGGCTTCACCTTTCTTACCTTTTCCCGTAGAACATAAAATAAAAAAGAAGGAAGATCTGGGTATCTATAAATACCTTTTAACAAATATTCAACCCGTTCCTGATTTCAATAATTTCCAAAAAGTAGTTGATTACATAGGAGATGATGGTCTTGCAACCGCTTCTGGTCCCCCTACACCGCTTTTGAGATTACTTGAAAAAGATATGGGGGTTGAGAATTTTTATTATTATTTATATGATTACCCTAAGGAGATGGAAGAAATTTTGGATCT
>Ga0210003_1003196_pt1 | contig 13490 bp, 11 predicted proteins | sample LantaG_FD_182804 | JGI IMG/M metagenome (GOLD analysis project Ga0210003, IMG submission 182804) | Deep subsurface microbial communities from Baltic Sea to uncover new lineages of life (NeLLi) - Landsort_02402 metaG (SPAdes) (version 2) | ecosystem: Environmental > Aquatic > Marine > Oceanic >... | reverse complement strand
CAGCCGGCCGGCTTCGTTGTCGTATCGGCAGACGACCGCATCGAGCCGATCATCGCGTTCAGCGCCATCAACAACTTCGTGTGGGATGTCCCCTTCGAGACCGCCGGCAAGGTGCTCGTGGGCCGAACGCTCAACAGCCGCCGCAACGACATCCAGAACCGCGTGGCCCAAGGCGCCGCCGCACCAGTCCACTCGCTGTGGGACGACCTGCGCGCAGTGCTTGACGGCGATTCGCGTGAAACTTCCGCATACCGCGAGATACAAGATACTGACCTGATCCTGCTCGACACGGCAGCTTGGGACCAGGGCGGCGCATACAACGACCTGGTAGTCGCACACAACGGCGGCACCGAAGTGCCCACCGGCTGCACCGCAACCGCAATGGCAATCCTGATGCGATACTTCATGTGGCCATGGTCGGGCGTTGGCTCTGAAAGCTACACCGACACTTGGGGCACCGTGCAATACAGCCACTCGGCCAACTTCGGCGCCACGTATTACAACTACAACAACATGCCCACCACCAACATCACCAGCGCCAACGCCGACGTTGCCAGGCTGATGTATCACTGCGGAGTGGCGGTGCACATGGATTACGAGCCGCCCGGCTCGGGCGCGTGGCTGACACTTTCCGCAATGCACGACCACTTCCGTTTCCACGGCACGATAGACAACCGTTCCGGCCACGAAGACCCGATGATCGAGTCCGTCAAGGCGCAGGTGCCCGTCATTCTAAGCACCAGCAAGCACACCGTTGTATGCGACGGCCACCGCACCAGCCCGTCGCCTTACCTCCACATCAACGCAGGATGGGGCGGAGGCAGCACCGGCTGGTACAGCCTGAGCACGTTGCCGGGCAGCGACAGCACCGTAGACCGCTCGTATCCCTACGGTACTCCGAACAACTACATTTACGTTGACATAAGCAACACCAGCACCGAAAACGGAACGCTGCGATACCCATGGGATACCGTCAACGAAGGCGTGAGCGATGTTCCCAGCGGCGGGCAATTGTGGATCAAGGGCGGCTACTACAGCGGCGCCACGCCCGGCGCACCCGTCAACACCAACAAGACAATGCTCATCCAGGCGTATGAAGGAACGGTGACAATTCGGTAGCGAAAAAAACGCAGGCAGCTTCTTTTTTCCAGGAAGCTGAATGGCGATCACGGCGGCGCCCGAGCGCCGCAGACTGGAGAAACCTGATGAAAATAATCCTGACAGCAGCAGCCGCAGCTTGCCTCCTGCTGATGCAGGTGAATCCGGCGATGGCCGAAGAAGACCCCGAGCGCGTTGCCAACTGGCCGCCCAACCATGGTGTGCCAGATGGATACATGCTCATCCAGGGCGACATCATCGTGCCCGAGGATTTTTACGAGCAGCAGGAAAAAGGCCCGGGGATACTCGGCTGTTTCAACACCGACTGGTGGCCCAACGGCATAGTGCCGTACGTATTCAGCAGCAATACCACCGCCGCCCAGCGCAGCGCAATGATCGCCGCCATGGCCGAATGGGAAGCAGTGGCGAATATCGACTTCCGCCCCCGCAGCGGTGAAAGCAACTACGTTTTCATTCAGGATTCCGACCGCAACAGCTCGATGGTCGGCCGCGTGGGCGGCCAGCAGACGATCAACATCTTCAATTGGAACTGGCGCTTCATCATGGCTCACGAGCTTGCCCACGCCCTCGGCATGTGGCACGAGCAATCGCGAACCGACCGCGACAGCTATGTAATCATCCACTGGGACCGCATCGAAGACGATGCCTCCCATAACTTCGACAAGGAATCCGGCAGCCATTACTACGGCACATACGACTTCGAATCGGTGATGCACTACGGCCAATGCTCGTTTTCCACCTGCGACGATTGCGGCGCCGATCCCGCTGCCTGCCAGACCATCGAAACAAGGGCCGGCTACACGCAATTCCAGGATGATATCGGCCAGCGAACCCACCTCAGCGACCTCGACGTTCTCACCATGCAGATGATGTATCCGGAAAACAACTGGGTTTTCGTCGACGACGACAACACCAGCATCTTCCAGCTCGGCACCTATTTGTTTCCCTACCGCTATTTCACAAGCGGCGCCGCCGCTGTGCCCACCAACGGTACCCTTGTCGTGCAGCCCGGCACATACACCTCCTCGGCCGGCACATACACCAAGGCCATGACCATCTGGGCGCCCCGGGGCGGCGTGACAATCAAGTAGAACAAGCACACCCGCCGGGGCGCATCGCAGGCCCGCGCCGGCATCCGTGCCTATCCATGTTCGTATTTGTCCGTGCTTGCCGTATTTGTCCGTATTTGTCCGTGTTTGTCCGCGTGCAGGCCGGCTGCACCCGGATACCACGCGCACCCCCACCTCATCGAGCGCCTCGGTCATTGCATCGGGATCATGCACGTGAAGGCGAAGCTCCACCTGCCCTGCATGATCCGGCCCCCTCATCGAGGCATCGAACTGAATCGATACCATATTCGCTGCTTTGGTGAATGAAATCTGACGCAATCGCGGATCCGCAAGCGCCATATCCAAGTCTATATGATGGTACCGGCCGGCCCTTGCGACAAACCGCTTCTGTGTGACCGCCACAGCCCCGATGAACCCCATCTTCCTGAATCCGCAACGAACCCCGGCGCTCTGAAATTCCTGAGAACCGCCGTCTCTGCTATGCCCTCCGCAACGTAAAGAAGCGGCGCTTCGGCTTCCAGTTGCCGCCGAACTGCAGCCGGCAGACGTCCAATGCCCAACAGCCTTGCCATTCTCTGCGTAAAAGTCATTGGCGTTTCGATAGCTGATACATCGCGATCAACGGGGATAGCGGGTCGACCACTCGCCTGCCTTCCGCCGGAATGGTGCGCATGCGGATGTAGGCGTCCGATTCATCGTCCTGGAACAGGAAAAACAGCACCGCAGTGCGTGCGTCGTTCGTGCTGTCGGTATTGAATTCCTCCAACCAGGGCAGCAGTTCAGCGATTGGCGCTTTCTCGAACAACTGGGAAAGCATTGCCGAGCGTCGCACCTGGGCATCGTCGTCCGCCAGGTCATTCGGCGGCGGCCACAGGGCGTATACGCGCGCAAGCCGGGCGGCATCCCAGTCGAAGCCCCCGTCGGCCGCCTCCGTCCGAACTGCGTCCATCTCGCAGCGCACGTGTGCGTCCAGCAGCTCGACGAGTTGGCGGGCGCCTTTGTGAGATGTTATCTCGAGGAACTCGAAACTGCTCAGAAAGCGGTCGGATGGCAAGAGCGGCGTGAAATCTTCTGTCTCGCCCTTCTGCAGGGCGTCGGTCACGAAGGCCACAAGCCCGGTGTCGTCCTTTGTCGGTATGCTGCACGTGCACCCCGTGATGGCTGCCGCGGCGATCAGAAGAAATGCCGCTCTGAGGGCATCTGCACCCTGTTGTCTACACATAGTTGATCTCCAAGTTGCTGCTTCAACGTCTTCGCCGACGGCCGGCAATGGCTTCTCTTCAGCGAGTTCTTCACATCCAGCGGAAGGTTGAAGCCACATTCTTATTATCGGCTGATTTGTTTGTCTTCTTAGCCCAAATCGCCAAGGACGCCCGGCGGCAATGGCCGGGCGCCCCGGAGGGTTTTCAATGTCTGATCGCCGCCGGGATACACAATCATAGGCAGACATACACTGGCGGGCGCAGACGAATGCCGCCGAAACAACTATCCCCCCGCCTCACCCCCGCACCTGCCTCACACCTCTTTTTCCGTTGACTGATGCCGCCCGTGCTGGTATAATTCATCGGTGCACTTCAACGTCGCACGCCTTCGCGAGCATAGCGGCGGCCGGTGGTTGCCGGCGTCGCCTTTCGCAACACGAAAGGCTGCGCGGCTGCGAATTCTCCACCCGGGTGGAAGCCGCATAACAAGCTCGATAGATAGGCCAGGAGGCACATGATGCCCAGACTCAGCATTTTCCTGCTTGCCGTTTTTGCGTTGTCAGCCGTTCCTTCGTTTGCCGGCGAGGCGCCTGCAACGCCCGACAACCCCATCACCAAGAGCATCGAAGTCCTGGTTTCGGCGGACGCCCGGTACATGCCGGACCGCAAGAACGCGATGAGCGCCCTGGCGCAAAACCCCGAGGCGGCCGCCGGGCCGATGCTGAATGCACTCGAGAAGAATTCCGACGCACAGGCGCGGCTGTGGCTGCTGCTGTGCATCAACAGCTTCGAAGATATGTCGGTGTTCCGGTCGGACTCGGGCAAGATAGTGGCGCTTCTGAAGGACGATAATTTCGGCACGAAATACTGGGCGATCAAGACCGTGGCCAAAATGAAGCTGCCGTCGGCTATGGCCCCGCTGGCGGAGCTTCTGGACGGCGACGATTACCTGCTGCGTGCCGCAGCGGCAACAGCGGTCGGCGTTATCGGCGGGCCTGCGGCGCCGGTCGACAAGCTGATCGAGTTGCTGGGCGACGAGAACATGATCGTGCGAAGCTCGGCTGCCGAAAGCTTGGGCGAACTGAAGGACGCGAAGGCGAAGAAGCCGCTGATCGCCGTGCTCGAGAAGGAGGACGAAAGCCTCGTGGTGAAGCGTTGCGCGGTGATCGCATTGGAAGGCATCACGTCGTCGAGCTTCGGCATCGAGCCGCAGGACTGGACCTCCGGCAGCAACGTGATCGAAAATAACATCAATACCTGGATCGCCGCAAACAGGTAATAGTCGACAGGGCCGCCCGAACAGCCACTCCTTCGCATAAAGCGGGTGCAACCGGGACGCCGGAGGGCAATCGATGGCGAAGCGGGACTATTACGAGGTTTTGGGTGTGGCCCGGAGCGCCGGCGAGGACGAGATCAAGAAGGCGTTCCGCAAGCTGGCCATCAAGTATCACCCCGACAAGAACCCCGAAAACCGCGCGGAAGCAGAAGAGAAGTTCAAGGAGGTCGCCGAGGCTTACGACGTTCTCAGCGACGCTCAGAAACGCAGGCGGTATGACCTGTCGGGCCATGAAGGTCTGCGCGGGGCGGGCGTACACACCTACGCCGATTTTTCATTCGACGACATTCTGCGGGCGTTCGGTTTCGGCAGCGACTTCTTCGGCGAAAGCGCGTTCGGCGGGATTTTCGGCGGGCGCCGCCGAAGCCCCGGCCAGGGCGCCGATGTCGAAACAACGCTCGTGCTGACGCTCGAGGAGGCGGTGCTCGGAGTGGAGCATAAGCCGATCGAGGTGGCCCGGCACGCGCCTTGCGAAAGCTGCGGCGGAACAGGCGCACGACTGGGAACCAAACCCGCACCCTGCGGTTACTGCCACGGAACCGGCCAGGTGCAGCAGTCCAGCGGGTTCTTCAGCATTCGAGCACGCTGCCCGCGCTGCCGCGGACGCGGCGAGATCATCGAAAGCCCCTGCCCCGTCTGCGACGGCACCGGCGCAACGCTCAAGCGGGTGACGATCGACGTGAATATTCCCGCAGGCACCGACGACGGCACCACCTACCGCCTGGCCGGCCAGGGCGAGCAGGGCACACAGGGCGGGCCATCGGGCGACCTGTATTGCCATATCCGCTTGCGGCCGCACAGGTTTTTCGAGCGCCACGGCGCCGACCTGTACTGCCAAGTGCCCGTAAGCTTCACCCAGGCGGCCCTAGGCGCAAAGATCAGCGTGCCCACGATCGACGGCAAAGTGGCCACGCTCACGGTGCCCCCCGGCACGCAGCCGATGTCATTGCTGAGCATGCGCGGCCTTGGCGTGCCACTCAGCGGCGGACGCGGCAAGCAGGTGGTGCAGGTGCTGGTTGAGGTGCCAAAGAAGCTCGACCGCAAACAGGAAGAATTGCTTCGTCAGTACGCCGAAACTGAAGATGCGAACGTGACTCCGCGCAGGAAGTCGTTTCTTGAAAGCATTAAGAGCTACTTCGCCGAACAGGATGCAAAATGAAGGAAGAGGAACGCAAGCAAGCCGAGAAGACAGCACAGGAGCAGCAGCAATCCGGCCCCGGGCACGAGGCCGCAGGCGAGCCGGAAGCTCCTGATGAATTTGAAACCGACGAGCTTGGCGGCGACGTGCTGGAAGACCTCGAGGACCTCCGCCAGAAAGCGCAGGAGCGCGACGAAATTTTCGACCGGCTGCAGCGGACCACCGCCGATTTCCTCAACTATCAGAAGCGGATGCGCAAGCAGCAGGAGGAACTGAGGCAATTCGCCGTGCAGGAGCTTGTAACATCGCTGCTGCCTTGCCTTGACAATTTCGACCACGCCATCGCCGCAGCACAGAACTCGCCCGACCAAGCCCTGCTCGAGGGCGTGAAACTGGTCGAGCAGGAATTCTTCCGAGTGCTGAGCAACGCCGGAGTGGAGCGGATGACGGTGGTGGGCGGGAAATTCGACCCCAACTTCCACGAAGCCGTGATGCAGCAAGAAACCGAAGAAGTCGAGAACCACACCGTGCTCGAGGAACTGCGGGCCGGCTACACGCTGAACGGACGTGTGGTGCGTGCGGCCCAGGTGAAAGTGTCGCGCAAGCCGGAGCGGTGACCGCACAAGATTTCAGCCGCCGGCGACGGAATCGGGGCGCCCGCGGCGGCGCAGGCATTCTGCCCCCGATATTGCCATTCAACCATGCCCTACCACGTATGCCCGATCTGCAAGAAGCGGTTCGAATATGAATCGGTCAAAACCTGCCCGACGCTGCCGTTCTGCAGCGAAAGATGCCGCCTGATCGATCTCGGCAAATGGCTCGACAAAGGCTACGCAATTCCCGGCTCCGAGGAAGAAGACGGGGCAAAGCCGGACGAGGAAGAAAAATGAGTGTGCCAGCAGTGGTCATAGCCGGCCGTCCCAACGTGGGGAAATCTTCGTTGTTCAATTTCCTCGCGCGCCGGCGCATCGCAATTGTCGAGCCGACTGCCGGCGTCACGCGCGATCGCATCTCCGCACTCGTCGACTACGGCGGCAAGCGGATCGAGCTGGTCGACACCGGCGGGATGGGCGTGCAAGACCCCGACATGCTGACGCAAGAGGTCGAGCGCCAGATAGAGATCGCCCTCGAGAAGGCGGACTTGATCCTGTTTGTGGCCGACCTCATCCAGGGCGTGGTGCCGCAGGATATGGAAATAGCCAACCGGCTGCGGCGGCTCGACAAGCCGATCCTGCTGGTAGGCAACAAGGCCGATTCCGTCCGCCAGGAGCAGGCGTGGGCGGACCTGTGCGAGCTGGGGCTGGGCGAGCCGATGCTGACGTCGGCGGTGCAGTCGCTTGGCTACCACGACCTTATGGAGGCGATCCTGGAGCGCCTGCCGCATGCCGGGCCGTCGCCCGAGGCCGAGGAAAAACCAGTCACCTTCGCAATCGTCGGCAAGCGCAACGCCGGAAAATCCACCTTCCTCAACGCCCTCGTGCAGGAAGAACGCGTGATCGTCAGCGAGCGGCCCGGCACCACGCGCGACGCGGTGGACGTCCATTTCGAGAAAGAAGGCAAAACATACATCGCCATCGACACCGCAGGGCTGCGCCGCCGCGCCCAGATGCACGACGCCGTCGAATTCTTCAGTTTCACGCGCGCCGAGGCTGCCATCCGCCGGGCCGAGGTCGTGCTGATGTTTTTCGATGCGACGCTCGAGCTGTCGAAGGTCGACAAGAAGCTCGCGATGATGGTGCGCGACTCGTCAAAGCCATGCGCGCTCGTGGTGAACAAATGGGACCTGGCCGCCGGCAAGGAGCCGGCGGAATACGAGCATTATTTCTCGCGTGCGCTGCCCGGGCTGATATTCGCACCCATAGTTTTCATGAGCGCGAAGGAAGGCATCAACCTGCTTGGCCCGCTGGATATGGTGAGGGAGCTATACAGGCAGGCGACCGTTCGAGTGCCTACGGCCGAACTCAACGAGGCGGTGAGGGAGGCGGTCGTCCACCGCAAGCCCCGGCCCAAACGCAACAAGCTTCCCAAGATATACTACGCCACTCAGGTTGGGGTGAACCCGCCGACGATCATACTGTTTGTGAACGCCCCCGACCTGTTCAGCGCGGGATACAAGCGCTACCTCGGCAACTACCTCCGCCAGGTGCTGCCCTTCAGCGAGATACCCATCCGCATCATCTACCGCGAGCGCGAGCGGTCGCCATCGAAGTACGAGAAAGATTAACGCGCGACGCAGGCGGCCAACACCGACGGACACGGACAGGCACGGACAACCACGGACAGCCACGGCCTGGGATCGCGGGCGTCCCGCCCGCATTCTTCGGCGGCCGGGACGGCCGCGTTCCCAGCGATCCACGCGGTTTCGCACAGCTCGGCCCGTCACATAACATATGTTATAGCGTCGTCGCCGGCCAGGACCAATCCCCCGCAGGCGATGGCCACGCTTGAAAAAACAAAGCCGCGGCAGATATAGCCGCGGCCTTGATGTTTCCGATTGCCCATCTGTACAGGCAGCCGTGTTCGTGGGAGCACCCCTCACCCTGCCGATCTTCGAATCCGCCGGTTATTTGCCGAACGAACGCTTCTTGTGCTGGCAGGGCTTTACGCCGTGATTGGCCTTGCTGGCGCGCACCTTGCGCTGCAGTTTTCTGCGAGTGCCGCTCATATCATTTTTCCTTTCACGTCTGGCGGTTGTAGGATTCATCCAAGTCTTCAGCAACTATCATACGGCAAATACGGACGAGAATCAAGAAGATACCGCTGCTCATGCCGCGATCCGTTGCTCGCGGTGGCCGCCGTGGCGTGTGTTGTCCGATGGCCTTTCCAGTTCCATCGCCGTTTTCAGTTGTTATAATAAAGAGACGCCGCTGAGGATAGAACCGGATGAAACGATGACGGAACCGCCGTACAAACCCGCAGGTGCCACGCACCTCGCCGATGATCGCGCTGATGATGCGGCTGGCGGTGTGTTTGTCAGGCGCAATTATCTGCTGGGAATTGCCAACGGCGCCCTGGGCCGCGTTGGGATGACCTTCACCGACCCCAATCTGATTCTGGCGGCGTTTGTTTACAAGCAGACCAGCTCGAACACGCTGGTGGGGCTGTTGGGGACGCTTGGCACGCTGGGGATGTTTTTTCCCCAGTTGTACATCAGCCGCCTCATCGAGCACCGGCCGCGCAAGAAGCCGTTTTACGTGGGTGCCATGGTGCTGCGGATTACTTCGATGGCGTTCATGGCCGCTACGATGCTGCTGACCGGCACCACCGGCAGTTGCTCGCTGGCGGCAGGGCCGGGCGGCGCGGTGCTGGCGCAGGCGCCATACGGTATAGATGCTGAATGTGTGATGCCGGTTGAAGTGCGGTGCGTGGCGCGGCCGGCCGCCGGAACGGATTGGCCGCGCGCGCTCAGAAGCAGGGGATACGATGGAATCTGAAGGAAGATGCGAACCAATTGATCTCGACGCGGACGGCATCGTGGGGCTGGCGTGGCAGTATCGGGCGTCGCGCGTGCTGCACACCGCCAACACTCTCGACGTGTTCACGAAGTTGTCGGGAAATCCGGCGACTGCCGAGGAGCTTGCCGGCCGATGCGGTGCGAAGCCTGATATGCTCGAGAAGCTGCTGATCGCCTGCGCGGCCCTGGGGCTGCTTGCGAAGGACGGCGAGCGATATGTGAACACCGACGCGGCGGAGAATTACCTGGTGCGCGGGCGGCCGCAGTATCAGGGCGACATGATCGCACACACCGCAAACTTGTGGAGTTTCTGGAATCGGCTGCCGGACGAGGTGCGGCGCGCCGACGTGCCGGCCCCCGACCAGCAATGGCACCGGCATTTCATCCTTGCGATGCGCGACGGCGCGATGGCCGGGCGCGCACGGGACGTCTCGGAGGTGGTCGACCTGCGGGGCCGGCGGCAGTTGTTCGATCTCGGCGGCGGGCCGGGTTCGTTTTCGATTGCGTTCTGCCGGAAGTACCCCGTGCTGCGGGCGATTGTGTTTGATCTGCCGGAAACCGCCGCGATTGCCCGGCAGGTGATCGAGGCGGAAGGCATGCAGGATCGCGTGTCGGTGCGCGAGGGCGACTGGAACGCCGACGATTTCGGCGCGGGCAACGACGTGGTGCTGATGTCGGATGTGCTGCATGGCGCCGGAAGCGCCGCCGACATGAAGCTTGCGAAAGCGTTTGCATCGATGACGCCGGGCGGACTGCTGATCGTTCAGGATTTCCTGCTGAACGACGAGAAAACCGGCCCCGTGGTGTCGGCGTTGTTCAACGTGAGGGTGGGCGCGTACTCGAGGGCGGAGATGCTGGCCGCGATCGGGAAGGCGGGATTCGCAGACGCCGCGGTGGTTTGGGAGCCGGACAAGCCCGGCTCGGCCGTCATCACCGCCCGAAAACCGCAGGAGTAGGGCGTGGGGAATTCAGGCTCGAGACGCTGACCGCCACACAGCGGTTGTCCGGCCCTCGCTTGCGCGAAATACTCGGCGCACCCGTCACCGGCACTGCCCGCCCAGCCGGTTCCGCACCCAGATCAGGTCCAGCACGTTGATCGCGCCGTCCGAATTCACGTCGCACGGCCGCGCCGCGCCGCTGGTCTCGCGCGACAGGTTGTTGCGCACCAGCAGCAGGTCCAGCACGTTCACGGTGCAGTCGCCGTTGACGTCGCCCGCGATCGTCCACAGGCTTCTCGACGCCTCGGCGGTGTTCCCATAGGCGCCCATGTTCACGCGGTTGAAATTCGGGGCAGGCTCAAGGCCGAAATCCGCGTCGGGATCGCCCGCGTCTATGCAAGGGCTGCTCGCATCGTCATAGACCCAGCCGGCAGCGGCCGGGTCCCACCGGCCTCCGGGTGACCTCAGGTGGAAATCGCCACCTGCAGCGTCTGCGAATAATGGATCGGCGCCGATATTCCCCGCCTCCCACGTCAGAACGCCCCCATCGGCCGAGACCCCGCCGGAATCGATTTTGCAATACGAAACGCGCGCGCACCCGCCGGCATCGAGCGCGAGGTCAGACCCCGCAGCAGCAACATTATCCCTGACGATGCTATCCGCCAGCAGCATTGTTCCGCCCGCGCAATAGACGCCGCCTCCCAGCCCGCCGCCGAGCGCCTCCACCGTAAACGATTCCATCGTCGGCTCGTCCGCAACATCGATCGGATACGACGCAGGCAGACCGGCAATCACCCGCCGGTGCTGCTTCTGTTCGCCGGCTTCGCGCCACGCATACGTTACCGCAAGCGGCGCCTGCGTGTCGGGGCCGTCATCGTAATCTGCATCGATCCGGAAGCTGAACAGATACGCCGCCTGGTTCTGGGTCAGCTCGTACCTCACCAGAACGTTTCGCGTGCCCGGCGGCACATCATCGAACTGAACAAACTTCGTCAGGTTGCGATTCGGCTCCAGATTCTCCCAGGCCACCGACCATGTCTCGCCGTCGTCGCACGAAACAAGATACCGGGCCTTGTCGTCCCATCCATGAAGCCTCAGATGCCCGCCGAACCGCAGCCGCCGGATATCGCCCGGGCAACTCAGCGGAAACGTAACCGTCGCCGGCACGCCGTTGACGGCCGGCATCGCCTCATAGGCCACGTGCATGTTCACCAGTTCCGGACTGAAATCGGTGTAGATCGGATTCGGCGGCGTAGCCATTTTCAGCCAGGCTGCCTCGATCGTGCGCGTCGACTCGCGCGGCCCGCCGGCCACGCCGATCGTGTTCGTGCCCGATACGAGCGTCGGCAGTGCCCGCTGCGAACACTGAAACTCGTTCTGAATCCTCACGCTCGTAAGGCACGCATCCGGGCCGCTGAGAACCAGCCGAACCTGCCACGAATAGCGGCGCAACACCTCGTTGCCGACTTCCATCGCGAATTCACCCGGCTGCGAAGCGGTGCCGAGCGCTACGAAGCTGCCGCCGTTGTTCAGCGAATAGGAAATCGCAAGCGAACCGCCCCCCATCTCGCCCGAGACCGAAGCCGTCAGATACGGATACGGGCACTGCATCTCGATGACCACCGTGCCCGGCATCGAACCATCCGCAGGCACAAGCCCCGCATCCGTCGCCCGCACATTTTCCGCAGATTCCAGCGCCGCAAGCGTTGCGGCGTCGGTCAAATCCGGCTCGTAGCTGATTACGCCCATTCCCACACGGCCTTCGTTCAGATCGCCGTAGTCGCGGGCGTATGCCATCGTGCGATGATCGATCGGCAAATACAGCGCCGCCGGCGCCTCTTTCTCCGGGTTCACATACCGGCCGTCGTTCCACCAGAACCGCCGGATCGTCTCGTTGCGCCTCAGGCTCGCAAGGCTGCGATGCCCCTGCGACGACGGAACCTCCGAATCGGTCACATACCTGCTGCCGGAATACCATACAATCACCGAATCTGCGCCGTCGACTCCTTGCACATGCGAGGGCAGATAGCCCGCGTCGTCTATGAACTTGCAATCGGCAAACAGCGCCGGCCATTGATCCCTCGGCAGATTCCGCAGCGGATATGTCTCGCCCTCGAGTTCCGGATGCTCCGCGCGCCACGCCTGCACTGTGTCGATGATCTCGAGCGCCGACGCAATCGAGCCGTCCGCCTTGCGTAAGTAGTAGATCATCGAAGCATCGAGGACATGCCATGCACCATCGAAAAACACCTCGCTGATAACGTGCCTTTCGATTGAAAGCTGCCGCGCCTGCAACCCAGCCATGCGCGCAAGCTCGACCACCATCAGCGCGCTCGGCCCGCAAAACGTGTAGCCGTAGGCGTTGAAAATCTTGACCGTGTCGGTCGCATACAACTGCGAATGCATATACTCGCGCGGCGGAGAATCCTGATGCCGGAACGCCACAACCAGCCGCCAGATCGCTATCGCTTTCTCCTCGTCGGTCATCCCCGGTTCCAACGCCTCGGCCAGAATCGCTTCCAGCGTCGAAACATCCTCAACGCTATCCGACAGCACCTTCACATTATGCGCCCTCACGGGTGCCTCGCCCACGCCCGCCGAATCCACAATGTTGCCCCAGACAGTCACATTCCGCACGTCGGGCGCCGACTCGATCGACGATATGCCTCCGCCCGCGAAACCTGCGGCATTCCCCTCGATGATGCAATTGCGGATCAGCGGCGCAGCACCGTTCACGCACGAAATTCCACCGCCCGAGACCGCCGCCGCATTCCCGCGCACCACACAGTTCAGAATCGACGGCGACGAACCGTCGCACGCGATGCCGCCGCCATAGTCCGCGTAACCGCCCGTGATAGTGAAGCCATCGATCACAGTGGCGCGGCCCTCGCCCGAGTCGCAGGCGAAACCGCGCGCCGGCTGTGCAGCCGATGCGTCCACCCGCACCACGCATTCGCGAGGCCCCTCGGCCGAACGCAGAACCAGCGCCTTGCCACGCAGATCGACGTCGCGGTTGCCCGGCCCGCAATACGTGCCGGCCAGCACCATCACAGTGTCGCCGTCCGATGCGGCATCTATCGCCTTCTGAATGGAATCGAACGGATGATCGGGCGAGCCATCTTCGGCAGGATCGCTGACCGCAGGATCGTTCGGCCCCGGGTCGTGGATCGAATCATTGTCTACGAACCAGGTCGAACCATCCGCAGCCGACGCCACAAAAATGACCACCGCAC
>Ga0210003_1003193_pt1 | contig 13496 bp, 13 predicted proteins | sample LantaG_FD_182804 | JGI IMG/M metagenome (GOLD analysis project Ga0210003, IMG submission 182804) | Deep subsurface microbial communities from Baltic Sea to uncover new lineages of life (NeLLi) - Landsort_02402 metaG (SPAdes) (version 2) | ecosystem: Environmental > Aquatic > Marine > Oceanic >... | reverse complement strand
TTAATTTTCCGGTACCTTCATGCAATTTTTCTAACTTCAATGTGCTTTTTTAATTTATCTCTGCTGATAATTCTAAGTTTGCGGACCCGGAGTGAGGTTTTCGTGGTGGTAGTGTCTGAATTACAAATTTTTTCAGATAAAACTATCTTTTTATTATCAGCTTTAGTATTATTACGAAAAGTAATTAATCTCATATGTCTTTATGGGTAAAAATATTAATTTTAAAGCAAGCAGTAAAATTAATATCCTCTTTGGTTATATTGTCTTAAGCCTGCTAGTACCAAATAACTTTAAAACTTTTCAAACAAAGCTTAAAGCGCCATTAATTATTTCCTATGGAAGCCAAGCAGTAATGTAAATTTTAAAATATAAGACTTAAAGGAGCAGTGTGTGTAAATGGAGCAGCTGACACTAATATTAATTATTTTATTTCTGGTAATTACCTTATCTCCACTGCTGTCAAAAATAACTAGAATGCCTCTAATTGTTGTTGAGCTAATCATTGGAGTAATACTTGGAAAGTCACTATTTAATATAATCCCATCCCATCCTTTGTTTGATTTTTTTTCGTCATTCGGCTTAATCTACCTGATGTTCCTTGCAGGATTGGAGGTCAGCTTTGAGGAAATAAAAAAGTCTCTTTCCAAAACAATATTAATTGCTGTATTTTCTATATCAGTCCCATTCCTGGCAGGTGTGTTTCTATCTTATTACATTGATGTGCACCCATTGCTTTTGGGAACCGTTTTTTCAACAACTTCCTTGGGATTGATACTGCCCCTGTCAAAAGAGTTCAGTCGAAAAGGAGAATTTTCACACATACTACTTGCATCAGTATTTTTAGTTGATATTGCAAGCATGTTCATTCTGGCATTTTCACTGTCATTTATTACAGGCTCATTGTCACCTTCATTTATTTATTCTTTTATAATGATAGCCATACTTTTTATAATCCCCTGGCTAATAAACAAGGGTGGTATTAAAAACAAGATTGTACGCATAACTTCAAGGGGGTCTCGCTTTTCTGTAATGATCAGGGCTTCATTTGCTTTAATAGTAGTACTTTCTGCTGTTTCAGATAAGTTAGGTTTTCATTCAATCATTGGTGCTTTTATAGCCGGGCTTATAATATCAGAGGTAACCGAGAAAGCATCCCTGCTGGAAAAGCAGCTTGAGAGCTTTGGCTATGGGTTTTTTATTCCTTTCTTTTTTATAATAGTAGGCTCAAAAATAAATATACCGTCTATTTTTTCTGACTTAAAAAACATAAAATACTTAGTTATTATAGTTGCTATTGGGATTCTGGCAAAAGTTATTGGTGTTAGTTTTATTACCAAGATAAAAGGATTTAAAATTAGAGAGTGCTTTTCCTTTGGTCTATTTCACTCTGCAAGGCTTAGTATGATAATTGCCGTTTCTGAAATAGGGTTTGAGCTAAAGCTAATTAATGAAAATATTTTTTCTTCGCTGATGATTTTAGCGATTATATCTGCCATAGCAGGTCCTTCTCTTGGTAAGCTACTCCTTGGTGAAAAAGCCAAACTTTTAAAGTAAACTTTATTTGATTATTAAAATAAGCTAAAATATTTAACCATAAAGTATATTATTAAATAATTATTAGATATTTCTTATGGAAAATTTATATATTTATAAAAATACTGGAATTCTTGCCTTATGTTATTTTTTTGGCGCAATCCCATTTTGTTATGTTATTGCAAAAATCCACAGCAGGAAAGACCTGACAAAAATAGGTGACAAAAACCCGGGAGGATGGAATTTAATATTTAATGTCTCAAAAATCTGGGGAATTGCAGGCTCACTTCTTGATTTTTCTAAAGGGTTTCTGTCTTATTTCATAGTCTTAAAAATCACAGATATTGAGCTTGTAGCCATCCTTGCAGGCTGTGCAGCAATTGCAGGACATAATTATTCACCTTACTTAAAATTTTCAGGAGGGAAAGGCGTGGCTTCAACGCTTGGAGTTTTATTTGCCATAAGCCCCTTAGCCATTGTAGCTTATGGGGTAGGTATTACATCAGGGCTCTTTTTGCTTAGAAACATGATATGGGGAGTGGTATCAGGCGTTATCTTTTCAGGTATTTTTTTATGGATCCTTAAGGGTTCGCCCGTTTATTTAATTTTGGTGTTTGCACTTTTGATAATTGTTATTCCAAAATATATAAATCACTCAATAATTTTTCATCAAAATTTCGTAATCCGAAAAGAAAAAAATGTAAAAGATTTATTTACCCCCAAGATCAGGTGAATACTCCTCAGAGCTATCTTCTACTAGCTTTAACTCATCTCTATCACTGCTGGCATCATATATTCTTCCCTTCCAGTATATTCCGGCACCTATTTTACTCTGCAGAATAGAATTTATGGAAACCAATATTATGTATAACACCGAGAGAGGATGAAGAAATGCATCAAGAACCCTGCTTTTAAACCTAATCGCCAGTACGCCCCTGATGACAAATATTATAGCAATCTGTAAAATTATCAGATTTATTATTATTGCAGGCAAATCATAAACTAAAATTCCAAGGGGAAGCAAGATAAAAGGAAATAAAAATAATATTGAAATAAGCATGGTAACAATAAATTGAATAGAAATATGAAAATCAAAAGCTGCAAAAATAACTTTTGAATACCCTTTTACCGCTCCGCTAAAATTCCTGTACATCCTGCAATATACATCCCCGCTCCCATCAAATATCATAAACTTATATCCGCATCTTTTTACCTGCTTTGAAATTTTTACATCGTCTAAGATTTCCTTCTTTATAGATTCATGGCCGCCAATTTTTTCATAAACATCTCTTTTAAATAATATAAATTGTCCTATTGCAGTACAAAACAGGGGATATCTTGACTTTTTTATAAGCACTAATGGTAGAAAGCTTAAAATTGCAAAACTGATAAATGTAAGTAGCATCCTCTCATGAATTGTTACCATTATCTGCGTTGGGTAAGCAGACATGGCATCCAGGTTGTTTGCAGCAAGACAGTTAACTGCATTTGAGACTGAACTGCTAAGGTGCATTGTATCTGCATCTGTAAAAATAAGGTATTCTCCGCCTGCATGTTTTGAAAGCTGATGGCATGCATAACTTTTCCCCAGCCATCCATTTTTTAGAGGCTTTCCGGTAATTAGCCTTACCCTGCTGTCTTTTTTTCCCATCTGCCTGACAACCTGTCCTGTACCGTCACTGGAGTTATCATCAAGTACCAGGATCTCTATATTGGAGTAATCCTGCTTAAGCAGGGACCTTACGCACCTTTTTATATTTTTTTCTTCATCTCTTGCAGGGATAAGTATAGATACGAGTGGTTGTGAATTCTTTATTGAATCCGGAAGCATAAAACTGCCGGTACTTTTAAACAGGATATTGTTTACAATAAAGTTAATGAGCACTACTAAAAGAGCTGCTGTGACTGTATAGTGATATAATAGTAGAAAATTCATAATAAATACTAAATATAATTTTGACATTTAGTATAACATATCTGGCGTTGCTTTCCATGCTATTGCGTAATAATTCTATGTAATTTGAAAGAAACAATACATTCTAAGAAATTAAATTTATCAGTGTTTTGGCATTTTCAACTGCGTAGCCATGTATGTCATTGTTAAAATACGTATAATTGCTTATGCCATTTTTTTGATATTGCTTTACTATTTTAGCAACTTTTTTAAGTTCAGCCCCAGTATAATTAGATGAATACAGCTCTTTCCCTCCGTGCATTCTTATATAACAGAAACTTCCAGTTACTTTCTCATGATAAGGAAACCCGGGAGAATTTGAGATTACAATTGCGCATCCTTTGCTGTCAAGCATATTGTATACCTCGTCACAGAACCAGCTCTCGTTTCTAAACTCAAAAGCATATTTGTAATCATCGGGCAGTATTTCTAAAAAATCTTTAAATCTGCTTGTATTTTTTTTCATATTTGGGGGCAGCTGAAATAAAAATGGTCCCAGCTTGCCTTTAAGTTCTTTAGCTGACTTAAGTAAATTTTTAAACGGCTCGCCGCAGTCTTTTAATCTTTTAATATGAGTTATATATCTTGATGCTTTTACAGCAAATAGAAAATTATCTGGCGTTTTTTTTGCCCAACTATTAAACGTCTGTGGTTTTGGCAAGTGATAAAAGCTGCTGTTTATTTCTACAATGCTAAAATGCTCCGAATAGAAAGAAAGCCATCCAGTCCTGGCTAAACTTTCAGGATAAAAAATTCCTGACCAGCCGTCATAGCTCCAGCCTGATGTTCCTATATATATTTTAGGGCTTCTCATATGCGCTTTTTATATTTGTATAATCAGATATAAAAACTAAAACTGGACTTCAAACGCTGCTTTTACAGACAATGTGCACTTCCCTGCCAGTATGTGCAGATTCTTTACCAGATATCCCCCAGGCTGTTTACAAATTCATAAGTTTTCCTGTCCACCAACTTGAGCTTGCCTATTGCGTCAGATATAGGCACATTTTTTGGTCTTTCAGACTTTACCCCTACCATCATCCCAAATTTATTATCCAGTACATTGTCAGCTGTTCCTCTTGCAAATACTGTGGAAAGGTAGCAGTCATAAGCTGAAGGTACCCCTCCCCTCTGTAGATATCCCAATACATTGACCCTTGGTTTTATGCCAATTCTTTTATCTATCATTTCAGCAAGAGAATACGTTATGCCTCCAAGCTTAACATTTCCAAATACATCTACATCTTTCTGCAGCAGCTGGCCCCCCTTTATCTTTACTCCTTCTGATACCACAAAGAGGCCATATTTTCTACCTTTTTTTCTTCTCCTTGCAATAAGATTGCATATTTTATCAACATCTGCTGGAAATTCTGGGATAAGCGCTCCATCTGCACCCAGAACCAGAGCACTTCTAATAGTAAGAAAACCGCTGTCTCTGCCCATAACTTCTACCAGCATCTCTTTTTCATGAGATACATTAGACGAGAGCATCATTGTAGTGGCTGAAACTATATTCTTAATAGCACTGTGAAAGCCAATGCTGTAATCTGTACCACATATATCATTATCTATGGTCTGAGGCACTCCAATTACATTTATACCCTCCATGGCCAGTTTCGAAGCCACCGTTAGCGTATCATTTCCTCCTGCACACACCAGAACATCTATTTTTTCGTCTTCTATGTTTTTAAGTATTTTACTTACTGCTCCTTCAATTTTATAAGGATTGGTTCTGGAAGTTCCAATAATTGTTCCGCCTGTCCCGCATATATTATCAACCGTTTCAATACTTAAATCTGTAAATTCATTTTCAATTAATCCCCTGTAACTATTCTTAACCCCTGCTACTTCAATATCTTCCTTCCTAAGAAGTATTACAAGTGTCCTTATAAAATCATTTATTGCAGAGGAATCTCCACCACCGGTTAATACAGCTACCTTTTTAGCAGTCCCCTTTATATTGATCCCCATAATTACTATAACCTCTCCTTTATAACAAAAAATATTTTCCCTGGGAATTTTGCCACTATGCTTGTTTATTTTTCTTCATATACTTTTTTCATGTCCTCAAGTGTAGCAGGTTTGTAGTCCCCTGCGTGCCCTGTTGTCCCAAAGGCTACCATCTTCCCCTTGACCATTTCATAAACAGCTTCTCTTGCTTTTCCAAAATATTCCCTCGGATCAAATACATCAAGTTTTTCAGAAAGACATTTTCTTATGGCGCCAGTCATTGCAAGCCTGCCATCCGTGTCAACATTTATTTTTCTTATTCCCCTCTTTATCGCCTGCTGTATGCTTTCAATAGGAACCCCCATTGTCTTTTGCATGTTCCCGCCATACTTGTTTATTATGTCAATAAGCTCCTTCGGAACAGAAGAGGACCCATGCATAACAAGGGGGAAATTTTTAAGTCTTTCTGACACCTCACTTACTATATCAATTGCCAGCTTCGGCTCAGCTTTAAATTTATAGGCCCCATGGCTTGTGCCGATGGCAAGAGCCAGCGCGTCTACACCTGTTATCTCCACAAACTTAACTGCTTCATCCGGGTCAGTTAGTCTTACTTTGCCTGAACCAACCCCGTCTTCTATACCCCCAAGCGTACCGAGCTCCCCTTCCACGGTTACGCCAAAGGCATGGGCATATTCTACTACCTTTTTTGTAACTTCCACATTTTCATCAAAAGTTGTAGGGGTTTTAGCGTCTTCTTTAAGAGAACCATCCATCATAACTGAAGTAAAACCTAGCCCTATTGCCATTTTGCAGGTCTCCAGGCTATTACCATGATCAAGATGCAGTGCAATTTGAATATCCGGGTTATCTTCGCAGGCAGCAGCAACTAAATGTTTTATATATACCATATTAGTGTATTTTAATGCCCCTCTGCTTGCTTGAAGTATTACTGGAGAAGCAGTTTCCTTAGCTGCTTTCATAATACCCTGGATTTGCTCCATATTGTTTACATTAAATGCTCCAACTCCGTAATCTGCTTTTATGGCTTCATCCAGTATTTGTTTCATAGGAACTAGCGACATTTTAACCCCCTTATATCTCTGTTTTTTTTACAATTAAAAAAGATGCTTAAAAATATTAATAAAAAAGACATAACTAATATAAATAAGCTTTAGTAATTATATCATTAAAAAAAATGTTTTCTATAAGATAATTGAAATTAACATCAAGCGAAAATACTTTCTTACGCTTAGATTTCTTAGAATAACAGACTAAACTTTTTATGGCTCAACAATAATATCTGCTGCCGTTGGTCTTACCCTTAAAAAATCACTTCTATTTAAAGTTAATAATTTATCCACTGTAATTTTATCTATTACATATGCAATTAGCCCATCATAACTTGAACCACCACTAATCTGATTCTCTACCAATCCTTGTAGAACAGATTTATAATCAGTTTCTGCATATGTTATAATCTCAAAATTTTTAATTACATTTTCCCGTATTAGCTGCCAAGCTGTTGCTGGAGAAATTCTTGGACTTACTGGTAATGATGTAAACACAGAATATAGCTCAATTAAAGTATGTGATGATATAATTCCCTCTATTACACCTTTTTTAACTTTTTGAAGCCATGGTAAAGACTCTCCATGTTTAGGATGAGCTTCTATGGTAGCTGCTACAATAACAGAAGTATCAAAAAGAACTCTCATTATCACACATCCTTTAAAATATATTTAATTCGACTTTGACGGTTCTTCTCTAAAAATCCGTCAATAGATTCTGTTAACTCTGCCCTTACAACCAATACACCATCTTTATTTACAATAAACTGCTTTTCTAATCTTGGATGTAGTAAAATCCCTTTTGTTACCTCTTCAATACCTAATTCTACATCTTTAGAAAGACCAAAATTATTTCTAATTTCCTTAGGAATTACAATTCTACCAAACCGATCAACTGTAGTCTTATATTTTTTCTTCATAATAATCAATGCTCTCAAATAATATTTTATAAATAATTATTTGCCATTATACAATGGTTTTTGGCAAAATTCAATGCCATCAATTACCCCTGTTATAAATTGTCACATTAAAAACTATTTAAAATAAGATTGGAATAAGACTACCTTAAATATACTTAAAATCAGCAATTAATAATCTTAATAAAATTTTCTAAATAATCCTACTATATATAATAAGCTCTAAAAGGAAGTATTTACAAATACAGATAAAACAGATAATATTCTGAGTTGTGGCGCATTCGTCTAGTGGCCTAGGACATAGCCCTCTCAAGGCTAAAACAGGGGTTCAAGTCCCCTATGCGCTACCAGTAAGACAGACATTATTAAAATAATTCAATTAATTTTATTTTTAATGCTTATTTCTACACCTCTATTTTTATGATAATCCCACCTATTTATTAAATATCCCTTCAGCCTTTCAAAAACTCCGGCATTGCCCTCTACAACCGCATCTGCTATCTCATCGCTAAACAGTTCGGCCTCTCTGATGAACGAAGCAGTTCTAACAAAGTACAGCGGGAGCATTGATTCTAAAATGAGCTCTCTCTCATCTGTTTTAACAAAATTATAAGCACAGGCAAATTCATATACAATCTTTGCCCAGAGGTCAATGGAAATAACTAATTTTTCTTTTGGCAGAGACATTAAAACTTTTTCATCAAGTTCGATACAGGTTTCCCTGTCAAATATAGTTCTCCACACATTTTTATATTTTTCATATCCTTCATAAAATTTCTTCATCAATTCATCAAAATTAACACTTATTTTTTCAACTTCAAAAAACTTAAAGTCGCCTATTGTTGTCCCCTGTATGCTTCTCCCAACATTTCTCCACCTATACCCATACTTTCTCATGAGGCCAAACATTGTGCCTACTACTTGTATAAACATTGAAGACAAATCCTTGCCAGGGTCTTTTGTGTCATGGACTTTTGTCCCTAAAACAGTTTGGCATACCCTGAATCCATCATTTATTGCTGTTGTGGTCATCCAGATATCCACTCCAAATTTAGAAATATACGGATACCTCTCCCAGTATTCCTTACGTGTAACAATCTGAAGAAAACCATTTGAAAATGCAAAATCTCCGCCGATAGGTTGGCGAATTTTTAGTCCATATAAAGCTCTGGTCATTGGATAAACAAGTGCATTGGTTATAGTGCCATCATGTTTATCCCTGCTGTAGTAAGGAGTTACATAGCCATAGCCCCGGTAAAGCACAGGTTCAACAAGCGCATGCGCCCACTGTGGTGTGATGCTTCTTGTGTCAGCATCAGAAACCACGCAAACTTTAGCATTCAGTCTTCTTGCTATTTCAAAAATAGTCCTGAAGGCACTCCCTTTGCCCGGAGGTCCATTATAATGAGTGATTACTTTCTCTATACCTTCGGGAGTCCAGCACTCTTTAGCCAGCTCAACTGTCTTGTCTTTGGAGCCGCCATCAGAATTAACAATAAGACACTTAAAATCAGGGTAATATTTTTTTAATCCCTTGTTAAAATTTTTAATTACATTAAAAATAGTACCAGCATTGTTAAAGCTTGGTATCCCTACCACTATATCAACTTTTTTAATTTTATTTATTAGCTTTATTACATGCTCTTCCAATAGCTCTTCATTGTATTCTGCCATTTTCCCCCGGCTGCTAAAAATTTTTAAGATAGATACAACACTGCTATCTTTTTATCCGTTACTGGAATATTGTCTCCAAAAGTAACATTTTTTAAGCAAATTTAAGTAAAAAACAATATTTAATTAACCAGATGCTCCATAACCTCTGCCCAGCCTTTATTCATATTGCCTTCAGTGACATATACATTGTCATAATTATGCAGCTCGCTGAGAATTTTTTCTTCATGCTTCAAACCATTTCGCATAAGAAAAAAGAACAAAACCTCGCCAGCCATCTTTAAATCTTCTGCTGAATCTCCCAGAGCAATACAATTTTCAGTGTTAAACTTTCTAAGCTTTTTATCCAATTTTATTCCGCTGGACTTGCTTACCCCAGATGGTATCAAATTATAAATGTGCAATTTATCAACATCTAAATTTAATCTAACTAATGACGAAAACCCATTATCTACCAGGTGCAGCCCCCTGTATCCTTTCTCTTTCAATAATCTGTTAGCTAACTTCAGGTCTATATCTCCAAAAAATAGCGCAGTACTGGATCTGTATTTACTCCATTTTATATCGCTGTCTATTTCACCTGGAAATTTTTCTTTAAGCATTTTTATTATATCTAGTAAGTCTTTACCTCCATATGTTATGTCATAGCTGACTTTTTTCTTGTCAAATGTAGTGTAGGCTCTTCTGCCTAAATCATGGACTAATTCGCATCCAAGCTCTGCTATATAATTTTTAGCACCAACAATCTGCGCGTTAAACCTGAGCTGTGTTTTATTCCTCCCGGAGACTAAAACAACGTCTATATTCTTTTTAGCTATTTTTTCTAATTGTTTAACAGCTTCCAAATAATATTTACCATCTTCATCCTTAAGCAGACACCCTTCATGATTTAGCAAAGTTCCATCTAAATCTGTGTATATTACCTTTAAATCCTCCAGTTGCTTCTTTATATCATCCCTGTAATCCTTAAACAGCTTGTATTGCATCAATCCCCTGCTTTCTATCTTGTAAAACCAATGTTTTCTTTTTCCTCCGCATATACTCCTCTATCTCAAGCACGGGAGGCCTTTCATATTCTTCCAGCTTTGTTGGAGTTATAGTGTACTCCATTCCTCTATTTTCTACCTTATTATATATATTATTTAACTCAGTATTAAGGCAAAGTTTGTTATAATATTCTAATTTTTTAAGTATAGCCTGTAATATGCCAAATGACATATTAGACAAATCTGAAAGCGAATGATTCCTATGAATCCTTCTCTTCACATTAACCTGCGCTATCTTACCAATCCCGAATCTTTCATATATTTCAATTAACATTCCTATTTCAACACCATACCCTGTAAAAAATGGAATTTGCTCAAACACTTCTCTTCTTCCGGCATATTCACCCGAAATGGGTTGGTGCAACTTACCCAACTCTGGATAAAACATATTCAGCATTGGTCTAACCAATATATTTGTTACCCTTCCACCCTCACCTTTTATGTAAGAGCCGCCAATTTTAAGAGGTCTCTTGTAAAATGCTTTTACGAAAAATATATCTTCTTCTATGAGGAGGGGGGCTAAAATTCCGTAAATAAATCCTGAATGAAAATTCTTTATGTCCGAATCACACCAGGCGATAATATCTCCATTTAAAATAAATAAACTTTTCCAGAGTGCGTCTCCCTTTCCTCTGTATGATCCGTATTTTGGTAATATATTTTTATGCTTGTAAACCTTAAATCCCATAGATTTAACTATTTTCACAGTATCATCAGAAGAGCTGGAATCAATAGCTACTACTTCATCTACAAGTCCCGGACCATACAATTCTCTTCCTACAACTTTTAATATTTTCCCAATGGTTTGCTCTTCATTCAAAGTTGGAAAGCATAAACTTATCTTTGTATTTTTTTTCTTTTTTATTTTAATTAATTCTTGTATACCAAATTGCTTGTAGTGAAAAGTATTGTTTTGATACCATGTTCTTAAGTAACTCATATGCCCTCCTCTCATACTACAAATATTTATCCTCCCCTCACAAACACCTGTCATGTGCTGGATAAGACCTCTCTTAATCTTTCCACCAGAGATTCCATCGAATAAAATTTTTTTGCTATTTCATAATTTTTCTCTACTATCTTTGACCTGTACTCATAATCTGTAAGTATATTGTGTACCCTCTCTACACAGTCGCCATCTACTTTTTTATTTATAACAATAAAGTTAAATCCTTTTTCCAACATATCTGCCAAAACAGGATAATTATTTACAAAGAGTGGCTTTTTAAAAGCACAAGCTTCTATTACCGGATCCCCAAAACCCTCAACATCACTTGGAAAAGTAACCATATCACAGGACCTGTACGCATCATAAATATTATACAACTTAAATATATCCGCTACCAAAAAATCATCTCCGCCAACAGCATGGCCGTTGCTTAAAATCAGATTTATTTTTTTTTCTTCAGATAATTTTTTTATCTTGTAAAAATAATTTATCTCATCATTTTCCACCTTTCCAGTTATAAATAAATAAATCTTCCCCTTAATTTTTTTTGATAGCTTTTCTATCAGTTCAATGCTTCTTTCAATTTTTTTTCTCTGAATTATTCGCGTTGGCTGAAGAAATAGATAGTCACTTTCTCCTATATTTAAGCTGTTCCTCAAATTCTCGTAGTTTTTGCTGCAGCTGTCCAGGCTCTTAAAATCAAACACATTGGGTATATAGTTTGCTTTTATTCCCTTTTTAAAATACAGCGACTTTTTGGCAATAGTATTTATAACTACATGTTCCAATCTCTCAATATCTGGCGGGAAATACTCATCCAATATATCCTGGATGCAGTTTTCTAAAAATTCTTTCCTTTCCCAATAAAAATCATGGTGGCGTGTTATAGCTTTTACTTTTCTCTCTAAAATTATTTCGCTGAGAGCAATTCCAAGTGGTATATTAAGCGGAATTGACAGAGCATTTTCGATGCTAAGATACTTGATATTATTTTCATCAAACGCATGCGTAAGTTTTTTTTTGATTATATTTTTAGCACTATTTATACTTTCCCTTAATTTAAGCCTGTCTCTTTTTCCTGTATTTTCCTCCCTGCTGAAGGCCAGTGATTTTATTCTTTCAATCTCGGGATGATGGTAATCCATCTCTTCTATTATACAAGAATAGCCGCTACTTGCCTTTTCGAATTTTCCTGCTATAAAAACTGGTTCCAGATTTAAAGCATTGTAGGTCTTTGCCCACTTATCTGCTTCAATTGAGACGCCATCAATTCCGGCTAACCTTGTTGAAATTATTGCAATTTTTTTCAAATCTTAACCTCACCCCCTGATGTTAAGACTATGATACTATTTTAGTTCCCTGAGAGACTTTGCGCAATCTTCAGGTAAAATAGTATTTATGTTTATGCCGGACCCAATTTCAAATCCTGCCCGTGTGACAAGCCTTGGCAATATATTAAGATTCCAGTGATAGTTCCTTCCACCAGATTTATCAATTGGTGAACTCTCAATTACATAATTATACTCCGGATTATCCAATAAATAGTATAATTTATGCAGAATTGTTCTTAAAATAGAAGCAAGGCTCCTGGCACCTTTTTCCGAAATAGAGCCAAAACAAGACTCATGTTTCCTGGGTAAAATCTTAACATTGTACGGAACAGTAGAAGCATATGGAGCAAAAGCAATAAAATCTTCATTTTCACAGATAATTCTTTTTTTACCTATTATTTCATATTGAATTATATCACAGAACACACATCTGCCAAAATCATCAAAATATATCTGTGATTCCAATAATTTATTCCTAATGTAGCATGGTACAAAAGGAGTAGCAATAATCTGTGAGTGCGGATGCTCAAGCGATGTTCCTGCACCCATTCCGTGGTTCTTAAAAATAACTATTAGTTGGCAGTCCTCATCTTTGCTTAGTTCTACAAACCTCTGTCTGTATGTCAGCACTACTTTTTCAACTTGCTCTAGCTTTACAGTTGCCAGGTTATCATTATGTTTCGGAGATTCAATTATTACTTCATGTCTTCCAACTCCATCCATATAAAGATACCCGCCCTCAATATGCCTGTCTATTGCACCGCTGGACGCTTCCTTCTCTCTCAGAGCAGGGTACTTGTTAGGCACTACCCTTACTTTCCAGTCATCTCCTTCCTTAATGCTAAAGATTTCCTTCGGTGTCATGTCCTCATTCCCTTTACAAAATGGGCAACTTTCCACATATTCATCTTTGACTTGTTCTTTTCCCACTACATCACATTTATATTTTGGTCTTTTAGCCCTCTCAGTAGCAAATATTGTCCAATCCCTTGTCGATAAATCCTGTCTTATAACAGACACTTAAGTTCTCCTCCTCAAATTAATTATTTTAGTGGCCTTCACGAAACTCTGAAAC
>Ga0210003_1003192_pt1 | contig 13501 bp, 13 predicted proteins | sample LantaG_FD_182804 | JGI IMG/M metagenome (GOLD analysis project Ga0210003, IMG submission 182804) | Deep subsurface microbial communities from Baltic Sea to uncover new lineages of life (NeLLi) - Landsort_02402 metaG (SPAdes) (version 2) | ecosystem: Environmental > Aquatic > Marine > Oceanic >... | reverse complement strand
AATTAAAAACTGGCCCGAACTTGAAAGGCCCAGGGAGAAACTTATAAAAAAGGGACCTGAATATCTTTCCGATTGTGAACTTTTAGCGATAATACTGCGAACAGGAATAGGGAACAGTAAGGATAGAATTTCTGCTCTAGACCTGGCTAAAAAAATGCTGGCAGAATATAGTAGCTTAAGAAATCTAATGGATTTATCGCTTTCGGAGTTTTTAAAAATTAATGGAATCGGAAGAGCAAAGACAGCTCAGGTAATGGCTGCCCTTGAGCTGGGCAAGAGGGCAATCTCCGAGAGAAATGGAAATAATAAAAGTTTTAAGTGCAGTGAAGAAGTGGCAAATTATTATATCCCACTTCTTAAAGATTTAAAGAAGGAACAGTTTATAGTTCTTCTTCTGGATGTAAAAAATAAGATAATAAAAGAAGTACTGATATCACAGGGCAGTTTGACGTCTTCCATAGCTCGCCTAGCGACACTATTTTTCGCTGGACGGGTGAAGGCTACAGCTCACCTGACATAAACCTTAAATTTAAAAAGAAAATCAAAGTCATTTGAATATGAAAAGCTTAGCATTCTGCTGAGCTTTTTTGTTTAGATAAAGACTTAAATAGGAAATTTTATAACGAGTAAGGATAACTTAAGAGATGGGCGAGTAAAGAATTGATTTTATCTTGAAAATGATCTACTAATTTATAATTTTATGAACAATAGGGAAATAAATAGAAAAAATATAAGTAAAAAACCTGGACTGTCTTCCAACAACTCCAACGGCTACTCAAACAACAAAGAATATAATTCTATCCCATCAAGCAGGTTTTATACAGCTCAAGAAGAAATAACCATTAGGTTTTATCAGGTTCCAAAAGCACTCTTTAAAAACCCGGTGTATAAGGGTTTAGACCTAGGTCCTAAATTGATGTATTCAGTTTTAAGAGACAGGTTAGATCTGTCTATAAAAAACAACTGGCAAGATGAAAAGGGTTATATTTATTTAATGTTTAGCGGAGAAGCTCTTTCAATGCTTTTAGAAATAAATAAAAATACTGTCACTAAATATAAAAGAGAGCTTGTTAAATACAAATTAATAATTGATAAAAGAATGGGCCAGGGGAATTCTAATAGGATTTATGTATTGAAGCCAGAAATTAAAGAATTTCTGAATCCTAAAAAAGCGGATTCTAGAATCCTAAAAAAGCATATTCTAGAATCCGAAAAATGCGCCCCTAATGATACTTACGTTAATGATACTAATCTAGACAACGTTAATAGGGCTAGTAGGGAAGAGGTTGTGGAAAACTCTGAGAGTCAGATAAAGGAATATCCTGGACCAAAAAGATATAGGTCCAGAGAAAAGGAGCAACTAGCTAAAGAAATAGCAAAAGAGCTGGAGGACGACCACAGCCTGGGTGCATTTCGAACTGCAGTTGATAAGATTCCTGAGCAGCGGATAAGAATATTTTTAAGTATAATTAAGGATACATGTCTTACCGGAAAAATTAAAAAGAACAAAGGTGCGATGTTTGTATCACTTGCTAAAGCCTACGCTGGAAAAAATAATATAAATCTTAATTTTAAGTAATTTCACTCCGGATATAAATTTTAACCAAATAGGGTAAATATGATACTATTAGCAAAAAATGTTAACAAATTAGTATAAATTTATCGTAATAAATTATAATAAACAGTACTAATTAATAAAATAAGTCTTTAGTCTTTTCTATTGAGATATCACATAATTAAAGTGAGAAATTAAATATGAAGAAAGTATTTTTATGGATACTTATTATATCAGTGATTGGAATATTTTCTTTAGCAAGTTGTGAGGCTGAAGTGGTTAAAGAAGAAGCAGTGGTTAAAGCTGTTGAAGAATCAACAGGAGAAGTTGTAGGGTAAGAAGAAGTACCGGAAGTAGAAAAAGAATAAGAACAGATTCAGGAACAAACTCAAGAACATTCTAAAAAGTCACAGCTAGAATTATCTCAAAATCAAGGAGTACTTGTTTTGCTTTATCACCGGATTACAGCTGATGGTTCTCAAGAAATGCCTGGTTATGGATTAATCAAATTAAGTGATTTTAAACAACAATTAGACTATTTAAAAGAAGCAGGTTATGAGACCATTGATACTGGTCAGCTTTATCAATACATTACCCAAAATACATCATTACCTGCTAAACCAATTATGTTGTCATTTGATGACGCCAATTTGTCAGATTATGAAATAGCATTTCCTTTATTGAAAACCAAAAAATTTCAAGGGGTGTTTTTGTAGTGGCCAATAAGCTTACTGGTAAAGATAAAGAACAATGGTTGGCTAGGTGGTAAGAAATGACGAGTCGCGGTATGGATATAGAATCGTATACATTTAATCATTTGTATCTAGGTGGGAGTTCGAAGACTAATGGCGTGTGCCGGTACTCACTGCTACCCAAGAGCATGTTATTTATGAACTTAGTGAGTCTAAAACAATCTTAGAGCAAGCACTCAATAAACCAGTTGAATTTTTAGCTTGGCCAGGTGATTCCTTTACAAAAGAGATGATTGATTTAGCAATAGCACGAGGATATAAGGAGCTCTTTATGGCTAAAACTGCTTATACGAAAAATATTTTGCCAATGGATTTGTAAGGGTAAGATGTATAAACTGCAGGCCATGAGTATCTACTTGCATTTTCCTGCAAGTGCAGGAATTTCTGCCCTTCATGCCATATCAAAAGGGTTATTGAATTTGGGGAATGGCTGTGTACAAATGTATTAAAAAAAGTTCCCTACAGGCATTTTATATTTTCTATTCCAAAGATCTTAAGAAAGTATTTTCTTTTTAATAGAAAGCTACTTTCCAAACTTTCAAAGATTGCCTGGGAAGTTCTAAAACTATATTACACAGAATTAGATGATAATAAAGAAGGAGTTCCTGCAAAGGCAGTAGCTATCTAAACCTTTGGTGACTTTCTGGGATTCAATCCCCATCTTCATATACTTGTAAGCGACGGATTATTTGGCCAGGAAGGAAACTTTTATCCATCTCATATAGAAATAAATGCAGATGAGCTTGAGCCACTTTTTAGGTATAAGGTATTTCAAATGTTACAAACTAAAGGATTAATTACAAAGAAAACAATAGTGCTTATATTATTTTGGAGGCATTCCGGGTTTGGTGTATATTATAGAAAAAAATATATCCAAAAGATAGCCAATCTATGGAAAGTCTGGCAAGATATATACTATTGCATTTGCATTTTAGAGCATTTAAGTACCTGTCTAATACTTTACTTAACGTATGGATTTTGTTTGATATTTATAGAATTAAAGATTCTACTAATACTGTTTCATAATTTATTGATTTTTATTACTTCATTTGATTTTCTTAAAGTATCTATAACTGGTTGTCCTTTTTTTAGAAGATAATTGATAAATAGGCTTTCTATAATACAAAGTTCAACTATACGTTTTGAAATTACTTCACCGGTTGCATACTTAGAGAATACTGCTGTTTGTAAAATAATATCTGATTTTTTTGTGAGTGGTGAAATAGGAAAGTTGGTTATGGCAATAACTTTCGCACCAGATTTTTTGGCTATTTTTACAGCTTTTACAACAGATTGACTTCTACCGGAATAAGATATAGCAACTAGAACATCATTTTTATCTAGTTGAGAACTTAGTATGAGTTGAATATCGCAATCAATTGAAGTATAACAGTTTTGTCCTATACGGGTAAATCTTTGGTATGCTTCCTTAGCTACAAGAGCAGCATCACCTAATCCACAAAACATTATTTTATTAGCACTAAGAATTACATCAAGAGCTTTTTCAAACTCTATTCTATTCATAATATTAAAAGTATCATTAATTGCAGCGATGGAAGAATCAAATACTTTTTTTACTACAGTAATAACATCATCCATTTCATTGACTTCTTCATATTCAAGGTAATGTTCTTTTGTAACATTTGCAAAATCTGCTTTTAAGTCTAGAAATCCTTCATATCCTAACCTTTTTGAAAGTCTTACTATGGTTGCTTCACTACATTTAGCTTTACTTGCAATATCAACAATAGTTGAATTGGCAATTTCTCCTGGATTAGATTGGATAAAGTCAGCTGCTTTTTTTTCAGCACTTTGGAGAATATCATAAACTGCCTTGATGTTAAGAAGGCACTTATGTGGTATTTTACTTAAATTTGATTTATCCATTTATTTAAAATACTCCTTTCTTACAAAGATAGTCTTTTATTAATTAATTTCAATGAAGGGTATATATCTTTGTAAATCATATAAATATTATGGTAAATATTATTTTTTATTTTATCAGGATAGTATGTTTTAAGTACATTAACTGTCATTTTTACTCCTTCATTGATGTTTGAATAAACACCAATGGCTGTACCAGCAAGAATCGCAGCCCCAAGGCATGCCGCCTCTCTTACACGGAGAGAATTGATTGGTTGATTAAGAATATCAGATTTTATTTGCAGCCATAGCGGAGATTTTGCACCTCCTCCTACGGCATTTAAATTTTTAATTATAATTCCAGCGGATTTCATTATTTCCATATTTATCTTCAATTCATATGTTAAAGACTCAAGAATTGCTTTTAATATATCATATTTAGTTGTTGATATGTTTAAACCAATAATTGCACCTTTGGAGGAAAAATCACACCATGGCGTACCACTTCCATTCAAGTGAGGTAAGAATAAAATTCTTGAGGGCTTATCTGGAACTTTACTTAATAAATACCCATAGACATCTTTTTTACTTCGATCCTGCTTAAAAGCCTTAATATTTTCAAAATTATCCTTATACCATTTTAATAATAAACCTCCAACGTGGTTTAATGAAAATGTAAAATACATATTTTCTTCTATATAAAGATAGCAAGGATAATAATTATTATACATAGTATCATTAAGAATAGGTTTTTGAAGTACTGTTGAAAGTACTTCAGCAGTTCCTGTTGAAATTAAACCTGTTTCTTTTTTAATCAAACCTGATCCGAGTGCTGCACAAGCCTGATCATGACCTCCTGTAACCAGTATTGTATCTCTTGAAAGTCCTAAATTATCAGCTATACTTTTTTTTATTTTGCCAATTTTTGTTCCTGATGGTTTTGCTTGATTAAATAAATTATGTCTTATATCGAATTTATCTAAAATTTTGGGTGACCAAGTGCGTTTTTTTAAATCAAAAGCCATAGTCCTTGAGGCCATAGTGTAGTCAATTATTGGCTCAACCCCAAACTTACCAAATATATAATCTTCATAAGTTGCGATCCTCCATGCCTTATTATAAATATTTGGTATATTTTTTTTTAACCACATGATTTTTAATAAAGCATTTATAGGATGCGGCCTCATACCAGTAACATTAAATAATTTTCTATTGCCAAAAATTTCCTCACACAATTCCACGTTTTTTTTTGAACGATAATCTATTCCTAGTATGGCATTGTGCATAGCGTTAAAATTTTTATCTACAGGAATAACAGCATCGCCCTGGACTGATAAACCAAGTGCTCCTATATCATTTTTATTTATATTTTTTATAGCTCCTTTAATTACTGAGCAGGTTATCCTCCAAATTAGTTCTGCATCTTGTTCTGCTTTTCCCGAATCATCACTTTCAATTCCATATTCTTTAAAATTACTACCGATAATATTTCCATGAGGGTCAAATACAACTGCTTTGCACCTTGTAGTTCCAATATCAATTCCTAATAGAAACATTAAAATCCTTTTCAAAAAAATTATAGTTTATTTAGTATACACTTATATAATATTATAAATTAATAGAGTAGCATTGTTTTTAAATTAATTAATTTTAAGAACAAAGATTGTCTTGTATTTTTCTTAAATGGAATAAAGTAGTGTCATCTTGTATTTTTACCATATCATTCGTTATTATAGTATCTTTTTTTAAATCTACTTTCAGTTTTGATCCTTTTGCAAGTCCCATCGGTAAAAAGTTTTCTTTTTTAGCGATATCCATACGTTCTATGCTTACCCTATAACAATATTCTCCTACACCATCAAGTATTTCACCAGCTTTCATATTCTTTTTTGTGATTACTATGCATTCTGAGGTGAGTTTTTCCAAAGGATGACCGGATGACTCTCCATATATAGCTATTTGAGCTATTGTCAATGGTACTTCAATGCTACAAAGGTGATAAGGACGGTAGAGCAGATAATAAGGTCCATAACCCATGTCTCTTTGAACTAAGGCCTCTCTTATTTTTTGATTGTCGGTTGTAAAAACTAAAAATACACCAGGATGTACACCAATTGCAAAATCTACAACTCCAATATTATTTAGAATACCACCATCTTTTTTTGGACAGAATACTTTTGTTATTTCATCAATTTTTGAATTTGCACCATGCATACCTCTTATGTCTGGCACAAATCCGGTAGCATTAGAAACCGCAGCCATTTCAATAGCAGTTTTGGACCCATCTACGAATTCACAGAGTCTTACTGCATTCATATTCCTCTTTCTGGAACTTTCTTCAAGTATTTCGGGCGTTGCATAAATATTCAGTGGATTGTTTTTGCCCTTCCCAACAGCTACTACAGTAAATCCTAGTGCGTTTGCGAATCTATATAATTCTATAATTGCTGATGGCTCATCACCAGCTGCAAGTGAGTAAATTACTCCTGCATTTTCAGCAAATTTTCGTAAAATTGGACCAATAGTAACATCACATTCTACTGACATCATTATTATATGTTTTTTATTGTTTATTGCATCTAAAGCAACAATAGCACCCATTTCGATAGAACCAGTTGCCTCTATGACCACTTCTATTTGAGGTAATGAAGTTGCAAGCTTATAATTTGTAGAAGCTATTTTTTTCCCTGAACAGATTGCTTTTTCTGCTTCTTTTTGATTGTTAGTCTTTACAATTTCAACATCCTTTTTTAAATATTTATAACCAGCTAAAGCTTTTTCTAATGAAATATCTACAACAGATACAATTCTAATTCCTTTAACTTTTTCAAGCTGAGTAATTATCTCACTCCCCATTTGTCCTGCTCCAATTAAGCCCACTTTGATTGGATTGCCTCTTTTTTCAAGTTCATCTAGCTTGCTATCTATCTCATACATTACGATAATTCTCCTTTTGTGTTAAAGTTTAAAAAATAATAATTTTTCTAAATAAAAAAATATTTGCTTTTAATTTTTTTAAAGCCATGGATCAACTAGAACTTTTAAAGCTTTACCTGATTCAGCAATTTTAAATCCATTTTCAATCCCCTCAAGGGGGACAATTTCATTTATGTATTTTTTTGTAGTTATTTTACCATTTTTAATTGCCAATAGAGCTTGTTCGTGTATATAACCCGGATATGAAAATGCACCGATTAAAGTAAGTTCATTATAATGGATAAGATTACTATTTATTGTCGTCATAGGTTTCTTTTTAGGTAATCCTCCGAAAATAATTACTTTCCCTCTTTTTCTAACTGATTCAATTGCCTGGTTATGTGTTTCTGCAACAGGATTTGCACATATTGCAATATCAGCTCCGAGACCATCAGTAATTTTTAATACTTCAAAAGTAACATCTTTTGAAGCTACATCAATAAGATAATCAGGCTTAAACAGGGCTGCATATTTTAAACGATTTAATCCTGCCATAATAATTGTGGTTGCTCCCCTTGCTCTTGCAATTTCAAGATGAAGGCAACCGATTGGACCGTCGCCAATGATTAATACTGCATTTCCTAGACCGATTTTTGCGTTCTCTTGTGAAGCTATAACTGAAGAAGCTGGTTCTGAAATAGTTGCAGAATAAAAAGAAACTCCTTCAGGTATTTTATTTATTATTCCATTTTCTAATATTTCTGAAGATAGATAGATATATTGTGCAAACCCACCTGGCCAGTGTGTTCCTATCATTCTATGATTGAGGCATAGATTTACTAATCCTCTTTTACAATAATAACAGTTTCCGCAACTTACATCAGGTGTTATGGCAACTTTATCATTAACTTTGAATTTTTTAACTTCTGAACCAACTTCTTCAACAATACCTGCAATTTCATGTCCCATTATTTGATTTTTAATACCATCTTTAAGACCCACATGATAATTTCTAATGTCAGACCCGCATATTCCACATGCTTTGACATTTACTATAATTCCTTTATGATCACATTTAGGTTTTTTAATTTCCTTTATTTTAATAGTTTCTATTTTTTCAAATACTGCAGCTTTCATATAAGTCGTCTCCTATCTTATTTCTTTTAATTCTTTTAAAAGTCTTTCTCCAACTGCTCCACTAGGATGTATTATTGCAAATTGTTCTTTTGTATAATTCATCCATGACATTAATATAATACATATTGCATCAAAAACTGCGACAATTGCTAGAGTGCTGGATGTTGCAAGCATGTTAAAGTTATCAGCTTCCTTTTTTATTTTTACTTTTATTAGCAAATTACAATTCTGTGCTAATATAGAATTTTCTTTTTCTGTAACACCAATGATGTATACTTTTTTTGTTTTTAAGGTAGGAATAATATTTATAATTTCTCTTGTGTTTCCACCTTTAGAAATTAAAATAGCTACATCGTTACTTTGAACTGATCCTAGCCCCCCATGAACGGCATCTCCACAAGAGAGAAAAAATGATGGACGTTCTATACATGATAGTGAGTGTGCAATCTTCTTAGCAGCAGCTGCAGATGTTCCGAGGCCTGCAGTAATAATTTTTCCTTTGCAATTCTTAATTATTTCTACACATTTAATAAAATTATGAATATCAATTATTTCTGGTAGACAACTGATTGTTTTTGCCTCATTATTCCAAACATCCATTGCCTTTTTCCAAATTTCACTTTTTCTCATATTTTATTACATCCCTTTTAATGAAAACTAATTATTATTTAATATTGTTTTAATATTAACTCATAAGTGGAGAAGTGTAAATAAAAATTTACATTTTACAATAATTAATATAAAAATTAAAAAATTTTATTTTTTCATATTTAGGTGAAAAAAGACTATTATGAGTTAAAAATAGTACTTATTTAGCATAATAATGTTAAAATTACGGTTATATAGAGGTTTTTTAGCTTAAAAATTTTTATATTAAAATATAAAATATGAAATTTTTAATTGACATCTAAATAGATTATGTTAATATTAAATTGTTTTTTGAAAGCGGTAAGTTACAGTATAGTATAAGATAGTTGAAAAATTATATAAAATGTCTTAGGGAAACACATTGATATTTAATTTTAAAACTGCATTTATAATCTTTTTGTAATATAAGAATTTAGAATAAGATTTTTCAGTATAAATTAAAATAGTTATTAATAAGTATTATTTCTGTAAAGATTATACTTTAGAATGTTCAAGTATTTTTTAAAGAGGAGAAATAGTGAAAGATACTACTTTTGGGGTAATTATTGGTACCAGAGGATTCTTTAATCCTAAATTAGCTCAAGATGGTCGAAAGGAAATTTTAACTAGACTGGATAAACTTGGATATAATTATATAGCATTATCTGAAAATGATACTAAATATGGTGCAGTAGAGACTATTGAGGATGCTAGAAAATGTGCTGGCTTATTTAGAGATAAACATAAAAAAATTGATGGCATAATTGTAAGTCTTCCTAATTTTGGAGATGAAGTAGGAATTGTAAATACTCTTGACATTGCTAAACTTGATGTTCCTATTTTAGTACAGGCTTTTAATGATGATTTAGATAACATGGATATCAACCATAGAAGGGACTCATTCTGCGGAAAAATTTCAGTATGCAATAATTTATACCAATATAATATAAAATTTACTAATACCAGTTTACATACTTACCCTATTACAAGTAAAGAATTTAGTGATGATATTGAATTTTTTGCTAAGGTTTGTATGGTTGTTAGAGGTTTAAAAGGGGCTAGGATTGCTCAAATAGGGACTAGGCCTACTCCATTTCAAACTGTAAGATATTCTGAGAAGATTCTTCAAAAATCAGGAATAACTGTAGTACCTGTTGATCTTTCAGAAATAATTGCATATGCAAATGAATTAAAAGGCTCAGTTAAAGTAAAAGATAAAGTAACAGAGATAAAATCTTACGGAAAAGTTCCAGACTATATTAAGGAAGAAAATATAATAAAATCAGCAAAACTTACTCTTAGTGTAGATAAATTTATGATAGATAATGATTGTATAGCAGGGGCTATGCAGTGTTGGTCTTCAATCCAGAAAAACTATGGTTGTGCTGCTTGTCTTCCAATGAGCTTATCTGGAGAAAAAGGAAAACCGATGGCTTGTGAAACAGATGTAACTGGAGCAGTTTCAATGTATGCGTTATACCTAGTATCAGGAAGACCTTCAGGACTTCTAGATTGGAACAATAATTATTTAAATGAGGAAGATAAATGTATAAATACTCACTGTTCTAACTTTCCCAAAGGGTTCTTTGCCACAGATTTTGAGATCTCAAACCTGGATATCCTAGGATCCAGCCTGGGATATGATTATTGTTTTGGTGCTTGTAAGGCTCAAATAGCTCCAGGTCCTATGACTTTTACTAAATTATCTACAGATGATAGTCGTGGTAAAATCAAGGTTTATTTTGGTGAAGGAGAATTTACCGATGATCCGGTTAATACCCCTGGAGGCGTAGCTGTTTGTAAGGTAAATAGATTACAGGAGTTAATGGACTTTATCTGTCAAAATGGTTTTGAACATCATGTAGCTATGAATAGAACTCTTTCTGCGAAGGTTCTTAATGAGGCTCTTGGTAAATATCTTGGGTGGGAAATATACTGGCATAAGTAGTAAATATATTTTTCTAGTAAATTTTATGTATATTGTATTGTTAACTTAATAGGGTTTAACGAAATCGAAGATTTGGAAGGTGAAGGATAATTAAAAAAGAAGTAGTGTCTGAAACCTTTTATAGACAAAGATTTAAGAGTTTCGTGAAGATCACTTTTGTTAAATTAAGGGGGTGATTATTACATCAAAGCAATCGGGATCTTTCTTTTGGCTAGATGAAGGTAGAAAAAATAGAAAGGAGGTTTTATGTTAAAAGAAAAATGAGATTTGTTCAGGTATAATTTAAGCTTCGTTGAAACTACAGCCCTAAACAAATCTCAGAAAAGATTTTATTAAAAATTGATGTATAAGTAAAACAATTAAAAGGAGAATGTAAAAATGAAAAAGCTATTATTATGGTTGATAGTGATGTTGGTAGGTATATCTATGGTAGCAACTTTTTCACTTGCAGGATGTAAGGCAGAAGAAGCCGCTCCAGAGGAAGAAGTAGCAGAAGAAGCCGCTCCAGAGGAAGAAGTAGCAGAAGAAGCCGCTCCAGAGGAAGAAGTAGCAGAAGAAGCCGCTCCTGCCGAAGAACTCCCATTAGAAGGTTTGGTAATTGGTTATTTACCAGGTAGTCTTCAAGATGCTGCTCGTGTAGTGTGGTCTGACAATCTTGAAACAGCAGTCAGAGAAGCAGGATGTGAGGAGTTCATAATAATTGATTCTGCACAGGATGTTACAAAGCAGGTAAATGATGGTGAAGATATTTTACAGATGGGTATAGATATACTGGTAATGAACCCGAACGATGCTGATGCTATGATCCCTGTAGTAAAAAAAGCAAATGATATGGGAATTCCAGTGGTTTGTATTGATAGAGCAACTAATGGTGGAGAAGTTGTTAGTACTGTAGGGGGTGATAACTGGCAAATTGGAGAAGAAGCTGCAGAGTTATTAGTAGAGTTACTTGATGGCAAGGGTAAAGTGCTACATATTCAGGGTGTTTTAGGAGCATCTGTAGTATATGAAAGAGGGGAAAGCTTTAGAAGGGTAATGGAGAATTATCCAGATATGGTAATTGTAGGAGAACCATCATCTGATCATTGGACAACAGAAGATGGCCTTGCATTTACAGAGGACGCACTTTCCGCACATCCAGATTTAGATGCTATTTATACCCATACTGATTCCATTACACTAGGTGCTTTTAATGCAGTGGAAGCTGCAGGTAAGACAGATCAGATTATATTATGTAGCCAAGGTTGGTATGGTGAAATACCTAATATAATGAAGGAGGGAAGTGGAACAATATATGATTGGGCTTTTAATTGTAAAGCGATTGGTCAAGCGACTGGAGATGTAGTTATAAAGATTGCCCAAGGAAAACTAGATATAATTCCAAAAATTGTTTCAGTTCCATGTAAAGTGGTAACTCCTGACAATGTTGAGGAGATGTGGGACGAATATAACCTTAATCTTTTCGAATAACCTCGGTTAATCAATGCTGATGTGAATGGGAGAAAATATTTTTTTCTCCCATTCACTACAAAAAAAATTTATTACAAATTGTTCATTGGAGATATGTATTAGAGCTATGATGAGTAAGGAGTTTGATTTTAGAATTTTTTGGAGAAATTATGGGATTTTAATAGTTTTTTTTATCTTTTATGTTTCTTTATCATTTGGCAGTGATGCATTTTTAACCGTAAATAATCAGTTAAACATATTACGTCAAATTTCTATTTTAGGACTAATTTCATTGGGAGTATTTACTACTCTTAAAGCGGGCAATGTTGATTTGTCAGTGGGTTCTGCATTAGGTTTTATTGGAGTTATTTGTGCTAAAGTATCACTTTATTATGGGACTGCTATTGCTTTATTAGTTGCCTTTTCTGTTGCTTTATTTATAGGATTTTTAAATGGTTTTTTTAGTACACGGGGAAGAAATCTTTCAATAATGGTAACTTTGAGCATGAAATTTATTCTTTATAGTGGAACACTTGTAATTACAAGAGCAATGCCCATAACGGGTCTTCCTAAAAGCTTGATTTTTCTTGGACATGAAAATATTGGTCCAGTTCCAATGCCAGCAATTGTATTAATTGTTGTTGTTATTATTTTTTGGATATTTTTCTCCTATACTGCCGCTGGAAGAAGGGTAAGTGCAGTAGGAGTAAGTGATATAACTTCAAGCTTTTTTGGTATATCGGTTAAAAGGGTTCAGATATATACTTTCCTTATCTCTGCGCTTTGTGCTGCACTTGCGGGCATAGTTATGGTTGGAAGATGTACTTCTGGTCAACCAAATGCGGGATTAGGTGCAGAACTGGATGCAATTGGTGCAGTACTTATTGGTGGTACTAGTCTACAGGGTGGAATTGGGACAGTTAGAGGAGTTATGGTAGGTGTTTTAATTTTGGGACTTATAAATAACGGTCTTAACCTGTTGGGAGTAGACCCTTTTTATAGAGATGCAGTTAAGGGTGGGGTTATTTTGTTTGCGATTCTTATGGATCAATGGGAAAGAAAAAAATAATCTAATAAAAAATGGAAGGGATTTAAATTGAAGAGAGTAGTTTTAGAAGCAAAAAAATTATCTAAATATTTTGGTGGTATAAAAGCAGTTAATGGTGTTGATTTAAAATTATATGAAGGAGAGATTATTGCTATTGTAGGAGATAATGGAGCTGGTAAATCAACATTGATAAAAACAATTTCTGG
>Ga0210003_1003190_pt1 | contig 13503 bp, 8 predicted proteins | sample LantaG_FD_182804 | JGI IMG/M metagenome (GOLD analysis project Ga0210003, IMG submission 182804) | Deep subsurface microbial communities from Baltic Sea to uncover new lineages of life (NeLLi) - Landsort_02402 metaG (SPAdes) (version 2) | ecosystem: Environmental > Aquatic > Marine > Oceanic >... | reverse complement strand
GTTGAGGGCAGATTATACCAGTTGGCACATGCAATATCAAGCATAATTACGTCATCGTAGTTACGAACACTGACACTAAGCGAGGCGCTTCGCCGAGCGATGCCATAGGTAATGCGATGCCAAACAACACATGACGCTCTGTAGGAGCGTCGTAAGAAAAACCTTCCAGACGTGTTGTACTGGTACAACTCGCCGCCTGCCGGCGCGAACCCGCGCTCATATGCATGAGGGTGTTCGCAAGGAAGCGGCCAGGGCATATGAATCCTGCCCTTACGAAGCCCCTTCAGGGCTTCCTTCTTGTTTTCCCGCTTTCCTATGGCTGCGCTCCGCCCTTCGGGCGTTCGCTTGCCATAGGCTATCATACGATGCACCTTTGGTGCTTTCGGAAAGACGCCACTGAGGCGCACGCACGTGTAATAGAACGAGCCAGTGATCTCCGCCTTCGCGCGAGAGACATAAGCCGCCACGTTGGAGTTCCCTGGCGCTTGTGCGCCGACGGCATCTGTTCACACTAAAGCCGGAAGATACAGGAAATACAGCCGGCGAATCTGCGGCCGCTCCTGCCCCCGTTGCGGTGCAGCCTGATGTGTGCTGCCCGCCTGCAATCAGCCGAGGAAAGTTCCCACCCCCACGTTTCGCCCCAACGCCAGGCCCATCAGCGCCCAGAAGATGGTGATCAGAACATCGCCTATGATCAAGCCGAGGAAGAAATTGCGCACCTTGGCCATCATTGCGCCGCGGGCATAGCGCTGGGCGAGGCTCTTGCACAGCCAGCCGACGAATATGGACAGCGTCAGGTGAGTCATAGGATACGAAGCCGCCGTAAGCATTCCTATCGGATGAATGAACCACCACACGAAACGGCTGCGGAGGAAGTATACCAGCAGCACGGCAGCTCCGCCGGCAACGGTATGCTCGACGCCGCTGGCGCCGATGCTGAGCGGCTTGGCAGGCTCCTTGATCGCTTCGGCCAACAGGTCCATCGATCGTTTCGGATAAAGCTGAACCGAATAAGCGTTGCTGTAGCTGGCTCCGAACTTGTAGTAGCCTGCTATCTGCGAGACATACGCTACGGTGTAGGAGATCACCACCGCCGCAAGCATTCCGAGCATCAGCTTCCGCAGGCTCAAGCGTCTTTCGCCCATCCTGAAGTTGTTCAGCAGCGTGGGCATGAGCGCTTCCCGCGTATCGCCATACAGCGGTCCCTGGTGAAAGATCATGGCCGTCATGCCCGCCGGCGTGATGGTGGAACCGCTGACGTAGTTCTGCACCACCGTCGCAGGCCAGAATGACGACTGCACAAGCAGCATGCCGCACTGCGCAATCAGCCGCGAAAGCACCAGCAGCACGACCCATGCGACACTCAAGAACAGCAGGGCGATCTTGAACGGGCATCCGATGCAGCACATCCAGCCGATCACAACGCCCGAGGAGGCAACAAGACCGATTACGGCGGCGCGGTAGGACATTATTTCCTGCGAATCGTCGACGTCCCTGGCACCCAGGACAGCCTTGCGCAGCACGTTGAGCAAGTGGCGGCGCATCGTCCACAAGGCCACTGCGGCAAATGCGAAGTAGGCGCCCACCTGCTGATGTATTTCGTACTCGGTGGAGTCGGCATAGCCGAGTCTTCCGCGGGTCACCCGCTGGACGTTGTGGAGCATGGCAAAAAACCACAGCGAAAGCGATACCTCCGACGACAGCAGGAATGCCACGCCCACCGGCATGAAGAAGATCACGAAGCTGAAACGTATGCCGGGGAAGGTGTCGCCTAGCAGCTTGTTGATGTCCCAGTTGACGTTCGATATCCAGGGAACGTTCGCGTAGAATTTATTCAGGCCCACCAGCAGCCAGAAAACTATCGGAATGGCTGCGCCCACCCATGTGATCGGGCTCCGAAACAGCGAATTGAGGAGTCGGCCCTTCTCGGGCGGCTGAGATATCTGCAGCGGAATCTGGGCCAGCGGGAAGCTGAGGCGCTCGTGCTCCACCCATTGCTTCCGTATGATCGCAGTCATGCAGAACATCATCAGATACGATGCGATTACCAGTACGCCCCAGCCGAAGAAGGGAACGACCCAGGCCTCCCATGGAATCGGGCTGTTGCGCCGCCCCTCGTAAAACATCGTAACCACCGGGTCGATCACGCTTTTCGACGGAACGAGCCATCCTGGAATATATTGATAAACCGTGGAGGCCCACAAGCTGTCGGTCGTGCCGAAGTAGAACGGCGCCACCATAAACGGCATCAGGTAGCGCATCAGCCCGGACGCCGGAATGCCGACTCCCGCGGCCATCAGGCACCAGATGACGACTATTTCGGCCTGGCTGAAAATTTGTTTCGGCGCAAGGCGCCGCAGCACAGGATTTATCAGCAGGGAGAACAGGATAACGACGAAAACAACCACGATGGGAAAGTGGTTGCCGCCGGTAAGATAGGTGTTTTTGTAGCCGTAATCGTTGTAGGTGATTGTGACGACGGCAACGATCAGCAGCAGCAGGCCGATAAGAACGGATCGAAATGTCATGTGCGTTGTTCCGGCTGCATATAACACGGCCCGCCTGCGGGTTGCACGGGGCGCATGGTCACAATTTTACTACATTTTAGATATCGCATTGAGGAAAACAAGCGCAAATGAGTAAGAAGATGTAACAGGGTGTGTCGAGGGGGGTTCCGGGTGCCCGGACGTTGTTTGCGGTGGGCGGGATGCGGGCAAGACGCCCGCGATCTCGGGCGGGTTCCGGGACCCGCCTGCACGGACTGACACGGACGAACACAGACAAACACGGACACACTCAGACGGACGCCCGCAGGTATAATCTCACGGCAGGAATATGCCGCTCGCTGCGGCCTCGCCGGCGAGTCTCGCGTCTCACGCCTCACTGCTTCACCAGCACCGCACGGCCGGGGGCGCCGTCGCAACCCGCGATTTTCAGCGGCAGGAATGCCAGCAGGTATTCGCCGGGCGGAACCTCGGCCAGCCGCAGACCTTCGATGACCACGACGCCGGCTTCCAGCAGTATCCGATGTGTTTCGGTGCCCTGCCCGCCGCCGGCTATCGACAGGTAGTCGATGCCGATGGTCGTCACGCCGCTGTCGACGACCGCTCGTGCACCGTCGGGCGTGAGGTAGACGTAGTCGTCCCGGAAGGCGCCGGTTGCGGGCAGTTGCGATGAATCGGTCTTGAACAGTGCGAAGCGGCCGGGCGCCAGGCTGCCATCGAGCGCTGCGGAGTCGATCTCGCGGCGGCCCGTGAGGTCGAGCACTTCTGCCGGGCCGATGAGCCGCGCGGGGTCGAGCGTGTCAACGGGCGCGCCGCCCTCGATGAAATGGAGCGGTGCGTCGACGTGCGTGCCGGTGTGGCTGCCCATAGTCAGCTTGCTGAGGTTGGCGTGGGCGCCTTCGGCGATCCGCGAGGTAGGCTGGATTTCGAAGGGGTCGTCGCCCTGCCACACGATCATGTCCGGGTGCAGGAGCATCGACACGTCGTAGATTTCCATTATGTCCTCCAGTGTCCGGCTACCAATGCAAACCGGCGAAGGCAATGATCACCGTGAGCGCCAGGCCGCCCGCAATTATGGCCAGAAGTGATATTTCATCCACCATCTCCTCCAATGAGATATTCCGCCGCGCGTTATCGGTTGAAGATCACTCCGAGGATGATGAGCGCGATGAGGATGAGCAGGCCGACGGCGATGGCCGTGTAGGGTGGCTTTGTTTTTTCTTCCTGCGTAGCGGCCTCGGTCTGGGCCTGTTCCACCTGCTGCGGCACCTCCTCGCCGGCTATTGAGGCTTCGGTCGTTTCCGCCTGGTCGGAGTCGGCGGTTTTTTCTTCGCCGTCGGTTTCTTCCGCTGCCTGGACGGGTTCTTGGTCGGCTTCTTCGCCGCTGGGCTCCGGCTCCTGTTCGGAAGGCAATGCCTCCGAAATATCCTGCGTTTCCGAGGTGGAAACTTCGAGGTCGGCTTCGCGGTTCACTTCGTCGGCCTGATCTTGTGTCAGCAGTCCCTTCTTCACCGCCGCGTCGAGTAGCGAAATGTCTTCGCCGCGGTCGGCGGCGTCGCGCATCTCGCTTCTGGCTGCTTCCATCTGCTCGTTGTCGAGCAGGTTATTGTCGCGGATGATCTGTTCGAGACGTTGTTCTTCCATCGGGCCTCCTTGTGTCATAGCGGAAGGTCCAGCAATGCTGTGTTGCCGAACAACGCGGCACGCAGCTCGGCCAACTCGGCGGCGGGAAAACGCAACTGCACCACGAAACCTGCATCTGCGGGCACGAACCAGGCTGCAACGCCGTCGCCGGGTTCCGGCACCGGCAGGTTTTCGGTGCCCGGCACGCCGGAGCGGTTTGCCCAGTTCAGGAATGATGTTATCGAGAAGTATGCAACGCCGGCCGGGTTTTCTGGAGCTTCGGCCATTGCCTTGCAGAAGTGCGGCGATTTCGCGGCCGGCGACTGAGGCGGCTGCGCGGCGGCATCGATCAGGCGGCAGATGTTCTCCTTCGAGTGCATGCCCGACGCTATCAGCATGTATTTATCGGTTACTGCGGCGCGTATGGTCGCCGGTTGGCGGTCGCCGTTTTTCCTCAATGTCGAAGGAGGAGCCGAAACCTCGTATGCTGCGATTGTGCGGCCGCCGTATTCTTCTTCCGGTAGGGCCGCAACAGTTTCGCCGATCGTCGCGCGGCTTTCGGCGCTCTTGACGAAATATTCGCGCGCGAGTGCAGCGTCTTTCAGCTCGTATATGCGGAGGTAATCGACTCCGAACGAATCGCGCGGCGGCTGCACCAGTGCGGCGGCTGCGTGGCCGGTGAAGGCCGCGTTGAAAGCTGCGATGCGCTCGCCGGCGCGTTTGCCGGCGGCGTCCGAAAAACTCAGCCGCGTGGGCAACAGCCCGAACATCCGCCTGACGGCCGCCGGGAATGCTTCCTGCAATTCGCCCAGCGATTCGGCCCGCCCTTCCGCTGCGAAAACGGGATCGCCCGGGATCAACTTCAGCAGCGTAGGCTTCATCGGCTTCTGCGCCGAAAGGAAGCGGCTCATCAGGCTGCCAGGCTTGGGCCGGATGGTTATCCGCACGGTCATGATTTCGGGGTCGGGGCGGAAATCGATGCTCAGATACTCGCAGCTTTCGGCAAACTCGAGGGCGGCTTTCGTGTAGAATTCGGCGTAGCCTGCGGCGTTTATCGAACCGAAGGCAGCCGAGCCCATCAGCATCATCCGGTAGATGATTCCGTAGAATGCATCGTGGCGGGCGGCAATGAATTGCCCCGACAGCCGCATCTGGATTCCCGGTTCATTGCTGCTGCAGAACAGCGGCGGCAGTTTTTCGTTTTCGATCATCGCGGTTGCACGGCGGGCGGACTCGGCCGTGCGCGAAAGCACGCTGTAGCGGTCCGTCAGGAGCAGATGCAGCTCGCCGCCAGGCTCGCCGGCCTCGGGCTGGGGGCGGAGCTTGAAGATGAAGCTGTCGCCGTCGGTGGAGCTTTCCTGGCCCAGGTTCGCGCGGAGTGCGTCGAGGTGCATCGAGGGCGACTGCAGCGGCACGACCACTGTCCAGGCGGGCGGTGTGCCGGCGGCCGGCGGCTGCACGGCCAGAAAGTAGATGCTGCTGTTCTGATCGATGCCTTCTATGCCGCCGGTGTGGAGTGCGTTTGCGAGCCAGGTGTCGGCCAGGCCCAAGTGGTAGTCGGGCAGGAGCCGGCTGAGGTAGTCTCCGGCAAGCCTTCGCACTTCGGCGTACTGGTGGATTCTCACGGCCATCGCAGGTGCGGCGTCTTCAGCGGCTTGGGCGCACAGCGGGTGCGTCAGAAGCGCCATGCAGGCTGCGAGCAGCTTGATCGTTATTCGCATTGTGCGACCTCCATTCCCATAAGCCATTGTACCGCAGAATTACGCAGGATTCAACAGAATGCAGGCTGTTGCGGCGGGCTGGGAATGCGTGTGCGCAGCGGGCCGGGCGCCGTGGCCCGTTGCGCCTATGTCACAACGTGTGCCGGTTTTTCAAACGGCATTTCCTTGGGGATTACCACAAGGCCGCTGTCGGTGACGGTGAAATGGCGGCGGTCGGAGTCGGGGTCGAATCCGATTTCGGCTCCTGCGGGGATGCGGACGTTCTTGTCGATGATGGTATTGCGGATTTTTGCGCCGGCGCCGATGGTTGTGCCCGACATTATGACGCTGCCTTCGATGCTTGCGCCGTTCTGGATCGTCACTCGCGGCGAGATGACGCAGCCGGTCACGCGGGCGTCGTTTATCACCACGCCGTCGGATATCAGCGAGTTGGTGACGATGCCGCTGCCGGAGCCTTCGGTGGATATGATCCGCGCCGGCGGATGCTGCTCGCGGTAGGTTCGCATCCGCCAGGCCGGGTCGGCCAGCTCGAACGGCGGATTCGGGCCCAGCAGGTCCATGCTGGCGTGCCAGTAGGCGTCGAGCGTGCCGATGTCGCGCCAATAGACTTCGCCCACGGCGGCGTCGGCGAAATTGAACACAAACACCTTTCGGCTGCGGATCATCGCGGGGATGATGTTCCTGCCGAAGTCATGGTCGGTGCCGGGGCGTTTGGCATCGGCTATCACCTGGCGGACCAGCTCTTCGGTGTTGAAGATGTATACGCCCATCGAGCCGAGGTAAGAATTCGGCTTGCCGGGCATCGGCTTGGGGTCCTGGGGTTTTTCGTCGAACTCGATGATCTTGCTTTCTTCGTTTACCTGCATGATGCCGAAGCGGCGTGCTTCGTCCCTGTTGACTTCGATGCAGGCTACGGTCAGATCGGCCTTTTTGGCGAGGTGGTACTCGAGCATGCGGGCGTAGTTCATCTTGTATATGTGGTCGCCGGACAGGATGATCACGTATTCGGGTCGGACGCGCTCGAGGATGTAGATGTTCTGGAAGAGGGCGTCGGCCGTTCCGCGGTACCAGATGGTCGCCATTCGCTGCTGCGGCGGGATGACTTCGAGGCTTTCGCCCAGCTCGAAGTTGAAGATGTTCCACCCGAGCCTCAGATGTCGCTGCAGCGAGTGGGATTTGTATTGCGTGAGGATGTCTATGGTTCGCAGGCCGGAGTTTGCGACGTTGCTGAGCGTGAAATCGATTATCCGGTAGTTTCCAGCGAATGGGACGGCGGGTTTGGCGCGGTCTTTGGTGAGGGGGTACAGCCGTTCGCCCTGGCCTCCGGCGAGCACAATCGCGAGTGTTCTGCCGAGGGCATCTTTGTGAGTGTCATTCATGGCGCCGTCCGTTTTTTCAATTGCCCAAGCTTGCATCGGGCGTTGGTGAAGTCATCGGCGGCCGGTTCAAGCGGTTGGCGGCCGGCCGCGCCCGAGCAATGCCCGATGCGTGCCGGCCTTGTTCCGCCGCAGCATCAGCCTTCGTTGCCGGCCCTGCTGAGCACTTCCTTGATGGTTGTTTTCAGTTTTGTGAGGTCGGACGATTTTATGACGTATGCATCGGCCGACCAGGTCATGAAGTTGTCCTTGTACGACGAGTAGGCGGTATTGAGGACGATGGGTATGCGGTTGTCGCCGCCGAGGATTTTGCCCATTGCCTCGATTCCGTCCATGCCGGGCATCGAGATGTCCAGCACGATGAGATCGGGCCGGTTCTCCTGAACCTTTCTGATTGCTTCCTTGCCGTCGCCGGCCACGTCTACTTCATAGCCTTCTTCAACAAGCTCAACGCGGTAAAGCTCCTGCTGGTTCTTGTCATCTTCTACCACTAGAATGCGCGTCATTGGTGCGGCCCTCCTGGATTGGGGGTCTGCGGCATGCTGTCGTTCTCGGGCTGGAGCGGAAGCTGAACGCTGAAGGTAGTGCCCGTGCCGGGTATGCTGCTGACGTTCAGCATTCCCCGGTGATCTTCGATGATCTTCCGCGTGATGGCCAGTCCGAGACCTGAGCCGCCTGGTTTTGTAGTATAAAACAGATTGTACATGTTTCCGAGCACGTAATCCATTATGCCGGGGCCGGTGTCGGCCACGTCGATCGATACCATGTTGTCTCTGCACTTGGTGGTTATGGTGATTGTGCCGTCGGTGTCGATTGCTTCCATCGCGTTTTTCACGATGTTGAGGAGCGCCTGCTTGAGCTGTGCCGGATCGGCCTGAATCTGCGGCACGGGCGATTCCTGCACGCGGATCAGCTCGATGTTGCGCTCGCCCAGTTGCGGGCGTACGAAATCGGTGACGTTGTCGACCACGTTGTCGATGTTCATCGTCAGCTTGTTGGGTGTGGCGGGCTTGGAGAAATCGACCACGTCGGTCAGAATCTGTTCCAGCCGCATGACCTCACCCACGATGATGCCGGCCTTGTCGTGGCGCGGGTCGTCGGGCGCCATCGACTTGACGATCTGCCGCGCGAGCAGGCCGATGTTCACCAGCGGATTGCGGATTTCGTGCGCCACGCGTGCGGCCATCTCGCCTATTGCGGCGAGCTGGCCGGTTCGCACCTCGCGTTCCCGCATCTCCTCGAGCTTGTGATACGCCCTGATGCGATCCTTGATTTCATCCTGCAGCCGCGAATACGACTCGCCGTTTTCGATCGCCAGGCCCGCGTGGTTCGCAAACAGGGCCAGAAGCTCCGCACGCTCGTCTGTGATCGGATGGCCGCTGTACAGATTATCGGCAAGGATCACGCCGATTACCTCGTCTTTGGCTACCAGCGGAACGCTGACGAAAGAATTCGAGCCGATCATTTCGCGGAACCGCTCGCTGACACGCTCGTCGTTGCGGGCGTCGAGCACCAGGAAGCGCTTCTTGTCGCGCACGGTACGCACGACGATCTCGTTCTCGTCGAGCGAAAACGCCATCTGGCGCGCTTGGTGATACAGCGGCAGTTGTTCCTTGGGGACGGAAAAATCGCATTCCGACAACACCTGCTGCAACGATTTGGCCTTGAGGGCTTCGTCGGAGTAGATGTTGCGGGCGTCTTCGAGGCTGACAGGCCCGATTCCCGTGGTGCCCTCGAGGAAATTCTTCTTCTTGTTCACTATCAGCAGGAAACCGCGGTTGAAGCCGAGGGCGTGCCCGGCGGTCACACACGTCAGCACGAGGCGCAGGATGCTGTCCAGCTCCAGCGTGCCCTGGATCGCTTCGTTCATTTCCCGCAGCATCGACAGCCGGAACGCGCGCTCAATGGTGTCGGTGACGTCTTCTATCATCATCAGCAGGCGCGGATGCTCGCCGGCGGTGATGCAGTTCATCGCGAAATTGAGCACCGTTCGGCGGCCCGGCCAGTAGTAGCGGCGGTTTTTCAGCACGCAGCTTCGGCCGAACGTCAGCGATTCGTTCAGGCAGGCAAGCAGCCGGCTTTCGCGCAGGAAATCCTCGTTCCACAGGCTTGTTATGGGCTGGCCTACAACGTCTTCCTTGTTGACGGATGCAAGCTTGCAGTAGGCGGCGTTGGCAAGCTCCACGTTGAGGTGCTGATCCAGCAACAGCAGCGCCGAGGGCATTGTGGCGATGATGTTTTCGTTCAGCTCGCGCAATGAGCTGGTGCGCTGATACAGCCGCGCCTTCTCCACCCCGCGGGCGACGAGGTCGGCCATTGTCTCCAGGGCGTTGATCGAGGTGTGGCCGAAAGCCCCCGGCACGACGCTGCGGATATACATCACGCCGTCGACACGCCCGCCGATCTTGATCGGCACGCACAACACCGAGCCTTCCGCGTGGCGCGCCGGCAGGATGCTCTCGGGCTGCTTGGAAACATCGTTGATCAGCAGCGGCTTTCCGCTTCCGGCCACCTCGCCGATAGGCCCGCTGCCCAGCGATATCCGGCCGTCGCCGACAAGGTCGCTCTCTTCGGGCGCATACGCCAGAAGCTCCACTTCGCCCGTGTTCCAGTTTGTAAGATAGATGCTCACAAACGGCGCCGGCAGATTGCGCTGGATCGATTGGCAGGTGGTAGTCAGCAGGGTCTTGAGGTCGAGCGTAGACATTGCCTCGCGGCCGACTTCGTTGATGATCCTCATCTCGGCTCGCCGGCGGCGTTCCTGCTCGCGAAGGTTCACCCATTGCAGCGCAACGGCTACCTCCTCGCTGATGTCCTGCATTATGCCGATGTCGCGCTCGTCGAAGGCGTCGGGCTGGACACTGCACAGCAGCAGGGCGCCCACGAGCCGGTCGCCCGTCATCAGCGGCGAGCAGATGAACGATTGCAGCCCCTCCTTCTGCAGCAGGTCCACTTCGCAGAATTCCACGCCGGGCGGCAACCGGTTGCCCAGCATCGGGCGGCGTTCGCGGGCTGCGCATTCCATGAGCGAGCCGGCCACCGGCAGCAGCGTTTCGGTTGTAATTCTGGGATTATCGCGGCCTGCGGAAGCCGTCACACGGTAGTGCGAGGAGTCGTCTTCGACCAGCATGATGCTGAGCCGGTCGAAACGGACGAGCTTGCCGATTTCGAAAACGACTATCTGAAAAATCTTCTCGATATCGGCGCCGGAGCTGATGGCCGAGGTGATGCGGGTGAGTGCGGCTATTTCCTCGGTTTTTTCGCTGGCGGTGCGGTTGAGCTGCTCGCTGAAAGTTTGCATGCGCCGCTCGATTTCGCGCTCGCAGGTCATGTCGCGAACGGAAACCAGCACCGCGTGCCTTGCGGCGCTTTCGCCCGGGAACGGGCTGATGCGCACGTCCGCTACCACGGGCAGGCTGTCGTGCCGGATCAGCTTCAGGTTGTCGATGACCACGGTGCGGTTGTCGTCGACGGTCCGGCGGCAGGCGTCGGCCAGCATGCCGCGCGAGGCGTCCTCCTCGAGGTCGGCCAGGTACATGCCGACCAGCGTGCCGGTCTTGCGGCCGGTGAGCTCCTCCGCCTTGCGGTTTGCTTCATGGATTGCGCCGGTCTGTGCGTCGCAAACGAACAGCGCCTCGTTGGCGTTTTTCATGAAGCTGAGGTATTTGTCTTCCGCTTCGCGCACGCGGGCATGCATTGCATCCATGTAGAACTGCACCATGCCGCTGCGTGTGCGGGCGAGTTCGTCGAGCGCCGGTTGGCGCAGATGGCCGGCCGTGTGGCCGAGGAAACATGCGACCACGTCTTGCAGCAGGCTGAGCGAGCGTTCGATGTCGCCCACCGGGATACCCGCCGCAACCGCGCGCTCGGCGATGGGCCGCAGCGAATCGAGGTCATCGATGCCAGGCCGCAGCTCCACACGGTCCAGCACGGCATCGAGGTAGGGCGGCAGCAGCGATGCGATTTCGTCGATACTTCCGGCGGCTGCAAGGCCGTGGCGCTCCGGCAGCGCGTGCGCCTGCGTTATCCACGCTTCCACCATCTCATGCTGCTTCTGCTTCAGATAGCCCGGGTCGTCGCCGCCGGTGTCGCTTGCTGAATTGATCAACGTTTCGGCCATGTCCTATGTTTCTGCAACAGCCTTGGTAATGGTAACAGACCACGGTCGGCCGGCCTTAAGCCTCAGCGGCCATCTCGCCACCACGGCCGAGCTTTGAAAAACGCTTTCGAAGCCGGACTCCGACTGCGACACCGTGCGTATCGGTATCGCCCATATATCGGCCGGGGCGCTGTAGCTGAGAGTAACGTCGAAGCTTCTCAGGCCGTCGATAACGCCCACGCTCTGCTGCTGCTGATACGATTGCAGCGCCGACAGGTCGCCAGCGGGCGAACCGTCCGCCAGGTGGTAATACCAGGTGTCGGAGTCGCAGCCGGGAAACGCCAGGTTGCATTCCACCGCAAACGTGACGTCGATGTCCTCGTCGGCCACGATCTCGTAGCTGCATTCGATGTGCGGCTTGCCTTCGTGCAGCGTGAACGTCTTGCGCACGGTCAGCGGATGGCCGGGATCGTTCAGCCACACCGTGCCGCGCCGCTCCAGCTCCACGTGCAGCACGGTCTTGCGCTTCGTGAGGCGGCTGCTGTATGCCCCCTGCACAAAATCGCCGCGTTCAACGAAATCCATCGTCATCAGCGACTCCGGCTGGGTGTCGGCTAACAGGAAATGATCGACAAAGCCCTCGCGGCGGTACCAGTCGTAGCGCAGCAGCTTGTCCAGCCCTTCTTCCTTCATGGCCAGGATGTGATGAATGCTTTGGACCTCGCCGCTTTCGTCGGCCTGCGGCGGGTTCGTGATGTTTTCGTGATACGCTTCGTATCGGCGCGACAGCACCGCGAGGAGGTTGGCGTTGCGGTGGCGCACGTCGAACTCGATCAGGTGGCCGCCGTAGCCGGGCTTGATCACAGCGGCCACGGCCGCATTTCCAACGCAGACCTCGGGGTGGCCGTCGGTGTCGTAGTCATATTCCTCGGCCTCGAGCCTGACTCCGCGTGCGCGGTCGACTATGCTTTCCGCCTCGATCAGGTGCTCGTATATGGCGTGGCGCAGGTGGGGCAGATACAGCCCGCCGAAAACCCCGTGCCAGTAGGCGCAGTTGCACTGGCCGCGATGCAGCTCGGTGCGGGCCTGATCGAATGCCGCCGAATGCTCGCTGCGGATGTCGTCAACCTTCCGGCTGACACGCATCATTTTCGAGTACATCAGGTTCGACTCGGGATACTTGACCTTGAAATTCCGCCAGAACCCGCCGCGAAGGAAAGGCCTGACCCGCTCGAACAGCGGGTTGCCCTCCAGCTCGCGCATGGTGCGGTCGTATTCGGACAGCGTGCCCGCAGGCATCGCCCATTCCGTCATCTCGCGGTAGGAGCTGTCGGGCAGGTAAATCTTCGAACGCGGCGCGAACCGGTCGATCGCCTCGCTGAACGTCACGAATTCGATCCACTCGAGGTTGCGCTCGAGCTCCTCGAACCAGCGCGGCAGCCAGCGGTTTGTGTAAACGTGTTCGTGGGTTTTGGGCCACACGCCGAACTTCTCGCCGTCGTCGGCATACACCACCAGCACGTCGTCGGCGGTGTGCATCGTCCGCAGGTATTCGGTGGTGCGCCACGGATCGTCGAACGGTATGACGTATCTGAGCCGCTCGCTGCCGGCGAAGATCGCGATTGTCCGGCCTTCGTCCTCTGTTACGAAATAGCCGTTCAGCTCGTGTTCTTTCAGGCCGGCGTGCTTGAAGTGGGCGTCGTCTACGATGGTATACGCAACGCCCGCTTCAGCCAGCGAGCTGGTGAGGGCCTGCTCCCACACTCGCTCGGTGAGCCAATATCCGCGCACCGGGGTGCTGAACGTCTGCTGGAGGTGGTCGGCGTAGGTTCGAATCTGGCCGATCTTGTCGCGGTCGGGCAGCATCGTGAGGATCGGCTCGTGGAAACCGCCGCCGATTATCTCGATCTGGCCGGCGTTCACAAGCTCGCGGATTTCGCTGACGACGTCCGGGCGGTTGTGCTGCATCCACTCGAGCAGCGGGCCTGAGAAATGCAGCGCCATTCGGATGGCCGGGTGGCGGCGAAGCTCGTCGAGGAACGGTTTGTAGGCGTCCCTGCACGTCTGCTGGAAGACAACGTCGAAGTTGCCGACCGGCTGGTGGTTGTGCAGTGCAATGAGGAAATGGACCTTGTTCATGTCCAGGCTGCTCCTCGGTTCCCTTCCGCCTGTGCGGTGGG